>WNFL01046916.1_pt1 | contig 29944 bp, 44 predicted proteins | sample 5400361 | NCBI WGS metagenome assembly WNFL01 (sample SAMN13153351, study PRJNA577476) | soil metagenome | isolation source: 40 cm soil on Douglas fir-dominated hillslope | place: USA:California | collected 2013-09-17
GTTGATTCAATGGACGCCGTAAAGGCAGAAGATGGGAGTGCCGAGGCATCCTCATTGCGGAGTACTCTAATCAAAAGCAGGAAGCATTGGAACTTAGCCTCATTCATGGCCAAAAATTCGAGGCAACACACCGAAAATAATTGAAATTGGTAAATTTTCCATTGTCATCGTCCTGCGTGAGAGCTAACGTATGTCGCCCCGGCATAAGACCGATCTTCGACCATAGCATCTGCTGTGTGAGCTGCCCCGTCGGATTGGCACTGCTCAAGCGTTCGGGGTTGGAGCCGTCCAGTGATATGGTGTAGAACCCATGAGGTGTGTCGACAGAGCCATAGAACCATATAGCGACTCCTTCGAAAGCATATTTTAGCGATGCACCGTGTGAATTAGTATAAAAAGTCTTGCGCCCATAGAACCGCAAGTCGTTTGTGTTCGCCCACTGAGATTGATTGGACAATTGGATATTCTGGTTCGAACTTTCCACTAATATCGCCTCCTTTGGGATATTTTTTGCATTGGGACCAGCCCACAATAAGTCGAAACCCTTGTTATTGTCGTTTTGAATCCTGTCGTAGGGCATTCCCCGTTGTATGTGCGCCCCTCATAACAGAGCTCCGAGTCAACTCACTCGAAGTAGTCCACGGTGACATTCACAGTCTTCTGCCCTTCCAGTGTCCACAGGAAGATGTAGAGCTGATGATCCTTGTCCCCCAAATCCTGGAAACTCAGCAACCGCGTTGTTGTATCACTGAAGTTTCCCTCATTCAGGGGCATATTTATATTCTTCCCGTCGAGTTGTAGCTGGGCCAATGCCCCGCCCCTTCCGGTCAGACCATAGAGAGAAATTCCAGTGCCTATCGGGGGTCAATAGCATCATATAGAAAATATGAACAAGAATAGCGGGGCGAAATGACCTACCTCGAAAGAGAAAAAATAATTGCGCCCCAAGCGCCTTTGCTTTGTGGTATGTTTCATCCCGATTCCATTCTCTGCTAGAGTTCACTACTGTCTCCCACGCTTCCGATGGCGCATACTGAATGCGAGCGTCACCATCATCGAGTCGAAGAACCTGAGGCATCTCGCAGCTGGGGGATGGTTTGAGGTTCGAGGGTCGACGTTGGAATGTGCGCTTCTGAAGACAGAGTACCACATGGAGGGCACTCTTGGCTCGCGAGGATGTCTCCTGTCACTCATTTTTGGATTTCAAAGCATTTTGAAACCCACTTGTCAATTGAGCGCCTCTCTTGGTTTCTAGGCTTCTGTATTCCGCTGTCACATCTAGAGTGGGCCGTACCATTTCTGCGGGCTGACATCGCCGGTAGTGGAAAGGGGAAAGGTGTCACGGCCAAAACAAGAGCCGGACCCGGAAAGACCGAGTACTAGTCAAGTAATTGCATGAGTCGCGATTTTTGGAGAATTTTCGCTCTAACCAACATTAACCTTTGTTCGTGGACCCTCGTGGCTACTGCTGTCACGGAGTTCGCTCATCGAATATTGTGCCTTGGAACTCAACATATTCCGGTGCTTAATTGTTTTTGGGTCTAGGAAAGGTCAAGGAGAAGTCGAGGTCCGTGAAAGCTTGTAGTTAGCATAAAAGAATACAGTCATACCCGGAATATAATGTGGGTGAGACGGCGGATTGCGATAAATCTCCACATGGGATGGCACATCAATACCCCTTTGTTTTGCAGGCTAACGAACAGCGAGTTTCCATTCCATTCGGGATTAGTTTTCAACCATTCTCCTGACCTTATCCTCAATCCATTTCAGGGCGGAATGGATTGAGGGTGAAAATCCAATTAGAATGACCAATATGTTGGTCATTTGTTGCCTTTCTGAGGGTGCCTTTCATGCTAGTGGAACCCTACGGCAAAGGGCCGTCACATTAATACGTCTCACTCACATTGAATCGTTTGTCTTGGCTGAGGGAGCCTTTATTCTTGAAATTGAGCTCTGTATATCACCTGTGCCAGAGCTTGACAGAGCTCGTATAGTGTTGGAATGTCTCCCATAGGGGCCCTGAATGAAGACGATTGATTGAGACAATTTCGCGTTCAATCGAGGAGAAGCGGTTTGTATTTCGAACGAAGTTTGTTCATGCCGCAGACCACTTTGACAAGGCGATATTCAAAAAGTTGCAACTTTCACCTCGTGTGCTGTAAAAGCCAGGTCCAAGTTCTAGCTCTATATGACCGGGAGAGGAGACGTTTTATTTCAGCCTCCTAGATGATATGAAGCGAATACAGACAGATGCAATAATTAGCCATAGCCAACACTGAGGCGCTAGATCAACCCGTCCAACTTCTCTACTCGAATCTAGCCTTTTTCTCTGTGCTACCCTCAACGCCCACCTCATCCTCAGCCTTTCGCTTACCAAGGCTCGTGGCTTCCGTAGTTGACAAACTAGCATTCGGGTCCGCAGTCGGGGCTTGTTTCTTTTTCTTCTTCACCAAACCGGTGAGATCATTCACTGGTGCATCGGGCGCCACTGGGCCTGCCCCCAGCAACCCAAACTCACGATCTAATTCACCTTTGACGCGATCCATAGTGGTACCACTAACACCGTCGACGGGAGTCGCCTTGATGTCTTCCAACTACACTGGGACGTAAGCTTGTGGAAGGCGAGAAAGAGAGTAGCTCCCCATACCTTGGCTTCCAGATCCTCTCGTACAGCCTTGACATCTCGCAGCTCGGATTCAATCTGACCTTTGGTCATATTTGCAACCTTGTCGTCCTGCGGCAGCCAGTTCAACGGATCCTCCGCGGCCTCTCCGCTAGTAGTGGCTTTTCCTTTGCCCTTTGGGTCTGCTGCTGGGGGCTCCACTGGTTTTGACTCTGGTGCATTGGGTAGCGCACCTGTCAGATCTTCTTCACGAGCCCTGACACTGGCGAGAGCTTTCTCAACGTGCTCGATCTGCTTTTCTAATTGGCCAACGGTCATATCATATGCCATGGACAGTCGGAAGTGGCAGTCTGCGATGTCGCGGGAGGAAAGTGGAAGATGCTGGGCCCGGATCTCCAGTGCAGATGTCATGTCGAGGATTGCCTGGTCAAATTTCTCTGCAAAAGTGCCTGAGATGCAATGGTGATTATTAGAAATGGCAAGCCTCACCAGTCTCCAGCGACACATCTCCAAGAGCCATGTATGTGTGCGCTAATTTCAGCCGGTTAACCTCTCCATCCATACTCTCATACGTCTTTCTGGCTAAGTCAAGGATCTCCCATGCAGCATTGAAGTCGTCTTCGGGTTCCTCTTCTTCTTCGCCCCCGCCGTCATTCTCGGCCACTCCCTTTTCGCTCGCAGCGACTTTTTCATCCTCAGCTTTGAGCATGGCTTCTGCTTGAGCGTAGAGATCAACAGGATCCTCTTCGCCACCATCCGCGCCAAAAACGAAACGTCCTTCACCAGACGCGTTTCCAGCTTTGCTAGCTATGTCCGGGCGAAGAGTCACTCGAGTCAGCACTAGAATTCGCAATGACACGCAAAACACGTCAAGCCACGCTCATTGCCTACCTGGCTCTTCCTCTTCTTCAGCGGGTTGCTCCTCCGTTTTACCCAGAACACCGTTAGATGCAATGGCGTTTTCCAAAAGAGATAAACCATAAAGATAATATAGATCCACGGATTGTGGGTTGCAGTCGCCAGCACTAAGAGTAAAGGGGTTGTTAACAAGCAGGTGATAGTGAAACTTGAGAACGCACTAGGATTCGAGAGCCTGACCATACAACTCTACGGCTTGTTCGTACTGTTTCAGTCTGAAGGCGCGTCTTGCATGCGCCACAAGATCTATGAGCTTCTCGTGGGTATCCTGTTCCGTCGCTGTGGTCACTCTGCGGGCTATGTTTAGACGCCAATCATCAACAGAAATGATATACACGTACTCTGCCATTTTTGTTGTCGGTTTGTCCCCGGGTCGCGCGGTGGGAGGATCAGAGCTGAAACAAACGATATGCCAACTTGAACGCGTTTCCACGAATGGCATCAAAGAAAAGGCTAGAAGCGCTCATTGATAACATAAATTCATGTCCCTGAAATATATCCAACAGTAAACCCGATCTTCTTGTCCGCGTTCGGTACCACAACCCACTGGCCCCGCCGCCTTTCCCGTCCAAGCTCCTCAATATTCCAACAGACCCAGCACGGTATGCAAGTCTTGATTATACAGCTCAAATGGCAAATGATATGCTCTTCCCCATGGTGGCTGATGCGGAAATGGGTATGCCGCTTGACCTTACAATCTTCCGTCACCTTTGGCAGGAGAGAGGCGACCCAACAAGTAAGTCACTAACACGCATGTAAATAAATTTGTCTACATGCTGACATCCGGCTACTCTCAGAACTAAACCCCGACCCAAATAACCTCCCAGACCTTGAGCCCGAAGATCAGGCTCTTCTGGACGATGTTATTGGAGGTTCACAACCTCAGAGACCATCACAGAGTACACAAGGATCTTCTGTCCCCCAAGTATCGTGGCTTCGAAGGACAGAGTACCTAAGTCAGGACTTTGCCACTCGCTCGCCTTCTTCTCAACGGTTGTAAGTTAAAAATAGTCTGGGTAGGCGTTAGTACTGATATCCATAATAAAAGGCTCGAACAGGACGCCCCTATTGCTGTTGACATCTCTCGCGAGGCCCAGATTCGAGATATCCAGGAAACATTCCCATCATCCCTGGCTCCTGTCGATTTGTCCACATATATACACCCTCTCAAACCTGGACTGCGCGCTGTCTCTACATACGACGTATTCGCTGACCCAGAAACTGTATCGAATATGTACGACATCTTGCGCTTTGCTGAACGACCAGGGGAACGCCCAATAGAGCAGGAAGACCCCCGTCTCACTTCTGGTATACTGCGGCCTATGAAAACCGAAGACGAGCAGTTCTTGGCATATTTCCTGCCTCGCAGTGACGAAGATGCTGCCGACTACATGGGACGCAGGGAGACCGAACTGCAAACTGGAAGGATGTATGACGGAAACCACGCACGTAATCCTCGTTTGTACCATTATTAACTTTGCTGACTCTCCCCTAGATGGAATTCGACTTTGTCCGCGACTACGAACTGTTCTATCAAGAACCCGGAGCGACTGAACTATTACTCATGGTCGACGAGGGTGATCTCCCTGCGCACGTCGACGTCCTCGGCTCGCAAATGCCTGCAAACAAACGCGCGAAGGGCGCCTACATTCAGCAAGTTGCTCGCCGGATGCGACTCAAGCGAAGACGAGTTGCCGTAAGTATTATTGTCCGCGCCTTCGTCCCGCTCTAGCTGACGAAGGACTGGGTCCCGATAGCGAGACGAAGTCTTCGAGTATGGCGATAAGTGGGACACTATCCAGATGTCACATCGACCCCTTACACGAGAAGAATGGCAAGAGACTCGAGAGAACGATTGGGCCGAGCTCAATGACCCCGTTTTGGCCATGCAAAAGGCCCAAGAGGACGCTGATGCAGAAGACGACCCGGACGCTATGCCGATGAAGGTACCCAAGTATGAGAGCTATTGAACTCTTTCGTTGCATGTCCACCGAATTTCGTGTATGTCCTTCACAATCCCAGCAAAGGTGTCGTTACTTCAGATAACAGAAGACAGCCGATGACAAGAGACTAGAGTATCCGCATGCAGCGGTTTCCACAACTCAAACAGAGCAAGCAAGCCCCAACGAAGCTGCGAGCCACCCACTCGTTTCGAATGGCTGGAGGCCAAGCTTTGCTGCCTGTGATTGAGGTGAAATCTATGTGAGAGGGGAGTAACAGCATTTTCTTTGAGCAAGCCATGCATGTTCGCACATAAGGAGTACCGAGGATGTACGATGTCGCACTGCACCGACCTAGTGAGGGACGTCGGTCAAAAGAAGGAATGAAGAGACCCTGCACAAACGCACTCCATGCATGACCCTCTGTGCAGGTCCCCAGCTGCAGGTCCGTGAAAGGGACCTCAGCCCCGCACGCTGGGCAGAGTTCAGGAGCTTCTTGCGGTACACCGTCTGGAATTGTCCAAAGCTTCACTATCAGACGTCCTGCAAGAGCTTGGATCGAGGGATCTTCCGAGAATGGCGTAAGGCGTGCTTGTTCTAGTGTGCGGAGGGCGAAGGACGAGCCCGATGCTACTCATGAAGCACTGTTAGATCTTCAGCAAGGAATAGGGGTGTTAATGGACCGTACCAAGTACTGTTTCTTTTGGGAGAGCCAGTAGGTACTCAAGCCGCTGCCTGAGACAAACAATTGAAATGTTCCGATCCAGGTCCTGGGCAGCGTCGATAAAACCTTGGTTAAAGTCGCGTGAAACCTCCTAAAGTAAGCCTTCGTGGGTAAATTAGGAACCACCACCCTGCGAATGCATACCGAGCAAAACCTAGCGAGGAAAAGCCTCAAGCGAGCCGAATGCAAACTTGCGTCATCCCAAAGTACCTGGACCAGTGCTCTTTCGACCAGACCTTGTAGATTTGGTGATGCTTCATCCAGTTGAGGATATGTAAGATCAATGGGTCCCGGCGTATCGACGTCCATTCGATCCTCAGATTCCCATTGAAGCAGGTCAAGTAATCGATCCTGATGATAGTCGATGACAGGGCGTCGTCGTAGATGTACTAGCTCTCCGCGAAGTGTCTCGATAGGAGAATGATGGAAGACTAAGGACTGTTTAGGGATCGAATGGCTTCATTAGAGGAGGATCATACGATATCCGGGCCGCTCAAGCTTCGCTTGCAACCTTTGGGCGATGTTGATATCAGCATCGGCAATCTGAAGCAAAGGAGCGACAATGAGCATGCATCTGATCTTCGCGTCTGGAAAGAACTCCATGGTTTCCGCAAAGATTTTGCTAGGAAAACATATTCAGTAAGACATTTTATTCCCCAAAGGATGTACCACTTACTGGTGTATCCACATAAACACTCCGTACCCATCAAAACCGTACATTCCGAATGTCTTCGCATAGTGGTTTTCGTAAAGCTTGGGAGGCTCGGAGCCGTCCTTGGGCTTGACTATTTGTCTTTCTTCTGCGGTCAAGAAGGCCTTCCTTGCTGCTTTCGTTAAACCGGAGGAAGAATGGCTTGGCCCGGCTATTGGAGACACCAAAGATGGATCTTCACAGACACTATAGACGGTATGGTACGACCCATCCAGAAGTGAGATGACCAAAGTGTCTTCTTTTGCAATGTAAGCAATGCCTGCGAACGGACATCCGGTTAGGCCCATTCGACGAAGAGGAGCAATACATACCGGCTGCTTGCGTGTAATGATTAGAAGCCTTGGATGAGACCTGCAATTCAAGCTGCAACCGACGCTTCCCAAACCATGCCCGGCTAGAAGTCTCCGCCGACCAGAGCAATACAAGGCCGGGTTTGCAATGAACCAGAATTGGCTACATAATCAGGTTCGGAAGAACATACGGTAGCGTGAAGCATCACGTACAGGTCCGGTCCGAACCGATACCCATTCAAGCAAGGTGATGCCACTCCGATCCTGCTCACAAGGTGTCTCCGCGCTGACCTCGAAGTTTGTAGTAAGTAAATCGCCCGAGGATCGGTTCCAGACTTGTTCAACGCCGATAAGAATAATAGAGCCATTCGGCGTTCCACATGCGAGGTGATTGCGAGAGAATAAACTTTGGTCGATTGTGGAGATTTCCCATGGAGCCCAAGTGAGGTGTGTGATCCAACTATTTGCGACCTTCAGAGTATGACACAACTCTAGTTGGCCGCTCCGTAGCCTATTTAAATGAGAGTGGGACGGTCCGAGAGAAGGTCAGCCGCACCTCAGGAACATAATATGACCAGCCCTGTTGCCCAATGCAAGTAGAGACGCACTGCCGTGTGGTATGCCGGAGGACTCGGGTTGTGATGACCAGGCGATGCCTACAATTAAGCGTGAGGGGGGCGGTGAGGGGAGAATCCTCAAGACGCACTCTGCACTTGACAATGCAAAGCTAGGAGAAGGGTATCGAGTTTTGCACCAGTGACAGCTTCCATATTGGATTGAAGATGGCCGGTCAGGGTTTGCATCTACATTCGTGAGAGAATAACGAGATAATACTGATAAATTTTCATACATTGGTCCATTCCCCACGATACGGGTTGTGTTTGGGAGACCAAAGGGCCACCTCAAGATTACTTGTCAAGGCAGCCAGGAGGCAGCTTTAACAGAGGACAGAGGCAATTATTCCACTTGAACACGCACAACGACCAACGTACCTGCCCTCCTTGCTACAGTTCGTAGGTGACCAAGTTGCTGCTATCCACTGATAATCCATTGCGCCGAGACAGAGAGTTGCCCATTCTTCGCCGCGAAGTGAGTTGAATGTTAAGGAGAGGGCAACCTCATACCTGTGGTGATCTCAGGCCAATGTAGGTTCGTCCCGATGAGTGGAGCGCTCGTCTTGGACCATTCCAAAGGGACCTCTTTGCTCGTCGACTTGCGATCTCGATCCAAATTTGTTCCAGTTTCGGGTGTCTATTTGTATGCCATGACTAGACTCTCTGGAAGTCGACGTATTGATATCGTACCACAATGTAGATAACGTTTTCGGTCACGATGAGCAACTGGCCATCCGTTGACCACTGAAGGTTTTTTGAGGAGGCGATAGGTGGCTGAGAGGGGACATTTAGATATCCATAAATAGGAGCATTCCATCTGTGGGGTGTTGTCATCGCCAAACGAGGTACGTGTTGTGATCGAAGAAATTGCGAACTGTTAGATAACTCCGCTTCACCACCACCCACGATGACGGTAAAGGCTGAGACACGCTCATTCTCGAACGATAATTTATTTTAACAATTTAGGACCTAACATATTGCTACCTTCATATGACCGAAGCTGAAATCAACAGCCTCGACCACATAGTCAACGACGAGATGGATTACTGGGACTTTGACTTATCAGACGAAGGTGAGTCGCTTATACAAGGCTCCCTTCTTGAGGTTCTCAAATGATCTTCTCTTAGAATTGCACATTCCAGCGCACTTAGTGCCACCAGATCCGGACGATACAGAAAGTACGCGAGGGATGATTCCCAGTAGAATCTCGCCATGTCCTGAAATTCCCATCCAGTCCTCCCATCTAATGTACATCATTCCTACCCTTATGGCGATCCTACAAGGCCCGATCACGTCGCCCAACAACCGAACCGCCCACGAAACCCAAATGCGCGCTCCCTCTACGAGGATTCGACACAGGGGGCCATTAAACCGCTTGCTGGCCTTAACTGGAAGGACCTTGCCCTGGATCTGCTTCTCCCACGAGACCCTGCCAAAGAGGAGGCTGCGGCAGCAGAGAATGCACGCAAAGTCGCTAATGGTGCACAACAGGCGGAACCTGACCCTCAGGAAACGTTCGACCATACATTTGAGAGCGCATTCTTTGATGGCGCGTTTGACCAGACTATGGATCAAGACGAAGAGATCGAGATTCCGAGGACGGAAGACCTAGAGAGCTCGGAGACACAGGATGAAGCATCACAAAGCTACGAAGAGGGTTCAGAGGCAGATGTAGAAGAGGACTAGTACTCTCATTCTGTCTGGTTGGTCACTGCAGCGACAAGTAGCCCTGCTACGTCGTCGTCTAATAAATCTTTCGTCCCGACACTCTGCTCCATGACCCAATCATACGCCTGCCGGAGGACCAAGTCTGTGATCGGTACATAATGTCCTGCGAGGACCTTGATGATATTGGTCACCCTCACAATTGCCGTTCGCGTGGCTGCGTCGATGAACTGGGAGGTTTTGACGCCATACCATAATCAATATACCACCTTGAGTATCAATACTGAGCGGGACATACGTCATTCTTATTGGAATAGACGGCTTCGGCGTCGAATGCCTGTTCGCCGACTTGTTCATGTTCCTTGATGTGCTTGCTCACCCATATGTATCCATTGATGCCAAGGATGATATCTACCCCACAGGGGAGCGCGAAGAAGTGGGACTTCAATCTTCGTATAAGGATTGGCGGAACTGTGACGAGTTGACCATTTCTGAGCTGTAAATCCAGCAGGATTAGACAGTGCCAGGGATTACCAAAACGCAAATACCTTTCCATATCGCAGGGATCTTGTATGTAGTGATATTTGGCCATCGGGCATAAACGCCTGCACTTCAGCGACCAGTAAATCGCCTTCTTCGAAGAATGTCCGCATTTGGAGTTCGTCGCTTTCTAGCTTCCTTCTCTACTTGTACAGAGGGTAGTGTGGTGGTCCCTATGAAGTATAGGGAACTCACTTGGATACCACCTGGTAAGTTGACAGAGGCGAGCATCAGGATACCATCTTGTCTGGCGTTGGCGTCCACCTTCCATCTCTTGGGCTGCACCTAGGTTTCAAACCTTGTCATTTAAAGAAGCCGCATTATCCCAATCTCACACACCTCGAGAATTCGGACCACGACCAGATCGCCAACTTCAGGGTTGTACCTGGCCACAAATCCTGAGATTTATTCCAGTATAAACTCTACCTTACGTACCTCGACCTTATGGAACGGACTGTCATGAGTTTGTTCACCTTCTGGAGGGCACCTGACACTGAGGCGACGACATCGTCCCCGTCGACAAAGGCCCCATGGCCTCTAAGACACCGTTACATACTCTCTGTAAGCTGAACAGGAAGCGTACTTCATAAATTCATGGGCCGATGCTATTGATTCTCCCGGGTCCACGAGCCGTTTCCCGCTCTCAAAATCCTCATCATCGTCCATTTCAAGATCAACATCGATGGCGTGCTGAACATCCTTTCCGCCACCACTATACTGAAAACCCTGCCTTGAGGAGTTCGTGCTGGTGAATCGAAACATTTGGAAGAGATCCAACTGCACAAAGCATGGCAAGCTGACTGAACCCGCAACCGTGAGCATGAGCTCGCGAATAGCAGAAGAGATTGCACGTGCCGCGAAAAAGGCTTTCGAGTCTTCCGGACTGATTACATCCGAGGAACGTTCAATTGCATTGCTTGCAGTGCGCGCCGAACTAGAGCGAAACAAGGATGCCATCCTCGAAGCAAACCGAAACGATATGGAGGTAGGTCTCTGCATATACTACGATACCCTGCCTCTTATAAAGCCATCCCTGTGCAGGCTGCCAATGAACAAGTGAAACTTGGCAAGCTTTCGGCATCATTGGTGAAACGCCTCGACTTGAGCGGTCCTGAAAAGTGGGATGCAATGCTGCAAGGTATCTCAGATGTTGCATCGCTCCGAGACCCGACGGGTAAAGTCACATACGCTACTAAGCTTGACGACAATCTCGAACTGTACCGAGTCACTTGCCCGATCGGGGTTCTCCTTGTTATCTTTGAAGCGCGGCCGGAGGTCGTGGTGAACATTGCATCCCTGGCCATCAAATCTGGTACGTCTCCGATATCCCAGGCGGGCGCTTATACTGACACGGCTTCGGTCCGAAGGAAATGCCGCGATCCTGAAGGGCGGCAAGGAATCGACGCAGACTGCACTTCTACTCGGTCGATGCATACGTTCGGCGCTATCTCAGACGTCCCTACACGAGGACTACATCCAACTCGTTCACACCCGCGAAGAAATCTCTTCGCTTCTGGGGCAGGACAAGTTCATTGATCTGGTGATACCGCGCGGGAGCAATGCCCTTGTATCGCACATACAACGCTCGACGCGTATCCCTGTGATGGGTCACGCCGATGGCTTGTGCACAGTATATTTGGACGATAACGCCGATGCCGCAAAGGCGAAAAGGGTCGTGGTGGACTCGAAAATAAACTATCCGGCTGCATGCAACTCAGCCGAGATATTGGTCGTGCACGATGCGATCATTAATTCAATATGGCCAGAGGTGGCCGGAGCACTTTTGGAAGCCGGTGTTGAGCTCCGGTGTAATCAAGCGTCTATCGCCGCTGTTCCCGCTCACCCTAAGAGAGGTCAGCTCGTCAAACCGGCTACCCCTGAGGACTACCACACGGAGTTCCTTGCCCTGACGATGGCAGTCACGACCGTATCATCGTTCGAGGAAGCGATTGCCTTCATCAACGAGCATTCTTCTCACCATACAGACAGCATCGTAACCGAAACGACCGCCAATGCATCTCGGTTCTGCCGGGCCGTAGACAGTGCTGGGACATTCGTGAACGCGAGCACCCGGTTTGCCGATGGGCTGCGTTATGGGTTTGGGACCGAGGTTGGGATAAGCACTGGGAGGACGCATGCACGGGGACCAGTGGGGCTGGAGGGACTGGTGATCTACAAGTATATGATGCGGAGTCTGGAGGATGGGGGGCATATCGTGGGCGAGTTTGGTGCGGGAGAAGGCCAAAAGAAGTACAAGCACGAAGGGATTAACGTAGGTATGGTACCCTTCTAGGTTCTGGTTCTGTTACGCTTCATGTCCATCACGCACGCTTTGATTAACTGGAACCGCAAGCTCACTTTGCTCACACGGACCTGGACATGGTCATATGGATTACATGGACATATGCGATTGATTTGAAATAGTGTCTACTCGGTATGCTATACTATGGCACATTGCACTGTCAGGCATCAAACTCAGTAAGCAACTGGCTGCTTTCCAAATAAAAACCACTGCGCCTTCTATTTGTTCCACACTTCCTTCCAACTTCGTTCCATCCCTTCTCGCGCGCACCAACGTTGCGAGCTTGAGAACACTATTCCGCTTTTCGTTGAACCCTTTCCCCATACGAGCGGCGAGCGACAGACGGGCCATGTCTCCGTCTTTAACGGAACAAGGCGCGAACCGTGGTGCAAAGGCACGGCGCGGCCCACTGAGCTGGTATGTCGTACTCACAAAATGCATTCCGCTATGCTCCTGATTCTTGCCGCTCGATCCGTTGTTCACTTACCAGTGCCGAGTGCCGGTCCGTTCCTTCCTCGTCGTACCGTGCGCAGTTGATGACCCAATGATCCTCCAGACGCCTCAAGATTCGCTGTAATTCCAAAGAACAAATTCCTTGCACTCCATGCCAGAAAAGAGGGTCCGTAGCACCTCGCGAGCGCTACGAGAGAACGGTCCACTGATCGGCCACCTAGATGCGCAATGCTCTGCCCTGACGGCTCTCTCGTCAGCAAAGGTAGCCGGTATGTGCTCCAAGAGTCACTCATAAGCTACTCTCACGTATATACATTGGTTAGCTACATCTTGTCTGACACGGAACAGCTGCACAAGAAAATCGAGGAGCTCACCCTGCGCGTTAGAGACCTGGAGAAAGCTTTGGATGAAGAAACTGCAGGGCAAGGGCGCACCCACCCCCTCCTTGATGATGCTTACAGAGCCATCGCCGCTCCTCCGACTCAAGCTGACCACGCTGCTGAAGCCGACGAGGGCGCTATTTCTACTCAAGGAACGATAGTTGTGAACGATTACGGCACTTCAAAATGGTTGGGCCCAACTGCTGTCGCTGCCTGGTTCCTCGAAGACGAACTCGATGGGGCCACCGAACAACCCGAGGCACTCAAAGATAAGAGTTTGCCAGCCGATGTGAGCAAATCTACCTTTACGGCTGGTCCATGGAATACTAAACCCAACTAAGGTTATGGTCATGTGTCATGCGTTTCCTTTTGGCAATGTCGTTGCCGATGAGCGAACCAGGTGGGAGTTGGTCTCGCAATGAATCTTATTAGAATTCTCACGCCGTTGCATAGGGATGGGATCTATTCATACCTCCCCCAGGAGCAAGATGAAGCCACCCTTCTGGTCGAACGCTACTTCCTCAACATTGGTTGGTTATACAATTTTACACCAAAGCGTCAACTGGAAGATTGGATTCGAATTTGTTATGATCCAACTTCACCCACACCTCTTCACCCGCACCGGTTGGCTGTGATGTACATGGTTTTTGCGCTCAATACGCTCATTGACGCCCACCCCAGTCAGTCTTGGATTATTTTTGCGACTGAACCCATGACTGTGCTCTAATATATTCGGGTAGGGCCCTATTGGTCAACGACTACAATGTATTGTGAACTTGCCAGAGCTGCACTTGGCCTAGACAACGTTTTTCAAACGACCACCCTCGCAACCATTCAAGCACTTGGCCTCCTCTCCCTTTGGTATCAGCTTGCGGACGACTCTGGGGATCCGAGTAAGAGCTGGGGCTGCCTCGGACTCACATTCAAATTGATGCAAAAACTTGGCATGCACCGCGATGGGAAGAAGTGGAATCTGCCAGAGGAAGAGGCAATTGAGCGCCGTCGCATTTTCTGGGAGATCGAATCCATGGATTGCTGGCAGGCGATGGGATACGGACGACCTCCGTCCCTGGTTCGTCCACATTTCGACACGACACAGCCGTTTGACACGGAGGAAAGTTTGGGGCATGCCCCACAGTTTTTCCGGTTGGTCACACGTTCCACTTATTCATTCGATACGCCTATTTGTGCGGGGCTGATCCGGTGTACAGTTGGAAACACCATTACATCTCAGAAGGTATCATGAATGTGTTGGATCAAGCTTTGATCAACAATTCAGCGACGACCACCACTCACGCTACCATTCTCAAACTCGATCAGAAGATACGATCGTGCGCGATTCCGCTCAAGCTCAAGCTCAATCCGGATACTAGGGCCACTGCCGATGAAATGGCTATCCTTCAATACTATGTGGCCGTTGTAAGCCCACTGTCCGAATCATGCTTATCGTGACTGAAATCTTTTCAGTTGTGCCGCGAATCCGCTATCATGTACCTTCATCGTGGCTTCTTTGCCAGAGCAGTCTTCGAGGGAGCGACTGATCCGCTGCAGAGCAAGTTCGCTCACTCCGTCCTTTCTGTCTTCAACAGCTCTCGGGACCTCCTCAGAGGATTCCGCGAGGTCTTGGATGAACATCCTCATCTCCTTCCACGTGTGTTTGGCTGGTGGGGGCATGCGTTCTCCTCGGCAGTTTCGCTTGGAGGCCTGGTATCAATGGCTCCCCACTGCAATCTCTCTCGGGAGTCCTTGCTCACTGTGAGCATTTGATTCTGTCCTCCCACGCGTTGTTTATTGTTTTCTCAGTTTGACGAAGCATGTGAAACGCTGAAAAGAGGTGTAACTGGACCACAAGCAGGGAGAGTGCTCGTAAGTTCAGAGGATTCTCAGTTGAACGTTCTAACAATCACCGTAGCCAGCACTAAATACACTTAGCGAGCGCGCACATAAAGCTTTTGCTGATTTCGAAGCAGGTAACTGGCAACCTGCTCTGACTAAGGGCTCCCCGCCACGGAGCACCAAAAGTGCCAGTGACTAAGAAGGGTTCCACCGGATCCACATCCTCTTTGTCACCCGAGTCGAACCCTGCTTCACAAAGTCCATTGTTCGGTAATGCGCGCTTCACCACTCCTCCTGCATTTGCACCCGCACCCGCACCTGCACCCGCACCCGCACCCGCACCCGCCCCGGATTATCCATATATGGCCACGAATGCACAGATTCCAACCTGGCAGACCCAATACCAGCAGCCTCTGATCCAAACTCAGCCTCAACCTTCACCAACCCAAAGGCGCAACGTTGAGCATCCTGGGCACCGTCGGTCTGGATCGTTCCCATCCAATCTCCCAATTCCCGGTTCCTCTTTCCCTGCTCACCAGCACCAGCAAGTTGCTGCACGGGGTCTCCGTCTTCCGCCGTTGCAGCCAAATTTTAACGGCGTGAATGGCCCCAACGGAAACTCGTTCAATGACTACTTACCAAATGCCGGATATGACTGTCGCCTCTGGCCCGTCATTCGACCATGGAGCAATGGCAACTCCTGTCCAGGACCGGTATGGTCCTACATCCAACAACTTTAGCAGTTGGACGATTTCACCGACCACCACGAGCCCTGTCAGTAGTGTGTCTACTTCGTCTCAACCACTGTACGGTATGACACAACAACAAAGCCTGCATGCACAAGCGCAGGGGCACTTCAACTCACCCATGCAAAATGGATACGACCCGAATGTCTACCCTGTCAATGGAAACGATCATGTCCAGTATTCTCAACCGCAGTCCGCGCCACAGGCTGCGCTCCAAAATGGGTGGTCAACTCGGAATGCCGGCGTTGTTGGACCACAAGGTATCTTGTATGAGCAGGATGGAACACAGGTGGTTTACAATGATAATGTTTGGAATATGTTCATGAGCAATCTCGGGATGGATATGAGTGGATAATCCCCACGAAGTTTTGGTTCTTGGTTTTGTGCCCAAGGGCTGTTATGTACTAGTTCATTAGCTCTCCAATGATTATAGAGCCTTTGGTGTTTTTAGTGTAAAGGATTCATATCTCATTTCTGCGACTCTGCAGGCTAAGCTGGTATCGAGGCAAAACCGCCACCCGATATAAGAGTATTACAACTCGCATATGATCATTTCGGTCTCTCGTTCGTGCCAGTGGAGATGAACGCCGCTCTATTTGTTTGGTCCAGATCCGTTGATTCCGGCTTGGCCCCCGTCTCACCACGACTTTCTGTGCCGACGCCAACGTCGAACCATGATGCACCTTGTCAATACGCCTGAGGAGCCTTTGCAAGTTCAAACCCTTCCCTCGGTGTCTTCAAGCGCCGACTCAACAGCGCGAGGGCGTCGAGCAAAGGGCGGGAAAGGGGCAATCAGGTTAACCCATATTCTCACAACTAGAAACACCCCCTGACGCTCTCGAGGTATAGTTGTGCCGAATGCCGACGCCTCAAAATACGCTGTGACCTTACCAAAGTGCCGAGAGCCCCATGCAGGTGAGCTTAGCCGAGGTTGCGATCCCAGTGAGCATCGTTTTAACTAACCCTTTGTTTCAGCTCCTGCGAGAAACGAGGTACATTCGTTATTGTCTTGCCAAGAGGTCTTCTCACCTCCGAATTTCCCGGACTAGGCTGCGGCGAGATATGCCCAGAGGGGGCTCTACAGACGGGCAAGGGCAGCCGCTATATTCTCTCAAACACCGCCGGTATGTAAGCCGATCATTGAAATGGCTCCGGTTGCACCGCCCTGAACTCCGCTGTCCCAGAACTTCACCGCACAATCGACGATCTCCGAAAGCGAATAACAGAGCTGGAAGACGCCCTAGCGGTCTCACATGCGGCCCATTCGTCGACCCAGCACGCCCTTCTCCAACCTGACAAGATGAAGATTGGCTTCGTACAGGCTAATTTGGATGCGGATGGCGCGGAGGAACAGGAGGATTCGAAGCACAATTTAGACACGCTCATGATTGCCGACAATGGACGGGCTCAGTAAGTGGAGTAACGGGCGTTCAGAGTGCATTGGTCAACATCCGATTGACGCGGACTATTTTAGATGGTTGGGGACTGTGAGCGCTCTACTTGCCTCCAATTCTCGATACTCACGCCAATTCAGTCAGCAAGTTCCGAGTGGTTCGTCAACATCGATGTTAGTATTGGCCCTAGCCTATCGCAATGCGGCTTATCTCGCTTCTCGTAGGACGTCCGGCCGGTCCCGCGCCTGCCTTATTCCAGAGACCCGAGGTATCATGGCATGGGGATAAACAAGGACTTCGTGGCGGTCGATCCTGAATTCTTGACGGAAGAAAAACGACAAGATTTTCGTGCTCAATTGCTTTCCAACCTCCCGGCGCACGCAGAGCTAGTTTATCTTGCAGATATCTACTATGCACAAGCCGTACGTGATGTAGTAGCCTCATAGTCCGACCCCCTGACCTATCTTTCAGGCTTGGTTGTAAGTCAACGACGACCGGATGCAAAGCCATTCATTGAAAATCTTTCCAGCTACAATCCAGTGCCACGCCAAAGACTGGACAAAATCGTATCTGCGCTCTACTCCGGCTCTGATGAGGCTATCAAGGGTGTCTATAACCAAGAACTCTCGACTGTGTATTCAATCCTCGCGATGGCAGAGCTCATGAGTGACAAAAATCCACCGTACTCTCAATTGCAAAAGAGATACGCATATCATGCTAAGCTTGCCATAACACTTGACTGCGTCTATGTGGTACGTACAGGACCCACATCACGTGCTACTGATCCCCTCATACACACTGTCTCAGCACGCGTGCCTAGAGACGATAGAAGCGATGTTATTGAGGGCACTATACATGCTCCTTAATAACGACCCAGGGTCGCCCCAAAAAGTCTGGGGAAACCTAGGCCTTATCACCAAATTGGCGATGAGTGTGAGTGATGCATATTCTGAAACGAATTAACGCTGCTGACTGTGAGGCCCAGATCGGGCTCCGTGAGTATGAGGTGCTAGAAAGATAAAATTGCTCAACGCTGCCCAGACCGTGATCCATCGCATTTTGATCTAGAGGAGGAGGAATGTACCCGAAGGAGACGGGTTTGGTGGGAATGTGTCGCTATGGATGCCTGGCAGGTCCGTGTTTAACCTTATTGGGAGGGTGCCCTCGTTGACGTTCGTTGCAGTCCATTAGGTTAGACAACGTTGTCACCTATGTGCTTATGATTAACTTTTAAGTAGCTTCGGGCGACCAAACGCAATCAGCAGGAGGAGTTACGACACTAAAATCCCGTATTCTGATCCAGCAGAACAGGCAGGAGAGGAACATCGGTGTGAGGAAGACTTTCGCCACTTTCAATCAGCGTTGGTGCACTGAAACCATATTTTTTACAGTTCAGAAGTGGAAATATACCTTCGTGTCGACCATCCTGTTGGACATCATCGAGACATGTTTATCGATTGGGGCGACTCCCACAGTGGCAGCCGTTCTTAAGCTGGACAAGAGGGTTAGGGACTATGTCGTTCCAGTATCTATCCCGCTACCTCCTGGAGAAGATCACACCCAACCCCTTGAGGCGACGATCTTCCAGCGCAACGTAATGTTCTGTGTACGAGAGGCCAGTGAGTGGTCATTTCAAACTCGATTTTTTCGCTCTATTAATATCTTTCAGCGATTATGCTCCTTAATCGGCAAGCCGACTTTCCTATTCGCCTGGGGTCGTCACTCATACCCTCACAGAACATTGTTCATTTATGCCCTTCATGAGGATATCAAAGATCCTTTGTGCTCAAAATTTGCTGGCTCTGTCCTGTCGGTGTACGTCGCCTGAGATCTGATCAAGTATATTGAACACTTACCATCGCTCGCAGTCATGCTAGCGCAAGCGCGCTGCTTGAAAGGGGAAGAACACTGTTAGCGTTCCAGTCACAAGCTCCTCGTTTCTGGATCTGGTGGTCGCAAGCCTTTACCGCTACGGTCTCGCTCGCTGCGATATGCGTTAAAGCGCCAGGCTGTACACTGGGGCCGTCAGCATTGGAAGAGATGGACGTTGCCCTGGAGGTACGCCATAAATTCAGTCGTTCATTCGTCGCTAATATACCGATGTAGGTCTTCCAGAGGGCCAGCTCTGGATATAGAGCACGAAGGTTATTTGTACGTTTCTACCACCTACTCGTCTATCCAGGATAGATGCTGAATTACAAGCACGACTTAGAGCGCTATTCAAACACTCCATACCCGAGCGCATGCGGAGATGGATGCTTATCGTCAAGGCCACTGGGTCCGTACCCACGACCAGTCATACATACTGCCTGGGATCATCAGTAGGCCGACAACGCTGATTTCTAACACACACCGCCATGGTCCACCCCACAATGCCCTCGTCTCAAAGGAGGGCGATGAACAAGCAATGGAATTAGATGCTGAAAAAGTCCCGAACTCCAGTTCAGAAAAGGGAACAAGCATGGAGAATGCAATAAATGATTACCTCCACAATCTCGGAAAACAGATCTCTAGGGCTCAACAGCCGCCGCAGAAATCCGCATCTCCTCCACATCTCGCAAACGGGGGTAGCAATGCTAGGCAGTTACCTGTGCAGGCCAATCGAGCTCAGGGCTCTGGACCCCTGAGGCATGGCTTCCCTACTTCCGATTCGCGAGGCATAGACTCCCAGCCACCACCACCGTCCTGGGCCGCCTCAAAGTCAGCACCACTATATTCTGGGCTGTACGGAAATGACACATCTCAAACAAATGTGCCGTCCGCAAAGAACCAATGGCTTGACCACTCCAGTCAAGCCACGAACATGGCTTACTTGCCAACAGTATTGGATGCCAGTCCTGCATTCCCTCAACCTCCTGTCAGTGACCAGATGCTTATTCTTACGAGTGACGATGCCACTTGGAACGAGTTCATGCGCGGGCTGGGGTTAGGAGCGCCGGGTGCTTGACAAAAAATAATGAGATTGCACGAGTGAGGATGTTTAGCCTTATTTTATCGTCTACTCATGTCATGCTGTATGCTGTGTTCTACAATATTGCTTTCACAGAACGCTCCTTCAGAGGGCCAGCAGGCCACAACTAAAACTGAAGCATTCCTTGACTCCGAGGCTCCCCTTTGCTTATGCCAGGGGTGACTCGAGCAGCGCCGTTGGATGGCCCAAATAAAAAGGAGCTTGCCCCTCAACTGCTGGCCTTACTGGGAAGGAAAGCTACACGGCAGGGCTTGAAAAATGCTGCAATGCCATCCATTGGATAAGAGATGTCAATTCACGGTCTTTTTGCTTGTATACACGTCGTTGGTGCTTGCGAAGCAGGGGGACGAAAGTTGTTTCGACCAATCGCCAACCGAGCTGCAGATGGCGAGTCAGTCGAGTCATCACGGATCAGGGCGTCTTTGAATGCCAAGGAATCAACTAAGAAAAGTTGACTGATCTGAGCCTAGGACGGCGCCTGTTTTACCTTTGCTCTCGACCGCTTCTCTCGACGAGTGACCATAGATCCAAAATAATCAAACTCAGGGATTTTCTAGGCCTTCAATCAACGATCAGCCCTCAAGTACCGCCGCTATGGACGTCCTCATTATCATCGACTCTACTGGGAGCATGGATAACTGTGAGTCACCTTCTTCGCTTGTAGTTACATCTAATATCGTAAAGAGCCTCTATCGATTCAGAATTGTTTTCTTGAGTGTGCTTCTAATGTTACCGGTTTCCCTTACCAGACTTATTGGCTCTCCAAAAAGCTCTCCCAGAACTACTTGCCATCGCCTCTGTGACTGGTACCTTCAACCGCATCGGGGTACTCTCCTACAAGGATTACGTTCCGCGATTACCTGGCACACCACATAACGCGCCTCCCATTGTTCAGCCTGAAGTCGTGACTTGGTCTGGATGGAATCGGCGACAGTTAGGCGAATGGGTGAAGAACATTCAAGCCGAAGGGGGCGCGGACTACCCCGAAGCGGCCAAATCCGCCCTCATCAAAGCTTTGGAGATACTTGGTCAGCCAGTAGAAGCCGATCCTCCGCGACCGAAAGAACCCAAACCAACAACCATCGTCCTCTGGTACACCGACGCCCCGCCACATCACAAGTTCATTCCAGGTTCTCCCAACCGCCTCATCGAAATCGAGGCACATCGCGGAACTTCGACGGACTGGGTACATCTCTGCAAGTCCGCTGCTGCGGCTGGTATGCGGGTCTATCCCATCCTTCCAACCATGGAGCCCACCGAACTCAGCTTCTATGTAATGCTAGCAGAGATCACGAGCGGAAAATGCCTAATGAGGCAGGACGATGACCAACAGAACTTTGGAGGTGGCGACGAGATTCGGCAACTCGTCAAGACCACAATCCAAGTTGCACTTGGCCTAGTCGGCTGTAGCGTTCCTGATGAATCGATAGTCCTCAAAGTCGACGTCGCTTCGAATGAAGTCCCCCTGGTACCATTTGCAGTTAAGGGCGTCACAAACGAGGACGAAGGCAGCTATGAATACCTTCCAGCGATAGATAAAAGGAGCGCAAAAATCACTTCTCTTCCTCGAATCGTATGGAGCCCTTGGCACCCCTCCATGCTCTCGCAGAGCGATGAAGCGGGAAAACGCAAACTCGTTCTGGGGACTGGGTTTGGGCGGTTTGGTCCAGACTTTGACGAGGACGTATTCGATCGTCGTTACGCAGACCCGGAAGAGGAGGAGTATCGGGAAAACATTCGAGTTGCTCTACGAAGCGTTGTTGAGAGTAATGTCATGGCTTTCACCTACAACCCGATATTTGCTCAACTGTGGCGAGCAAGTGAGTCCAACCCCCACCTAAATTGCTTCAACTGACAATTACGATGCAGTTTGCAACGAGGAAACCAACAACACGCGCGAGAGTCTCCTTACACTCTTCAAGTATCAGGTCGAAAAGTTGAAGAGTCCAGAGTATCGTAAGGAAATGGATAATTGGGTCGGCATCCACCACGATGCCTCGATTGAGATTCGAAAGCTCAAGTCCAAAGTCACTACCTCGAATATCGAGAAATTCCGGCTTCACGGAGAGTATATGCAGCTCAGGATCGGACAATCAGACTTGCTTGAGCTAACCACGCACTGTTCTCCAGCAGTGTTGAGAAAGCTAGGGGACACGCTTCGATTTGTAGAGGTACGAGGTCCTTCCTCGGGTTGTTTCCCACAATTGACGCTTGCTACTTAGCCTGTCAATGCTCGCACGAATCTATCTCCGCTCCAGTGGGAAGCTCCTCTGGACTTCTTCCGTATGCTCCCTGACCTGGCTTTCGCGGGAACTTTATACTCCCCTCGAGTTGGTACCCTTCTCGCAGTCGTAGCAGTCATTGCAGGCGTTCCTGCCCTGCAAGTACCCGCTCTCTCTGTCCTCGAGTCGACAAAAGGGACATGGCTCGCTGCTCCGCTAGTCCCGGAGAACTTTGACGTGGATTTTATCAGACTCCTCCTATCTCTACCGCAAGGAGTCGAGTCTGGCAATCTCGGAAATGTCGCTCTGACTATGGCCGAACATACCTCCTATCTTTCGCAACTGCGGTACAACAATCTCTTCACCCAGCTCGACAACAAGGTCAACGGTCATATCGGCTGGACGCCCTTCAAGTCCAGAGGTGTGGGTGACCGCAAGCGAAATTGCTTGCGATGTGGGATCCGGCGAAGCGAAACGATGATGCACGACTTGAAGTCTCTCACTGAGGCAGACCGCGAAAAGCTGGAGTTGAGCGGCAAGGCGCCAAGCGAAAACGAGGGAGCTTGCGGAATGTGCGTCGACTGTGACTCAAAAAATCCAGAAGATTGGAAGGATATGGGCGAGTTGATGAGCTGCTGGGTCGAATGCAGTGAAGCATACTGTAAAGCCTCTTATGTGATCGAGGATGAGGAGGGCTTGAGAGTAAGCCTAACCTTGCCAGCAAACTCCCATTCTCTAGCTAACGCTTTTTAGATTCCACCACGCTGCTACTACTGCCGCAACCGCCGTCCGTGCCCGTATATCACTTGCACAACCTGCGGGAACCGCATCATCCTCCCCCCATCCTACCGATCCCCAACCAAGGACACACCGTCGACCTTTGTCTGCCCGCCCTGCGCATTCTCCGCGCAGACCGGTGTCAAGACGATTATCCACAAGCTCACCTCGCTCCGTGCGATCCTGTTCGCGAACGAGTACGAGGTATCCTGGCTGGGGATTAAACCTTTCGCCGAGGTGTTCCGCACGAGGAGCACGTTTGTCCTCTCTGAGATTCATGGGATAGGGATTTTTGACCCGATTGAGCGGCCGGTCGTACGGTGGACTGGAAATGGGAACGGGAACAGGAACGGGAAGAAGCAGCCGCTGAGGATCCTCGATAAACCTCTGCTCAACACGACTGGTGTGGCAGAGCAGCTGGACAAGCTCATCGAACGCAACTGCGGGTTTAGCGGGACGCTCAGCACGCGAAGGTGGATCTGTGGAATAACGTTTGAGGAAGTGAAGGACGAGGGGCAATTGGTTCAGGCGTGTGGAAATGCGAAGTGCACGTTCAAGGCAAGCGAGAAGGGCCTTCGAGAGTGGTATGCAGGAGCGACCACTTCAACGAGACGGAAACTGTGCCCTTCATGCTGGGGACCGGCAGGGGGTATGCTTGCACGATACACGTCGTGATGGGTTGGCATCATATTGGGCACATGCCCAATTCGAGCCATCGCTAAGGCGTGATTCTCATTCCATCCTGAGTACATATACAGTGGATTACCTCTAATCGCATAGCTTTGTTTTAACGCTGATTAAATAAGCCTGCAAGGGATCGCTCAGTACTGGTATGTCGTCTGAACATTGGGCGTCCTGGTCTCAGTTTCCACCACGGATTTTTGTGAAGAATGGTAACTGTGAATCTAAATGGTCCTCTGGAATTGTACGTCGCGTTGGAAGAGTCTTGGGCGTCTTCCAAATAAAATTCCTTCACGATTGCTAGTAAATCTCGGTCAAAGGGTTGAAGTACCTCCTGTTATAATTTCCATTATAAGAAAAACTTGCAGGAGAGTATCAGGGTTTCCAGACCAAAGGGACTAGAACGCTAGGTGCAGGCGTGCTGTTAATTGCGGGGAAGCGAAAAATTTGGCTCAGCCAGCAGAGCATGGGATTTGTCAGTAGCCCGACACGCTCATTTTTATTTTCCAAAGGTTGAGGTATCCCCCTTTCTTCTCACAATTTCATAAGAAGGCCTTGCAATAGACAGCATGCAAGCCTCATGTATGCCTGGAGGGCGGAGCGGAGACTGGAAGCCTCGCGCTTATCGTCTGGCGCTTACCTTATCGTACTGACAATCGACATCCGGTTAATATACCTTGTCTCGCCTTCCAACCGTGTTGAACTCATTCCCCGTCTCCTCTCCCCAGATCGAGCTTCGTTCCCTTCCGACGACGAAACGTCCCATCAACCAACCCACCGCACCTCACATACACAACATGCGACTTGGCCTTATGGACCGTTTTATGGACCCCAGAAAACCTCCTGATCCATGTACGTCCTGGCAAGCCAATGTTCGCTCCGTCCACCGTAATTTACTGATGGCCTGTCACTAGCACCCACCGCGCGACAGAAGACAGTATGGGAGCATTACAACGAGACGGCCAGGTACATCGACTTCGACAGGGAGCGTGAGTGGGGCGACGTCGCGGACTCGACACTCGTTTTCGTGAGTGAACCTGTTCTTCACGTGCAGTAGCATGCTCACACTCCGATAGACAGGTTTGTTTGCTGCCTTCCTCTCCGCCTTTCTCACCGCAAGCCTGCCTCTACTCCAACCTAGAAACGACGATATCACCGTGGCCGTGATCATCCATATGTCTCGTCAGCTCAGTAACCTCACCTCTCCATCCAATACTCCTTTCAAGACCCCTCCTTTCACTCCACCGAAGAGTGCGGTTATTGTCAATGCGCTTTTCTTCGCCAGTCTGGCGCTGATCCTCTCTGCTGCATTCCTTGCCATACTAGTTAAGAGCTGGCTCCGGGAGTTCGACCGTGGAATGCTTTCGATCACACTCCCTGAATTGCGCGCAAAGGAGCGAGAGAGCCGATTGCTGAGCCTCGAACAATGGCGCGTCCCAGAGCTTATGGCACTACTACCTATATTCCTTCAGGCCTCTCTGGCCCTCTTCTGTGTCGGGCTCGTCATATTCTTACAAACGATCAATTCTGTCATTGCCACGATTGCTCTGACGATTTTCGCAATAATGGCCGCATTATGGGTCTTAACGAACTTTGCTTCGTTGTTTGATGACTATTCTCCCTTCTCTTCGCTCATTTCACGAGCCCTGAGAGACTGGTTGCAGATCGTCGGATGGGAAATTCCGAAGATGTGGGCCAAATGGGTTAGACACCTCAAAAGCCTCCTTATTAATAAGCATGTGGGGTATTGGCCTTTGGCTGGGATTGCTGTTGCAGTGTTTCCCTTCTGCGTAATGGGACATCTGATCCTCATAATTTCGCGCGCGGTTCTTTGGTACCCACGCCTTGAAATATTAAAACGAAAAAGAGATCACCAAAATTTATGCGCTGTCCGTGCCACTGTTCCATCTCTTAATCGCCTTGAAAAGGTGACCGTCAAAGCTCCTGAAAACACGGAAATATTTCTCTCAATTTTTGATGAGGCCCTCCTACGAAGCGTCGCCCTTGAGCCGAGTTCTCGCTGGGCAGATGTCCTTGAGTGCCTGGTGGTTGGGGAGAATGACCTTTCTCTGAAACATACCAGAATTCTGCTTCGTGTAATCGCCTTTGTTCCCAATACTTGGGAAGTCCCAATCCTATCCCTTCCTCTCACACCTGTGATCCTCAGACAACTCGAAGAGAACATCAGCCACCCCGTCGATATTCCCTTATATTACCTCCTACAAACCCTTCTCCGCGGTGTTACTCATATCAATATTCTTATCTACGACGACGCACTCTTTGGGTGGCACTGGAATCAAATGTGTGCCGAGATCGCCAACCTCGATGTGTGCGATGATGAGACTCTTTGCCTCGTCGTTGACCTCGCCAAGCTTGCGGGGCGTCAGGACCTCTCAGCTCGTGTTACAGATCGATGCCTGCCACTTCTCTTCGCTATCACAACATGCTTGCAGACGGCGATGAGCAAAAAGAGCTTGGAGAAGACGAAGCTCATGCCTTTGATTGTCGCAACGCTGCAGTCATTTTCCATAACAGCAAGGTCCAATATCCCCCCATTCCCTCCTATGGAGCCATCGAAGGAAGGATCGGATTTATTTGGCACGTCTCTAGAACTGCGCCTTGAGACCATCAACTTTCGGGCTTTGCAGCAGGCTTGGTTGTCCGCCCCTGATGGCGAGCGTCATAATATCATGGCACTCTATATCCTCCCAATAAATGCCATCATTTACTCCGCTAAGCAGCTCTACCCAGACACCGACAACTTGGATCCGTTGCTCCCGTATATCAATCAAGGACCAGAAACCTCATCTATCTCTGCGGATGTTTTTCAGCAACTTACACAAGTCAGTGCCTTTGAATATGACAACCAAGTTCTTTTGCAAACATACGACAATTGGGTAGTGGAAGATGTAACGCGTATTACATCGTCCGCATTAGATGGTCTTGGAAAATTAGGCGGGGAGACCCTGGAAGGTTACGAGGCACGCAGCCCCTGGCTCCGCCTCTATATTGATATTCGCCTTGCACGTCCAACAATGCTCCAACTCGACGAAATTAAGGACGTGACATGGCGTAATGACCCAACTTTTGATTCCATTGCCAATATTCGCATCAGCGACTACGAGGATGGGAAACTGTCACCCGAGCCGGCACTCCTAGAACTATTTTCACAATCCTGGTCCTTGGAAACTCACTTCCGTCTGTTCCGCCTCTTGGGACATTCGGAATCCTGGCCCGCAGATTCTGAACTCGCTGGGATTGTTCCCAGTTTGACAGATCAACTGGTCGGCCGTGTAGAGAGGGTCATTCGCACAACATTCCATGAAAAACGATTCCAGCCATGGACTGTTAGGGAACTTGAATCCTATTTCTTCTTGATGGAGACGATACATCCTCAGTGGGGAACCCTGTCACCAAAGTGGAGAAAGGCCTTTGCGCGAGAATTTTTTGACAGAGGCTTCACTACGTACCTGAAGGAAGTCTCCGCGCTGTTTGAGACCTACTTTGAGCGAAAGGTGCTATATAGGCGATCTGCATCAAGGACAACGCAACCCACCCCACGAGACAGTGCAGGGACCGTGACTGGAGAGCCTATTACCCTGGTGGAGAAGGAGAGTGAATCGCGAACGGAGACTTTGCGGGACAACATTCAAAGCTACCACGAGAAATGGAAAGCCGCTGCGTGTGCTTATCTACCATTCTTAGCCAATGTGCTTCAAGAGGCTCCAGAGCATATCACCAAGGATGTTGTTGCACGAATTAGAAAGCGGCTCCGCCGACTCCCTGACTATTTTGGAGGTGAATCTACCAGGTCCCAATTCTTCGGTGTGTTGGAAAGAGTGGAGGGAATGATAAAGGATGAGGAACCTTTCGAACAAGTGCGAGAAGGTCCCTCAGAGTAAATCAGACGGGTCGTGCCACGGAGATATTGTGAGGGTCAATATTGGCTTTTCATCACCTGGTTTGTCTTTCTGATACGTCTTGGTAGTGTGCGATCTATACGGCGCAAGTTCTATGGAAACGGAATGTTTTGTTGATGGGACCCACTGTGCACGGACCACGTGGGCTTGAATGAATTCTGAATCGAGATGATTTTACAGTCTTTGAATGTTCTGTATGCAGGATCCGTCAGCTCGATGATGCTATTGCTTCCTTTCACTGAGCATCTCCCTATTCAATCCTTTGTGAACCACAGTGGTTTACAAAGAGTATCATTATAAGGTCCATAAAGGACCTTGCATTAAATTGGTGTTAAATTCTAAGTATATTCCGTGATTTATTGGAAATAATTGGAAATAATTTGGAATTTATAAGGTTAGGCAATTTCTAGAACACAGCAATTTCTGACGCAGGTTCATTTGTCTGAACTGTTATGATCACGAATATTGGCGATTATTCGATCCGATCGCAGGTGGTTCACAAAGCACAACCGACGATCGCCTACAGCAAGCGATCCAAGCGCATGATTTCATCGTCATAGATCTCCCAGTCGCGTTGAGATCCATCGCTCGCTCATCCCCGATGAACTTCGCATCTCACCCGCAGTCGCACGCACTCACGATCGAAGCACTCCGGTCATTCGCTCCACTTTCTCTCCCTTTACATTCCACCTTCTATTTTAGTTGCCTTCCCCCGATACCGCGTCCGTAGTAGTTAAGTCACATCGTAGTTACACTTCTGGGTTTGTTCACTTTATTACGTGGCTGCCCGCCGCCCCTGTGTGATCGCTCTGCATGCGATACTTCCCCTATGCGTCGTAGAATAGTCCCAGAAAATATATGTTATTTTATGTATTGTAATTTACGCTATCTTCCACACCGTTAGCTACAGCACGGACGTGCCGTCACCATTCTAACAACGTCATAGAGTCTTTGCGCTGATGAGCACAGTGGGAGCAAAGCAGACAACTCTCGATACGTTCTTTAATTTGAAGTCGACTTAGGACCGTCTTTTCTTGAAATACAGGCCTTGATCTGATCTGCATATATTTGATACTGCATAGCTTTTGAGCGTTGACCGACGCTATGCATTATGACCATTTCAACTGTAATCGCGTTTGTTGGGGCCAGTTCCAAACACGTAAGGATACAGAACACAGGAAATAAGCTCTTATGTACGAGACCTTGCCATGTGAACACCATATGGACAAATTTCGCGCGGGCGGGTTTCCTAGTAAGAATCTAGTGTTTTTTTCTACTCCCAAATGCTGACAGTCTCCGGACTGTGCATGCCGCGGCAGGCACTGAGCGCTACCGCTCGTTTTCCAATTCCTGACAATATGAAACACGAGGCAGGCGACCCTGTAACAGGTTCCCAAATTCCGATAGTCCTCGATGTTAGCGCCCTGAGGCAATTTTGTGGACCACGTTCAGACCCCAGTCGGAATGCCGCTTTTCTCCACCAACCGAGGTCGTATCGGTGAGTTCAGCGCTACGCATCGTCTTGCTTACTGACTCTCATGCTGCGAAGACGAGGAGAAGATTCGAGCAATAGTGACCCGACTGCTCGGTGAGCTGTTCTGAGAGATGGAACAGCGCAGACGATTGACGTTCGTCCAGAGTCCATTGGGAATGAAAAATCAATATGGGAATACTATAACGAAATGGCCGCCACAGACGACCACATCCGGGAGGTCGAGTGGCGGGATTTGGCGGATACTGTGCTCGTTTTTGTATGTCCGGATACTTACCATGACGTATGGCCGTTGATCTAGTTCCAGGATGGTCTATTTGCTGCCTTCCTTTCTGCCTTCCTTGTCTTTTTGATCCCCCAGCTCCGGCCCAATAGCACCGACGTGGCAATGGACGCGCTCATCCACATTTCACAACAGCTCAGCAACTCCACCGCCACTGCATTCGTTCCTGCCGCCTTTCAGGTCTCCTCTAATGTGGCCGTGATGAACATGCTCTGCTTCCTCAGCCTCGCCCTCATTTTGTTCGATGCATTCCTCGCCATGCTTGTGAAGGGATGGCTGCAGGAGTTTGGCCGTGGATGGAGAAAGTACAATGTAGCACATCTTCGTGCACAGGAACGCGAACGGCGATTGCAAGAGCTCGAGCGCTGGAAGCTCCATGAGCTGGTCACTCTCCTCCCTATCCTCATACAAGCGTCACTCTTGCTCTTCTGCACCTGCCTGCTTGTGCTTATCTTTCCTCT
>WNFL01224853.1_pt2 | contig 29917 bp, 28 predicted proteins | sample 5400361 | NCBI WGS metagenome assembly WNFL01 (sample SAMN13153351, study PRJNA577476) | soil metagenome | isolation source: 40 cm soil on Douglas fir-dominated hillslope | place: USA:California | collected 2013-09-17
CTTTACGGCTATCACGCGCTGCTGCTCGCATTCGCGTTCTTAGTAGCCGTGCCGATTGCCGCGCGCGGCAACCGCCCGCAGCTCCATAATTTGCTCGATTATTATTTCGCCGTCGGCCCGAAGCAAGCCATCACGGAAGCTTTTTTGCTGATTTATCGCCCGCCTCTTCTGGACATTCTCCCGATGTACATTTTGTTTCTGCTGTTCACGCCGCTCGCCCTCACAATTTCGCGCCGCGTCGGCTGGAGTTCCATCCTGGCGGGAAGCGCCACCCTCTGGTTTCTAGCACACCTCGGTTTGCGCCAGGCAGAACTTGCATTCGTAAATCGGGTCCTGCGCGTGCCAATCCCCCTGAATGAAATGGGATCTTTTGATTTATGGGCCTGGCAATTTTTGTGGATTCTGGGTTTGTGGTTTGGAGTGCGGTGGGCGCAGGGAAATTTGCCGATTGAAAAGTGGGCGCAGCGCGTTTTGGTGCCCGCAGCGTTGACTTGCGCGGTACTTTTGCCTTTTCGGTACGCGGTGGGCCGGGGCGTCGCATTGGGACCGTTCGAACCGATGTTCGACAAGTGGCACTTCGGCGTTATTCGCCTGATTAATTTCGCGGCTGTAGCGGCGTTGCTGATTCGATTTCAATCGATACTGAAGCCGCTGGCGGTGCGACCTTTGGTGATGCTGGGGCAAGCTTCCCTGCAAGTTTTCTGCGTGCATTTGCTCTTCACGTTTGCCGGGCTGACGTTGCTGGGAAATGCGACGATGCTCAGCGCGTGGCAACAGATCGCTTTGTTGGCGGCGACTCTTGCGGCGATGCTGCTGACAGCGAAAATATTCTCCAAATCGGAGTCGAAGGTGGAGAGGAAGGGCGACAGCACGCCTAACGGGGAGCCAGCCAATGCGCCGCGATTGGCGACCGCAACGGTGCTGCCTGCTCATGCCGAATCGCGTCTTCAATCCGGCGACAAAGAAGTGAGCGCGGCTCTCTGGCGACATAGCACCTAAGCGCCTGGGTGAAAGATCTCAATTTGAGGCAGCAAACTTTCAGGCCCGTTACGCTGCTCCTCCCTTAGTACTCCCATAGCGGTACTCCTGCTCTATGGGTGTTTCACAGGCTCATAGCGAAAATGCTGACAGAAGGGGAGAACGCGGCTGGGTCTCGTATAGAGGCTCGTCCAGACCATGTCCGAACACTTGAACGCGGTAGCGCCGAACGCATCCGCCCCTGTAACGCAAACGCGAACGGAGCGCCGGCAAATGCGGCGAGCGGGAATATCCTTGCAGGTGCGAATTCGTAGTGCGGACTTCAACGACGGAAATTTCGATGAAGTACGGATGACGCAAAGCGCTTCGCGAAAAGCGATCTATTTTTTCACGGAGCTGAACCGCTACTACAAAGGAATGCGCGTCCGGGTGACATCGCCATACAACCCCGAAGAGGGGGCGGTGAATCTGGAGCAAATCGGGGAAGTGGCGCGCGTACACAAGAGGGCGGACGGGTACGGAGTGGCTGTGCTGCTGTTGACCGGTGTGCAGCCCTCGGAGACGTCATCCGTGGAATCAAGCGCAACGGTGTCTCCTGCGAACCCGCGCGCAGGCAGAGAAACGCGCACGTTGCCGACTGAGCGCCGCTGCGCGACGCGATCACCGTTTATCGCTCCGGTAGAGATGGTAGAGATGCAAACCGGTTCGCGCATTCGGGCGCGCACATCGGATTTGAGTCCGCAAGGCTGCTATGTGGATACGCTAAACCCGCTTGCGGTGGGTGCGGCCGTGCGCCTGCAGATTCACCGCGCGGGTTTGGTGCTCGACGTCCTTGCAAACGTTACCTCACGGCATATAGGTTCGGGAATGGGTCTGGAATTCGGAGAAATCACGGAAGCACAGAAGGCGGTGCTGGAAAGTTGGCTTGGCGAACTGAGATTTGTACCGCTCGGAGTATTTGGTAATGCGTTACCCGCTGCAAATCCGGCACGCCGCGCGGGTGGAGACTGCATGCTGCGGCTGGTGCACGTATTACTGCGCAAAGGCGTGCTGACCCAGTGTGAAGCAAGAGAGATCCTGGGCGACAGTGAGGCTAGTGCCGCGCTGCGGCTCGAACTTCAAGATTTGGACTTGTAGCCCCGGCGCTAATCGCCGGGGCTTTTCTTCTTCCGCTTTTCTTCTTCCGCTTTCCTTAGACCTTGGCCGCCATTTCCGAAAACAACGGTCCCAATATTTTAAAAGCGCAACACAATGCCTGTGGAGATGCGCGGCTGATTTTGCGTTTTGGAATTGAAGTGCGTAAGCAAATAGTCGAACTGGATTGCACGTAAAGAGATGAACGGCAGAACCTTCAGGTCGAGCCCGCCGCCGATGGCGCTAGCGAATGCGTTCTGTGTAGGGCCTGTGGTAGTCGCCGCCAGGCTGATGCTCGTACCGATCGATTCATGGGCCACGCCGACGAGGAAATGCGCGAAGGGAGAAATCGGTCCGGGAAAACGAAGCTGCGGACCGGCAAGATAGGTTTGCAAATGAGTGTGCGCACCCTGAAATGAGCCGAACGTTCCACTGAAGTCCGCAGCGAGAGCAAGCGGGCCGACGACTTTGTAGGCGCCGCCGGCTTCCCAACCATTTAAATTTATATTTTGAGTGGTGGTAGTGACCGGACAACCAGTAATGGGACAGGTGCTGGCCGTTTGCGTAAAAGTGACCGGCGCGCGGACAAACGAATAGCCGCCAAAAAGCTCAATGCTTTGACCTTGCGAGGTTGCAGCGAACAGGAATGTGGCGAAAACAAGAGTGCAGATTGGCGCGAAAATGCGCATGGACTCCCCCTGTTTTTTAGAATGCCGGCCAGGTTGGAGATAGGATGCGTGGGGTTTTCGAGCCGGTTGTGCCGCAGCGGGGCTGGTTGTGCCTTATTCGTAACGGAGCGCGACGATAGGATCGACGCGCATGGCGCGTCGCGCGGGCACGTAACAAGCCAGGAGCGCAATAGCGAGCAGCAGAATCACCACACAGGAAAACGTGACCGGATCGGTCGCGCTGACGTCATAAAGGAGGCCAGCCATCAATCGTGTAAGAGCCAATGCGGCCGCCACACCGAACGTGGCGCCCACTCCCGCCAAACGCACTCCTCGTCGCAGAACAAGGTACAGAACATTCCTTGGCTGCGCCCCCAGCGCCAGCCGGATGCCGATTTCGTGTGTCTGCTGCGTGATCGCATATGCCATCACGCCATAAATTCCGATCGCCGCGAGGAACAGGGCCGCTGCAGCAAAAACGCCCAGAATAAGCGTGTTGAACCTGGGTCCGGCAACGGAAGAACTGATAACTTGCGCCATCGTGCGGATGTGCGTCACAGTCAGATCGGGATCGAGCGAATGAATTTGGCCGATGACTGCGGAAGTCAGCGAAGCCGGATCCGTCTGCGAGCGCAGAGCAAGATTCATCGAACGCACTTCACCGAATCTGCTGTCTTCGAAGAATAGATCGGCCATTTGCAAATACGGTCTGTAGACGTGCAGTTGGGCCGGATGGCCGAGCGGCTCGTCGTTCACATCGCCGACGATTCCAACGATCGTTTGCCAAGGAGTGTAAACACCCCACCGTATGCGCTTTCCGACGGGATCTTGGCCCGGCCAGAGCTGCCGCCCCGCCGTCTCGCTTACGATTGCGACGGGTTGCGCATCAATGCGGTCTTGAAGCGTAAAGTAGCGGCCCCTAAGCGGCGGGATGCCGAGCGTCTGAAAATAGTTCCCGACTTGCCAGGTCTGACAAATCGCCTGTGGCGTCTCGCCCCCGGCGTTTGTCCTACCTTCGATCTGAATCGCAATCGTGCCACAACCGTTCAGAGGCAAGTCACTCGTCAGTCCAACCGCTTTCACGCCCGGTATGTTCCCAGTGCGGTCGAGCAATTGCTCGTAGAACTGGCGGACTTTTGGGGCTTTGGTGTATCGCTCAGAGGGAATAGGAATTTTCAGCGTGAGCACATGGTCGGGACGGAACCCAGGATCGGTTTCCAGGAGTTTCGCAAAGCTCCGAATGAGCAATCCGGACCCGATCAGCAAGACCAGCGCCAGGGCAAATTCAACAGTAACGAGAAAACCTTGGAGGCGATGCCCTAACCGGCCGGGAGTGCCACTGCGCCCGCCCTCCTGAAGTGGGCCATGAAGAGCCATCGCAGATACCTGGAACGCCGGGACCAATCCGAAGAGAACAGTCGTTAGTAAGGAGGCGGCGAGCACAAAAACGATCACGCTGCCGCCAGTGGGGATATCGCGCGGCAGAGGGACGCTTTCAGGCACGAGCGAGAGCAGGTAGGTCTTGACCCAGGAGGCGAACGCGAGCCCTAAGGAACCGCCGGTGAGCGCGAGCAAAAGGCTTTCGGTCAGCATCTGCCGCAATAACCGGACGCGCGTGGCGCCGAGCGTGGTACGCAGCGCAACCTCTTTCTGCCGCGATGCAGCGCGTGAAACCAAGAGCGTCGCAACGTTGGCGCAGGCAATCAGCAACACCAGGACCACCGCCGCCATCAGAATAAGAAGTAAAGTCCGCACTGACTTCACAACTTCTTCGTGATAGGAATTCATGCCGACTTTAAGTTCTGCACCCTGGAAAGCCTTCGTCAACTCTGGCGGGTAATTCGATCCGATTGAGTGCGAAAGTGACTCGGCCTCGGCGGACGCTTGCTCGAACGCCACGTTCATGTAATTCGTGCCCCAACCTTCTAATTCCGTGGCCGTAAAAGCCATGGGCACCCAGAGCTCCGCTGGCTCGCTGCCTTGGGGCCCACGCAACGGAAAATTGAAAGTTTTCGGCATCACGCCAATGACGGTGTAAGGATTCCGATTGAGTTCAAGGTTGCGTCCGATAATCCCTGGGTCAGCGCCAAAGCGGCGCTGCCAAAGCCCATAGCTGAGGATTACAACGTTCTGTCCCGGAGCGTCCTCTCCGCCGGTGAACGTGCGGCCTAGCATAGGCTCAGCACCCAGCATGGGGAAAACTGAAGACGAGATGCGTGCCGCCATCAACCGCTCAGGTTCTCTGTCGCCAGAAATGTTGAAATATTTATTCTGATACACACCGACGCTCTCGAACGATTTCTGCGCGCGCGCAAAGACCAAAAAGTCCGGCGCCGAAAATCCCATCTTCGGAAAACCCAGTTTCGGGATGCCCTCGAAGAGCATCATGAGCCGTGACGGCTGTTTAAAAGGCAGTGGGCGGAGCAGCACGGCGTTCACGACACCGAAGATGGCGGTGTTGGCGCCGATGCCGAGGGCGAGCGTGAGGACGGCGACAATGGTGAAACCGGGATTCTTGCGCAGCATGCGGGCGGCGTAGCGCAGGTCCTGTAGCAATTCCTCGAGCCAACGCCAACTCCACTGATCACGCGTTACTTGTTCCACGAGAGCGACGTTGCCGAATTCGCGGTGGACAGCTTGCTGCGCACGCTCGGCGGATTCGCCGCGATCGACGCGTTCGCTGGCGGCCATTTGGAGGTGGGACTGGATCTCTTGCTCGAGTTGCGTTTGCTTCTGGGATCTTGGCCAGAACGGGATTGGCACAATCCACCTCCTTATTCGTAACGCAAGGCAACGATAGGATCGACGCGCATGGCGCGGCGGGCGGGCGCCCAAGACGCCACAAGCACGACACTCGTGAGCAGCACGGCGCTAAATGAGTAGCTGAGCACGTCAGTTCGCGACACACCGTACAGAAAGATTCCCGATCCGCTCCAGCCGATGGGCCCTGCCGGGAGAAAGCGCGTCAACCCGAATGCTCCCAGCGCGCCTACTGAGAGGCCTGCAAGCGTCACGCCAAGCGATTCCCATAACACCAGCCGCGCGATTTTTGGGCGAGGCGCTCCGAGCGCGATGCGAATCCCGATCTCTCGTGTGCGCTCGGCGACGGAATACGATGTCACACCAAAGACACCAACGACAACGAGAACGAGGGCGAGGCTACCAAAACAAGCCAGCAATGTGATTATTGGCCGGCGCAACGTCAAGGATTCCGAATTGTGGATCTCCGACTGCAGGCTGCTCATTTCCCAATAAAGCTGCGGATCCACCGGTTGGAGCCAGCTACTAATTTGCCGGGCCATGTTGGCAATTTCGGTGGACGGGCGAACGTGGATGGCCATGCTCACCCGGCTCGGGAGCGTTTGCGCGATTGGTAAGTACACAAGAGGCCGCAAGTCCTCCTCCGGATTGCGCTGCCGGAAATCTGAAACGATGCCCACGATCTCTCTCCAGTTGGTGGGCGAATCAGCAAAGGCAAGGCGATGACCGATCGGGTTGGCTCCCGGAAAATACATATTCGCGAAAGTCCGATTGATAATGGCAACGGACTTTGTCCCTTGAGCATCGCTTTCCGCAAAAGAGCGTCCGCCAAGCATCCTAATTTTCAAGGTCGAAAAATAATCAGGACTCACCGAAACAAAATATATTTCTTCTTCAATTCGCGTTGCCGCCGATGAAGGCGTTTCGAGGCTGATTCGCGCGCTGTCGGCGCCTTCCATCGGAAGAGAGTCTGTGATGCCTGCGGACTCGACACGCGGCATTGCTCGCACGCGCTGGACTGCAGCATGCAGCAAGCGCGCTCTGGCTGAGGGATCGGCATAACGCGCAACCGGCAAACTCGCCGTGGCCGTCAATACATTATGCGAGTCGAATCCGAACGGTGCAGATTCAACGTGCAGCATGCTTCGGAACAACAGGCCAAAACCTACGAGCAGAACCATACCGAGAGCAATCTGGAAAACCACAAACAAGTTTCGCGGCCGCCGAGCGCGGGGGCCGCTCGTGGCGTTTGGGATCGCATCCTTCAAAGTGTCGTTCAGGCTCACGCGGGTTGTGTGCATTGCCGGAATTAAGCCGAAAAACAGGGCGCTCACAAGCGAAACTGCCAGACTCACCAATAAAACGCGAGCATTCACCTCCAGGTAGGCTGTGTTCGAAACAATTCCAGACGCGACCTTGGTGATGATCTCCTCCGACCACCGCGCCATGATGAGGCCCAGGCTTGCGCCACAAAGAAACAAAAGCGTGCTTTCCGTCAGAAGCTGCCGAATCATTCGTGTGCGCGAACAGCCTAGTGCCGAGCGCAAAGCGACTTCCTTCCGGCGCTTCACGCCTCGCGCAAGCAGTAAGCTCGCCACGTTCGCGCAAGCGATTAGGAGCACCACTCCGGCTGCGCCCGTCATTAACCACAGACCACGGCGCGCGTTCTGCATTGTGGGCCCGGAATGGCGGAGCATTTCCGCAAGTCCCTCAACAACTAAGTGACCACTTCGATCGGCCGGGGCAGTTGGAGTTCTTAACCCCTGCGCAATCGCTTCCGTTTCCGAACGAGCTTGGTTCAGGGTTATTCCGGGCTTCAAACGGGCTTCGATCCGCACCCGAACGGATCCCGCAACTCTCGCCCGGCCATTGTTGAAGTACGATTCCAGGACGAGGGGCGCAATGATGTCGATATTTTCGTATTCGTAGTAGGCGCCTAGCGACTGCGGCAGCACTCCTACAACGGTTACTGGCCGACGATTCAGAATAATTTGCTTTCCGAGAATAGAGCGGTCCGCGTGAAAGCGGGTTCGCCAGCACGCGTAGGAGAGAATCACAACCATGTCTCGCCCCATGGTTTGTTCCTCGTCTAGGAAGTTCCTACCGATCAACGGCTGAACTCCAATCGTAGGAAGCCAGCTTGAACTGACGACGATCCCCGGCAGGTTCTGCGAGGCAGACTCGCCGGTGTCATAGAAATTGTCGACCCATCCAACCGCTGCGACTTGCTCAAAGGCCTGGCTGTATTTTCGCAATGCTAAATATTGCTGTGGCAAGGGCGTGTGCAGATCGCCTCCTGCGTCAGTCGTCCAGACATGAACCAGGCGTTCGGGTTCCTGAAATGGCAGGCTGCGCAGAATGGCTGAATCTACCAGTCCCAAAATGGCGGCGTTTACCCCGAGGCCGAGCGCAAGGGTCAAGACCGCGGCAATCGTGAATCCGGGAGACTTGAGCATCGTTCTAGCGGCATAACGCAGGTCTTGTAGAAATTCGTCGAGCCAGCGCCAGCTCAACTGGTCACGGGTTACTTGCTCGACGAGCGCGACGTTGCCGAATTCGCGGCGGGCGGCTTGCTGCGCGCGCTCAGCGGATTCGCCACGGTCGATGCGATCGCTTGCCGCCATCTGCAGGTGAGATTGCAGCTCCTGGTGCAACTCTTCTTGCTTGCGATCGCGCTCCCACGGGAATTTCATGCTTGCCCCTCGCGCTTAGCGGGGCTGAGCACTCCGGCGATGGCATCCGACAGTTGCTCCCAACGCGAGCGCTCGGATAGAAGCTGCCTTTTGCCGGTCGCAGTCAGGCGATAGACCCGGACCCGCTGCTTGTTTTCGGAAACTTTCCAGTCCGCCGAGATCCATTTTTGGCGCTCGAGCCGATGCAGCGCGGGGTAGAGCGAACCCGTATCGACCTGGAGGATTTCACCGGAATTGGCGCGGATCTGCTGACTGATGCCGTAGCCGTGCTGCGGTCCCCACTGAAGGGTCTGCAGGATTAGCAGGTCCAGAGTTCCTTGCAGGAGCTCGATGCGGTTCTGATAACGCGGGGCCATTTCCACCTCGGCCGGGGAGTAGGAATTCTACACCTTGGCATGTAGGACGTCTACATCCTGAAAAGGTCTGCATGTGAACCGCCGATTTTCTTGAAACATGGAAGGTATTGCTACGAAAGGGTTTGACCTAAATAGGCGCGGCGTTTCCTAGGCGGCAGGGTGACCGTTTTTGGGATGAGGTTTGCGAAAACGGAATCTCCTCGACCCACAGAGCGGCGACAAACCTACATCGTCGCGCTACTTGCTGGGCTTGAGCCAGACGATATCGTCACATATCGTTATGGGGAGACCATGGCGATGGCGCGTGGGGAAAATGCGCTGCGCAGGTATAATGCCCAGCGATGATCGCATCCGCGGCCCTCTCCAAGCGCGCGCTAAGCATGTTCGGGCGAGTATTTCCACGTTGCAGCATGATTTCACAGGCCATCGCGTTCAATCTTTTCCTCGCGTTCTTCCCTACACTGCTGATTGCCGTGGGCCTGGCCACCAGCCCCATCGGCGGGCGCACGGCCTTATTCGACTTGATTTCGGACTTGACGAGCTTCCTGCCACCAGGCAGCCAGCAAATTGTTTCGGAGTTTCTAGTGAAGCGCGGCCCGGAAGGGTGGAAGTGGGCATTAGTCGGGCTAGGCGGAACTCTGCTTGCCGGCACGCAGGTGATGAGACTGCTCATGGAGGGAATCCAGACAATTTACGGAGATCGCGAGCGACCGGGATTTGTCGCGCGGCAATTGCGCGCGCTGGCGTTACTGATCCTGACGTTTGCCCCACTGCTGATCGCCGCGATTCTAGGCGTGTTCGGACGGCCCCTACGGCAGTGGCTGGGTTCGGAATCTGGCAAAGGCGCAGCCGTGCAAACTTGGTGGGTCGTTTTTTTTCATGCAACTTCGATTTTGCTGGCCATGGTCGCGGTCACGGTAATTTATAGATGGGGACGCCCACGGCAGCACAACCTGCGAACTGTTCTGCCTGGGGCGTTGATCGCAACGCTGCTGTGGTGGGTGGCGGACCTGGGATTTGGATTTTATGTGCGCAAGGTGCCGTATGGAATTATTTACGGCGGGCTGGCCGCGGTGATCGGATTAATGATCTGGATGGAGCTCTCCACCGTGATTATTTTCTTGGGCGCAGCCTGGAACGCGGAGCTTGCGGAAAGCCGGAGAAGCGCGCGGGCGATCGGGTGACCTAGTTGTGCGCGTCGAGTGCTATTCCGGGTACAAAGGCGACGAACGTCCGGTCAAGCTGGAGATCGGCGACCAGATGGTGGACATCGCCGAAGTAGAAGACCGCTGGTACTCGCCCGGTGCGACCTATTTTCGCGTGCTGCTCGCGAACGGCGAACGCTACGTCCTGCGCCGCGAAGAAGCGCAGGACGTGTGGACTCTCGAAGCGTTCCGCTCGCCGAGGTAACGTCGTCAACTCTCTTGCGCCTGGGCCAAATATTTTTCTAGGGCTCCCAGTAATTCCCTTTCCATCCGTCCGCCAGGTGCTGCGCTTTCCCTTCGGGGAAACCCGTATGATCAAAGACGATTTTTGTGCCCGAGCCTTGCTCGGTCAGCTCGAATTTTACAATCGAGTAGATGCCTGGATCCCAGCCTCCTGCGCGCCACGCCTGCACAATTCGCTCGTTCGGCACCAGCTCAACGTTTCGCCCCGTCACATATCCGCCGAAAAGAGAGAATGCCGCACCCGCTTCTCCGCTGACTTGCGTCGGCTTGGCCCCGGTAGACATCCCCTGCATTGCGACACCGAGCCGTACGACTTTATCGAATTGCTTGGCATCCGTGAGCGCCTCATAAACGTGCTTTCGGCTCGCCTTGAAAACAGGCTCTTGATGAATCGACTCCGCCGTGTGAGAGATTCCGTCCTCGGCGCCAGCCCATGCATCGATCGAACCTACCGCAATTCCGCCAAGCGCGACCGCTGCCCCGGCGATCATCTGCCTCCGCGTGGCCGCGTTGAAAGTAAGACGCACATCTTTTCTATCGCTCATGATCCCTCCATGTGTTTCGCCGTCGGGTACGTCAAACTTCCCTTGCGTCGGCATGGAAACACGGAATCAAAATATGTTCAAAGTAATATTTTGCGTAGGCAGGCGAGCGGCATTCGAGCCATACTTGCGCACCTAACGACCCCAGGAGACCCTATGCCCTATCCCGCTGGTCACCGCACGGAAGTGCGAAAGAACATCGTTCAGAGTGCGCGCAGGCTTTTCAATCGACACGGCTTTGACAACGTCTCCGTGCAGCAGATCATGGCTAGAGCGGGGCTCACGCACGGCGGCTTCTACAGCTATTTCAAAAGTAAGAGCGATCTCTATACCGAAGTTTTAGGATGCTTTCTCACCGACCCGGAATGGAAGAGCTGCTGGGAAGGCGTCCATGTCGATCTTTCTTCGACGGACGTGGGCCCGCAAGTCGTGCGCGCGTATCTGTCTCGACAGCATTTTGACGACGTGGAGAATTCCTGCCCGATGGTGGCGCTACCGAGCGATGTCGCGCGCAGCGGCAAAGACGTGAAGCGCGCCTATGAGACCGTGTTCAAGGCGATGGTCAATGTATTGGAACGCAGCGTCGCAGAGAAAAATCCGTCGCGTCGCACGAAAGCGCGGGCCATCGCTGCTTTGTGCGTAGGCGGAATGGTTGCCGCCCGGTCGCTGGCCGACGCCGCTCTTGCCGATGAACTGCGCGACGCGTGCATGGCAATGGCCTTCAAGCTCGGGAGCTGGGATAAGCCAAATCGTAAGTCAAATTAATCGGCTCGCCGTCCAGATACGTACTCCGGACGCGATCACCAGAGTGAGCTCGGAGAACAGAAAAATGAAATCACGTAACGCGACAATTACCGCGATGGCTGGTCTTCTTTTTTTCTGCCTCGCGTCGGCATTGGCGGTTGCGCAGGCGACGCCGCCCATCCCGGGTATTCCAGGCACGTTCAACTGGCAGAACACGCCTCGCACTTGGAACTTGGACAGCAAGAATGTGCTCACCATCTCCTCCGACGCGAAGACGGATTGGTTCGTCGATCCTTTTGACGGCACCGTCGCGAAAACCGCCCCGATCCTCCTGTTCACTCCAGGTTCAGACTACGTTCTGAGTTCGCGGGTCACCGTGAAGTTCGCAAGCAAGTGGGACGCGGGCGCGCTGATGCTATGGGCCGACGATCATCACTGGGCTAAACTTTCGTTTGAGTTGTCTCCAGACGGAAAGCCCACACTGGTCACAGTGGTAACGCGCGGGCTTTCTGACGACTGCAATTCCCTGCCCCTTCCGGGAGATTCGGTCTATCTGCGAATCGCGAAAAGTAGTAATACGTACGTCTTCTACTTTTCTGCGGACGGAGAAAGTTGGCAGATTCTTCGCACCTTTAGCCTCGACACGCCGCTCCCCGTGCGCGTCGGCTTCGAGTCGCAGTCGCCCGCAGGTGCGGGTGTCGTCGTGAAATTCTCCGCCATCTCGTACGATCCGCATCGCATCGGAAACATCTACAAATAGCCGATCAGCTGTCCTGCCCTTCTTCACTCTGGTTCTGACCGTGTTGACGCGGCTGCGCATCCTCGGGCGCGATCAAGAAGCAGCTCACGCTCGCGCGCATTTTGCGTTAGCGTCGCCGCGCGCTGGAACTCCTGCTGCGCCTCGGCGAGGCGGCCCATCTTGAACAGAAAGTCGCCGCGCACGCTGGGCAAGAGATGATAGGCCTTGAGAGACGGCTCCGACGTGAGCCTGTCGATAAGCTCCAGACCCGCTGCCGGCCCGAAGGCCATCGCGACCGCGACCGCACGATTCAGCTCCACGATTGGCGACGGCGTGAGTTGGGCAAGAGCGTCATACAGCGCGGCAATCTGCCCCCAATTCGTTTCCGAAGCCGTACGCGCCCGAGCGTGGCACGCTGCGATGGCGGCCTGCAGCGCATAGGGACCGAGGGCGCCTCTGAGTTCTTCGGCGCGCTGAAGCGCAGCGAGACCGCGTCGGATGAGGAGCTGATCCCATCGCCCGCGGTCTTGATCCAAAAGCAGAATGGGCGCGCCCGTGGGGCCGACGCGCGCACGCGAACGCGACGCCTGAATCTCCATCAGCGCGACAAGGCCATGCACCTCCGGCTCGTACGGAACGAGTTCGGCCAAGATTCGCCCGAGACGCAGCGCATCTTCGCAGAGCGCAGGGCGCATCCAGTCCTCGCCGGACGTCGCCGAATAGCCTTCGTTGAAGACGAGATAGATCACTTCCAAGACCGACGTCAACCGCGCCGCAAGGTCGCGCCCGCGAGGAACCTCGAATGGAACGCGCGCCTCGCTGAGCGTGCGCTTAGCCCTCACAATACGTTGCGCGATGGTTGGCTCCGGAGCCAGAAAAGCCCGCGCGATTTCCTGGGTAGTCAAACCACCGAGCAAGCGAAGCGTGAGGGCAACGCGTGCTTCGGTGGAAAGAACCGGATGGCAGGAGACGAAAACGAGGCGAAGCAGATCGTCCCCGATGTCATCGTCATTCGCGATGTCGAAATTCGCCATGGCCACGTCTTGCCGTGTCTTAAGCTCGCGACCCAGTTCTTCATGCTTTCGTTCGAGGAGTTTGTTGCGCCGAAAGTAATCGATGGCCCGATGCTTCGCGGTGGCCATCAGCCAAGCGCCAGGATTGTCGGGAACGCCCGACTCCGGCCACCGCTCGAGCGCAACAACGAGAGCATCCTGCGCAAGCTCTTCGGCCACACCGACATCGCGGACGATACGAGCGAGCCCGGCGATGAGCCTGGCTGACTCGATCCTCCAAACTGCGTCGATGGCGCGATGCGTATCGGTAGCCGTCACGGCCACCCATCACACCACCTTCAAATCGTTCGCGCAAGCCGACGCAAGGCCGTGAATTCACGGCATTTTCTTCGCTGCCTGTGGGAGGAACACTGCTACGGTTTGTGCCCTACCTCCGTTGGTTCTGAACAATATTCCCTGCTCACGCGGAAGTCTTCCGGCCCGACCATCGTGCGAATCTCGGTCTCACCCTCCCAGCCAGGCCAGTATTTTTTGTGCAGTTCCATGAACTGCACCGCGGAGTCGATCGCCTCTTGCTTCGACTTCAATTCAAACTGCGCGTAGCCGCCGATAATCTCCTTGGCCTCGGTAAAAGGTCCGTCGATCACCGTAACCTTCCCGCCGGAAAGCCGGACACGGGCTCCCGCCGCCGTTGGGCCGAGTCCACCGCCCCCAATCATCGTGTTACCGGCCTCTTTGCCAAGCTTGTCTATGGCGTCCATTAACGCCTGGGGCGGACGGCCTGACTTCTCATTCAACTTAACTATCATCATGAATTTCATCGTCACATCTCCTTTATTTTTGGTTCTGAGCTCGGTCACCGCACGGCTCCGCCGAACAGGGAAACCTGGCTCAGCTAATAACTCTGGATCTCGAACGAAGTTTTGGGAAACCGACGCCTCGCGCTTGCCATCCCTACACTCTTTTCCGCACCAAAGCCTTCGCGGAACGCGAGAGCGGCAACCTCGAGGCCACGCGTGATTAGTGTCCTGCAGCCGCGTCCGCGCCGGCTTCATAAATTTGGCGAAGCTCACATTCACCATCACCCACCACCTGGAGGAAATCCTTCGCCAACTGGATTGCCTCCTCCTTGGAGTTCGCCCGGAGGATGGCGAAGCCGCCGACTACCTCTTTGGACTCCGTGAAAGGTCCGTCCGTCACGCTCACCTTCCCGTTAGTGGAGCGAACGCGCGCGCCGAGCGCGCTTGGCAGGCAGCCCTCAGTGGCCACCAGCCAACCGGCCTTCATCCCCTCTTCGACCAACTTCCCCATTTTGTTCATTGCCTCTTGTGATGGGGGAACATTTCTTTCCACCGACTTGTACATGCTCAGAAATTTCATCGCTATCTCCTTGTATTCGCTTTTTTCAATTTTAATAATCAGCTCGCACACTTAAAGAACGGGCGTGAATTCCCGCTCTAACTCAACGACGAACGAAGCCACGTGAAATCGACACGACCGAGACATATTTTTTTCCTCACCACAGTGCATGAGGCAAGAATGCATCACCATCACGGCTTCGCCGACTTCCTCTGTAGCTCGTCGCGCAGCGATTGCTCTCTCGCGGCATCCTCAGGAGGAAAGATCTCCGCGGGGAAATCGGAAGCCTCGAACACCTGGCGAATCTCGATCTCGGATTCACCTTCAAATGGCGCGGGGCTGCGCTTGATCCATTCAATCGCCTCTTCCTTCGACCTCACCTGAAGAAGCCAGAACCCCCCGATCAGCTCCTTGGACTCAGCGAACGGTCCGTCAACCACGGTGCGCTTCGTCCCAGAGAACTTGACGCGCGCGCCCCGAGAAGTCGGCTGTAGCCCCTCGGCCGCGAGCAGAACCCCAGCCTTCGCCATCTCTTCGTTAAACTTCCCCATCGCCGCCAGCAGCTCCTTGCTGGGAAGAGCGCCCGCCTCTGAGTCCTTATTCGCCTTGACTATCGCCATAAATCGCATCGTAGTTTCTCCTTTGGTCTTTGAGTCTCAGCTGGATTCTCAATCGTTCCAGCCGGCTGAATCTGGGCTTCATTGATACGTCGAACAAAGGTTGGCTATATCGACAGGAAACCGCGCCCTTTTTCGACGTTAGCCAACTACGCCGCAAAGCAGCGACCCGACGGACGCCACGATCTGTGGCAAATGCTGCAAACATCCTGAATTATCAGTAAGATACGCCTGCACGGTCTGCCAACCAAACAGGAGGACCGGGCGCAATATCCGCAACACAACCCACGCCGCCCCCTTTAGCAGGTCGCACTCTTGCGCCGTCCCGCCATCGAGCTTATAGAACAAAGTCGCCGCCGCAAACCCCACGATCGCCGCTACCGCGACCCATCTCAGTTTCCCAGAATAAGTAAACTGCCTTTCCATGTCAGCCTCCCGAGTGATGCCATTTCCTGGCTCTACCTAAATGTCGAACGAGGACCCGCCAAATCGACAGATTTGAGTCGAGCAAAACAAAATACTTGACGGATATTTTCGAGTATCATTTCGTCCAGTTTTCGGGGCTTAGCTTCGGGGAGGGCGCGATGCACAACTGGTTGCAAGACTTTCGCTACGCCATACGCATGCTTCGCAAGAACATCGTAATGACTCTGGTGATCGTGGCTTCCCTGGGAATAGGCATCGGCGCTAATTCCGCCATTTTCAGCGTGGTAGATACCATCTTGCTTCGCCCGCTGCCCTATCCGCACCCGGACCGACTGGCCGCCGTGTGGCTGCATTCTCCCGGAATCGGCATTTTCCGCGACTGGCCGTCGCCGGGCCAATACATTGACCTAGAGAACGAGAACCATTCCTTTGAGCAAATGGCGCTGGCCCAGAGCCAGACGTTCACGCTGACCGGCCGCGAGCAGCCTGCGCGGGTCGACGGTTTGCGCACGCAATCCACACTACTTCATACTGTCGATTTGAAAACGCATCAGGCCTCCATTATTCCAGGGACCGAGCAGCTGTGGTCGCCCCGTGTCTCGCCCGATGGCCGGTGCCTGGTCGGACTTTACGCGGATGATCAACGGCTCATCCTTTTCGATTGGAAGACCCATAAGACGACCGAGCTCGCAAACGGAACGATTGTTTAGCTGGCCGGAATGGTCCCGGGATTCCCAATACGTTTACTTCGTCATGGCGCGCGTCAATGACTCGTGGAAAGTGTTCAAGGTCCGCATCACGGATGGCAACCTCAAGGAGGTCCAAAGCCTCAAAGACGCCCGGGCGACCGGATCTCTGTTCGGCGCCTGGTATGGGCTTTCTCCCGATGACTCGCCGCTGGTCCTGCGCAATGCCGCCATCCAGGAAATCTACGCCCTCGACGTGGACCCGCCGTAATCCCATCCGCGGTTGTGCGTCCTAGTTTGCTCGCCGCGCCCAATAGTGTTGGCCACGCCTGCACATTCATAGAAGGCTGCGCCGCGGACAGTGAATGAGCACGAGCGAGCGCCTGCCACGATTCGCAGTAAGGGCACCTCTTGAACGCCTACTGCTGCTCTAGTGCCCACTTCTAGCTTCGTGGTAGGATCACCAACGCGCGAAGGGCGCATCCGGTCCGCGGAAAGGACAGAAGTCCACCTGATCGCAACAATTCGTTTTCACGAACTACCTTTCTGCCCATAAATTGCGGACCTTGGGCATACGAAAGGAAGTTCGTCATGCCGGTACGACGCCTCCCATCGAATCCGAACCTCGATCATCTCAAGTATCAAGCGAAGGACTTGCTAAAAGAGCGTACTGAGCGCGCTCCGGGAGTAGCCCAGCGGATCAGGGAGTTTCACCCGCGTTTCCGTTGGGCCATAGACGCGGAAATCTTCGACGCCCAGTTCAGCCTGAGTGATGCGCAGCTTACGATCGCTCGCGAATATGGATTTCCGAGCTGGGCGAGGCTGAAACGACACATTGAAAAACCAACGCTCTCCGATCGATTGGATTTGCCGCACCAAGAGCGGATTGAAAATGCAACATTTCGCCGTGCCGTGGAACTTCTCGATACCGGTGACGTCGCTGGCCTGCGTACGCACTTGAATCAACATCCGGATCTTGTGCATCAGCGCGTCGTCTTCGAGGGCGGAAACTACTTTCGAGATCCAACTCTGTTGGAATTCGTCGCTGAGAATCCGGTTCGCTATGGCACTCTGCCGGCGAACATCGTTGAGGTGACTAAGGTCATTCTCGATGCTGGCCCGAGCCAATCCGCAAAGAACGAGACGCTAATGCTCGTCTCCACTGGACGTGTACCGCGTGAATGCCGCGCGCAACTTCCATTAATCGATCTGCTGTGTGATTACGGAGCGGATCCCAACAGCTCTGTACAAGCGACAGCCTTGCACGGCGAGTTCGAGGCAGTGAACGCCTTGATCGGGCGCGGCGCTCGAATCGATTTGCCGGTGGCAGCGGCCCTGGGGCGCATCGAGGTTGCCCGTCGGTTGCTTGCGGGCACCAGCAGTCAGGACCGCCATTTGGCACTCACTTTGGCAGCGGATTTTGGTCATGTCGAGATCGTGCAATTGTTGCTTGACGCGGGCGAAGATCCAAACCGATACAACCCGATTGGAGGCCACTCCCACACAACACCGCTGCACCAAGCGGCTGGGGGTGGCCATGATGAAGTAGTCCGGCTCCTCGTCGAACGCGGTGCAAGATTGGACTTGCAGGACATTCTCTGGCGGGCTACGCCAGCCGATTGGGCGAGACACGCGGGCAAAGCAGAAATCGAGGCGTATCTTCGTGGCAAAATGGGGAGCGAGAACCCGGAATAAGACGGCCTTTGTGGATAAATAACGGGCAACCCGGAAGTTAGGGTCGAGAACAGTCTTCGATCACCTCGAAGCTTAGCACCCTCGTGAAATAGGCCAATGCTTCGCCTTAGTCACGAACATCGACAGCGACATAGCCGACTTCCTGTGCCCAGGTCTACACAACAATAGCAGGCACTAAGCCTAATGCTATCGGTGGGACCCGATGGGTCCCACCGATTTGCGAGTGGACGTCGCGCCTATTTCCCGTCTTTATCCTTGTCGTCATCGACTCCCAAGAACCGCGTTTTGGCGGCTGGAGCAGCGGTTCCCTTCAGACCTTCCCAGAGGATCTTGTTGTAGAGGTCGGCTGGAACGCGGTCTTCTGCCGAGAAGTCGAAGCCGCGGGTTTTCGCCGCCCAGTATTGCGCGTTATGAGTCGGCTTCAAGTTGCGACCGGAGGCGAACTCGACCTTCTTTGGGTCCAGTCCAAGTGTTGTCGACTTCAGAAGCGTCGATGCGACGGCATTGAAGGTCCACGAGCCCGACGACGTGATGTCGAAGACATCTGCCATCGGCCGCGCATAATAAGTGTTCAAGTTGAGGTGCTCCGTGCCGAAGATGTCCTCGATCGTGCGGAGCAGGTTAGTCTGGCTATAGCGGGTGCTCACGACTGCGTGCTGCTTCACGTAGGGGCCAACCAAGTAGGTTGTGGCGCGATGCGAATCGACGTGGTCCGCTCCGTCCTGACAATCATCTTCAATTATGACGATCAGGGTGTTGCTCGCGTACGGGCTGTGAGCCACGGCTTGCACCAGAAGGCCGACCGCGTAGTCGTTGTCCGCCTGTTGGATTTCCGGGGTGTTGACTCCACCCAGCGCAGAGCCGAAACTACCCGTGTGATCGTGGCTCAACCCACGGATCATCTCAAACGACGGCAGATTGCCGTTTGCAACGAATTGCTGGAACTCACGGTTCCATTCATTGAAGCGCCATACATCCGGGTAGGCCTGATCGTAAGCGCGGAAATACGGATCATAGAATCCGTTCTGATAGAGGAGCTGATTGGCCGTTGTTGTCTGGATGATGCCGGCGGCGAAAGGATCAGAGACGGGGTTTGCGATCGTTCCGATACTGCCCGGAGTGTTGGCCATCCAGCCGTAGTTACGAACAGTACCGTCGGCTTTCAATATCGCGTTGAAGATGTACCCCTGCTGATAACCTGACGGGCCGTCGGTGGCGGCGTGGTCACCGTCACCAGCCAAGATGTTGGCGGTGCCGCCTTTGAGCGTCGAAGTGGCCTTGCTATAGGGCGTAGTTGCGCCGGTTGGGTCAAAGAAAAAGTCGCGTGCGGCAACGCTATCCAGGTTGCTCGGAATATTCCGGTTCTGGCCTTCCCCTTCATACGAGAGGCCCCGATTCACGCGCGCGTAGTTCTCCTGCTGCGTGATCGTCTCCGTATTGGTCACCCGGCCACGCATGGACCAGGACCAGCCGTCCATCGAGCCGTCGCCAGGGTCCATGAAGTTGTCCAGGGTCACGAAGTTCCGCGCCATGCGATGGAAGCTGGGTGTGACGGCTTCGCCGAAAAGAGTCAGCGAAGGATCGCCGTTCGAGTGATTGCCCAGATCGCCCAGAATCTGATCGAACGTCCGGTTTTCCTTCACGATGTAGATAACGTGCTTGATTTTCGAATGAAGGAAGTTCATTACTTCCGAATCCGATTCGGAGGATTTCACCCGGTATCCGTTGTTGGCTGCTACCTTAGACGTCAAATCCCAGAGATCGTCACTCTCCGGAACCTGAGCGCTGACAAGCGATGCGTGCTCCAGCTGAAATTGGTACTGGTTGTTTGCCCGCAGTTTAGCGGCCTCAGCGGCATTGCCGCCCGGATACTGGATGATTTGGACGAGGGCCAGGTTGCCGAAGCCATAGCCGGGGTTGGGACCTGTGTTGCTCTTGCCGTTGATGATATACATCCAGCTACCGTCGGCGCTGAATGCGACATCGGTCGGGTCATATGCGGTCGGGATAAGACCGATCGTCCTGAAAGCGTGTGGGCCACTTAGCGGAATCACTGCGATCGAGTTCGAACCCGCGTTAACTGCATAAAGCAAGTTCTTCACGCGATTAACGGCGACGGCGGTCGGCGCCGCGCCAGTTGTGTTCGCGGGCAAATCCAGGTGGGCTGGGCCGCGTGTATCGATCTTGTGGGTGATCTTGTTGGTTGCTGTGTCAATGACTGCAACCTGGTCCTGATTATCCTGCGCAACATAAAGCGTTGAACCGTCTGCGCTCAGCGTCATGCCGTTCGGATTGCCATCCGTTTGGATGCGGGCGACCAATGAGCCCGCGGTTTGGCTGGCAACGTTGACGACGACGACTTCACGATCTCGATCGGAGCCGACATAGGCGATGGCGCCGTTCAACACGACGGAGTACGGGAACGTGCCGCCCTTGGTGCCGTTCGGGGCGCCCGAGCTGGCATAGGGCCGCAAATCGTATTCGTACCGCACTGTTCCGGTCGCCGTATCAATGACGCTAATCGAATCGTTGTAATTGTTGGCGGCGACGAGCGTTTTGCCGTCGGCTGTAATGGCAAGTCCTGCCACATTAGGCTCGACGCCGAGACCGAGGCCGGTCCGATTGGCAGGGTTGGAGACACAGCCATTTGGGGCGTGGCCAAGGCTGATCTTGGCGCTCAGCACGAAACTCGTGCCGTTGTTGCTGTACGTGTACACTGCATCGTCACAGCCCCCCGCTGCGTACACCGTCTGGCTGTTGGGCGCCCAGACCAGACCAACGTGCGCATTGAGCTGCTGGATGACTTGCTTCAGGACAGGGCTGCTCTTATGCGCACCTGCAACGTCGTACAGAAAGAGGAACTGGGTTGAAGCTGCTGTGTCGACCACACCGGTAGAGTCGTACAGTGAGTTCATTCCGGCTGTCAAGATCGCCAGGGTATTGCCATCCGGACTGACCACGGCCTTTACCGCCTCGCCCGCGACGAAGTTCGGATAATTTGTGAGGCCGGGATTCAATGGCTGCTGGACCGCGTTAGCCAAGGCCGTTGGTGTGATATACAGTCCTGGCGGCGTCGGTGATTTCTTATCGTCATCGTCGTCAAGGCTCTCGCTACGTTGCGCGTTTGCGAGACCCGCAAAGACCAGAATCGTCGCGGCGAGAACAAGCGCCTTGGACAATTCGCCGAACCTGAACATTCTCATGTGCAATTCCTTTCCGTTGTGAACTTTCCTCACGATCCAGCCGTGAGGCGAGTGTCGGACCGTAGCATGCCGTCGCGCGCAGAATTGCTACAGTTCAGAGAGAGATGCGTGAATTCTTCGCGAGTCTATTGTGATCGCTCGGACGCGGAACTCGACTGCAGGAACCGCAGTCGTGCGATCTAACAACCTTTTCCACCTTAGTCTCAGCGAAAGCTGACGAGATTCTTGAGAGTAACCAACGAGAGCTCAGTGGCTTGAACGTCAGGCCCCCGGGCCAATTCGAGACTCTGAGCGGATCACGGGCAAGCCGGAAGTTATGAGCTGGTCCGTCGGATTAGTACCGTCAAACGCGCCAGCAGTGACCGACCAATCGCTGATGAGAAGCCGAGTTTTCGTTACTGATCTGAACTCGATGAGTGACTCGGCGATTGTGCGCTCATCGAGAAACGGAGAATTTCAGGCTGGGTTAAGCCAAGCTCGTCACGAATCTGTCCATCGTGTCTCTGCCTGCTGCGCAATCGAAGGAGTTGATATTCGCGCAAGGCCGCAATTCGAAATAGTGTTACGTCTCTCTTGACAAACCATAACCGTACGGTTATGGTTTTGTGTGTGAAGCCGGCCAATGCCAATCACGTGTTCCGTGCTCTTGCCGACCCGACTCGCAGGGCCATTTTCGAGGAGTTGACCCGGCACGGCGAACAGACCGTCCACGCATTGACTCGCTATGCGGGCGTGTCCCAGCCTGCTGTCTCCAAGCACCTGACGGTGCTGAAGAGGGCAAAGCTGGTACGGCGTCGCCGCGAGGGACGCGAAACTCACTATCGCCCGCAGCCCAATGCGCTGGCGCCGATGGTGGACTGGCTGCGTCACTACGGTGCATTCTGGCGCGACCGGTTTGACCGTCTTGAAGCACTCTTGAAAAGGATGGAATAATGGGCAATCCAGCAGAGAGTACTCGTACCCTTGTGATCGAGAGGGTATTCCCACACCCGCCAGAAAAGCTGTGGCGCGCGCTCACCGAGAACCCGCTCATCGCGCAATGGTTGATGAAAAATGACTTCGAACCGGTGGTCGGGCGGAAGTTCCAATTCCGGTCCGAACCGATGCCGAACTGGGATGGTGTTATCGACTGTGAGGTGCTGACCGTCGATCACTTAAAACAGCTCTCCTATAGCTGGAGTGCTTTGGGGCTTGACTCCGTTGTGCTCTGGACGTTGACTCCAGCGGAGGGCGGCACCCACGTTCGCATGGAGCAGTCCGGCTTCCGTCCCGATCAGCAGGCAGCTTATCAGGGTGCAAATTACGGCTGGCAGAAATTCCTTGGCGCCCTGGAGCAGGTCTTGGCGCGGATAGACTGAAATCTGCCGGTACAATTCAAAGCTAGGCCAGAGTAAATGACGCGGTATCGCCGATAAATAGAGCACAAATTAATTATGAAAGATGCCACCAAACGTTCGATTCCTCGCTCGATTCACATCGTCTTTAGCATTCCGATACTCGGTTATATTTATAGTCCGTTTGAAGAAATTCCAAAGTACGCCGCCCGTGTTCGGTTTGTCGTCGTTCCTGTAATGCTCCTTTCGGGATTTTGGATGTGGAAAGGCCATGTCCTTCGACGACTTATTTCGAAGAGATCGGCCTAACAAGACGCTGCAGCGCACCGCTGCCGGCAATAAAACTACTCGCATGAAAACGGGACAAGAATTCGAGTTATAAATCCAATGAATCCATCGGAACGTATTGACGAGCTGATCGCAGGACTCACAGACTGGCGTGGCAAGACGTTCGCCAGCATCCGCAAGAGCATCCTTGAGGCCGACCGGGAGATAATCGAGGAATGGAAGTGGATGGGAAGCCCAGTGTGGTCTCACGACGGAATAATCGTAATCGCGGTCGCCAACGCCCACAAAGGTAAGGTGAAGCTTACCTTTGCCCACGGGGCGAGCCTCCCAGATCCTGACAAGCTCTTCAACGCGGGCCTCGGAGGCAACGCGTGGCGAGCCATCGATTTGTTCGAGGGCGATAAGATTAATGCGCGTGCTCTAAAAAATCTCGTCCGTGCCGCCGTTGATTACAATCAGATCAAATTGAAGAGGAAAGCGCCTGCGGGTACTCAAGCGAAAGTACATAAAAGTAAAAAATGATGAAACTACAGCTTCTTCTCACTAATTCTCTTTGCGGGACTGCCTGACAATGGTGCTTGACGCTGCTGGATTGTCTTCACCGTCACGGACAAGAGTTCGGACCGCCGAAGACCGCACCCGAGAAGCACGGCAACCATGGCGCGGTTGGCGCGTCGAATCTCGTTCTGAGCTTACATCACTTCCGTGCAAGGTAGCGTTCAGGGCAGTGAGTCTGGAAGATTCTCGGAGCGATCGCGATTCTTCTCCCGCGTTTTCCATTGTTGAAGGAAGAAGCCTATGCGGGGACCTTCTTTGATCTGACGGGACCCGGCCCATGCAGCGCCCAAGTTACCGTGCCAAGCGAATCTGCGACGCTGACTTAGCTACCTCCCAACCCTCAACTGCCATCTCCCGTTCTCGATTGACGGGAACAGCCCTTAGCACTCATTGACAATAATTTATGCTCCGAAACCGCTAACAATGCGAAGAACTCATTCCAAATGAGCTTGACGCGGTAGATTAGCCGGATTCAAATCATTCGTCTTTGACTGGCAGCTTCGGCCGCAATTCGTTACAGAGGTTTTCGAGCAGATTACGTGACTCTGCGATTCTGTGCCGTTTTTTCATCACGGTCACCGCAGTGGCCGCTTCATCCCTGTCTTCTCGACAGTGGGAGTTGCCTTTTCCGACGCGAGAAACTCGATGAGGCGTTTGGATGCCTCGGGATTCTTAGCACCTTTCACCACAGCGGCGGCGAATACCTGGGGCGAGGTCGAGAATCACGGCAGTATTTTCCTCCTGCAGCCGTTAACTCCTGCCGCCAATTCCTGGATCGAAGCGAGTTCTCGTTTCGAACCCGTTTTCCAGCATTGCGCTGGACCGTGGTCTGAGATGAAATACGCTCAGCCATTTGCGCCTCCTCATAACGCGCCAAACACCACGTGGCCCTGCCGGATTCAAACGACTTAGCTCTTCTCAACACCCCCGAGACCAAGAGGAAAGCCGTTTTCTGGGCACTTAACGGGCACCTGAATATTGCCGACTGGCGCATCGTGCTGAGATATGACCCCGGCAACGATGGTGGCTGATTCAGGCAGAGGCGACCGAAGAAGAGCCAGGTCGCATAGCTCGTGCGGGGACATTCGCCAACAAAAAGACCAAGCCCTCGGCGACGGTCGGATGCGTGAAAATCGCGTCGCGCAACACCGTGTAGGGCAATCCGCCCAGCATTGCCGTCTGAACGGCCGCCATCATTTCGCTGGCTTCCGCACCAAACGCGGTGAATCCCAGGATGCGGTCGCTTTCCGCTTCAACCAACATCTTTACAAATCCACGCGTTTCGCCAATCGCAACGGCTCGAAGTACGCCGGCCATCGGCATCTTGGCCTCGCGATATGCGATGCCCCGTGCCTTCGCTTCCATTTCGTTCAAACCCACTCGCGCCAATTCTGGATCGGTGAACATGCAGAATGGTACGAGCCGATCGCGGGTCGTGCGGCTGCCGCCGTTCAGGTTGTCGCGGACGACTCGAAAGTCGTCGAATGCGACGTGAGTGAACTGCGGGCTCCCGGCGCAATCGCCCATGGCCCAAACGCCCAGCGCCGTCGTTTCCAGCCGCTCGTTCACTTTGATGTAGCCGCGTGCGTCGAGTTCGATTCCCGCCCTTTCGAGCCCGATTCCCTGCGTGTTCGCCGTTCGTCCCGTCGCAATCAGCAGGTCGGTGCCTTCGATCGTTTGTTCTTCGTGACTGTTCTCAACGGCGATTCGCACCTTCTGGCCGGAAAGTCCCTCCACCTGGCGCACTCGCGTGTCGAGCAGCACTTCGATTCCCTCGTTCGCGAAGTTCTCCAGAATCGCTTGCGCGATATCAGGATCTTCCGCGACGGCGAGTTGCCGGCCACGCTCGATCACCGTCACCTCGGACCCGAATCGGCGCAGCGCCTGCGCCAATTCAAGGCCGACGTACCCGCCGCCGAGTACGATCACATGCCCCGGCAGACGGTCGAGATCGAGCGCTTCTACGTGCGTCATGGGTCGTGCAGCCGCAAGCCCCGGAATGTCCGGGATAGCAGAGCGCGATCCAAGGTCAAGAAACACACGGTCGCCCGTGATCATCCTCCGCCCGCCCTCATTAAGCTGCACTTCGACCGTTTTGGGAGCGACGAACCGTGCTTCGCCTCGAACCAGTTCCGCTCCCGTCGCCTTGAACCGATCGAGATGAGCCTGAACCTCCCCCTCCACCATCTTTCGCTTGCGGTTCAGGACGCCCTTCATATCCGTCGACACAGGCCCGCTTTGAATGCCGTACTGCGCGCCGTGCCGCGCGAACCAATTCGCTTTCGCGCTGCGAATCACGTTCTTGCTCGGCAAGCACGCGATGTTCGGACACGATCCGCCGATGTACTTCCGCTCCACGACAGCCGTGCGGTGGCCCGCCTGCGCGAACGTCCACGTCACGTGCTTCCCGGCTTCTCCGCTTCCGATAACAAGGATCTCGTAGCGTTCTACCTCAGGCATGTCCACCTCCATGGGCGAACCGCAGTCACTCTTCTCGAACGCCCAGGACTCCTCCAAAAACATTACATCCCTTTGCCGCCGGCGGCCACAATCACTTGCCCCGTGATCCAGCGCGCGTCGTCGCTGCCTAGAAACGTAGCGGCCAGGGCGATGTCTTCCGGCGTGGCGATCCGGCCGAGAGGTGTCGTTTTCTCTTGCTGCTCTCGAAATTCACGCTCGTGTAGTCCAGAAGCCCGCAGGCCCTCAGTTTCCACGACGCCGGGATTGAGCGAGTTCACACGGATTTTTCGCGGGCCAAGCTCCTGCGATAGAGAAACCGTGATTGCATTTACTGCGGCCTTGCTTGCACCGTAAGCGGCCGCCTGGGGTGCTGGCATCGAGCCGACAATCGAACCGATGTTCACGATCGACCCGCCATCCAGGCCCATTAACTTCACCGCCTCTTTGGTCGTCAGAAGCAGACCCGTAACGTTCAGATTGAAATGTTTTTGGATGTGCTCCGGTGTAATCGATTCCAGCGGAGCAAACTCGTACGTCCCTGCATTGTTCACAAGGACGTCTACCTTTCCAAACTGCTTCTTGATTTCCGAAAAGAGTCGGTGGATCTCCTCGGGCTTCGAAACGTCTCCCTGAATGGCAATGGCCTTGCCGCCCTTAGAACCGCCCTCTGTCACGCAGGTGGTCGCGGGTTCGAGGACTACTCCGAATTTCCGAGAATTATCGCGTTGCGCCGATGGTGGAGACTGCTTGCGAATCCTCCGATTCGCGGATCGGGATCACTAGGTACAGCTCGGAGTGGCCCGGAAGATGATTGACATAAGGCTCGCCATTCGATCCGTCATGGTTCAATGTCTGCATCATCTTTTGATCCAGTCCGATGATCATGATGTGTGGCCCAACGTGGAATTCATTGCCACTTCCCATCGCATGCGACTGGTTTGGTACCCAGAAGCCGCCGTACATATATGAAATTCCGACACTCTTCACATTGGGCGTACGGCCGGCCATACTGTCCTTCATGAACTCCAGAAAGACCTGATCGAAACAACCAGGCTCATCATGGGCGCCTTCAGGGCGACCCGGAAGACAGGTCCACTGATTGGTGCCGGCTCGGAGAACGCGGAACTCGCCGCCGGGCGAAGACGGCCAGTCGAGCACGGTTGCATTTTGCGTGACAAACTTTGGACCCGCCTGCATCGCGGATGCGATCTTCTCCGCATCAGACTTCGATGTGCGCGATGCTGGCACTTGAGCGGAGGTGACAGCCGTGATGAATATCAAGAAAGCAACGATCTTCATCGACTTCTCCTTTCTGCGGGCGTCCCATGATGTGCACGTGCGCGTAGGGTGATCCGGCCCTCATGATGTCCCCGGTCGGCTTATGCGTGGTTTCGGTGCGGTTCCAAGTCCTTGCGACATAAGTTCTCCTTTGCCCTCGCGGTTTCTATGTGAACGGGTCGGGTGAAGAAGCAGTCGTAAAACAGAGCCAAAGCGTTGGCAATAGGTATGACCGTGTATACGAGTTACGCGCAAACCGGAAGTAATCCCGGCAGACCCGATTCGCATCATTACTTCCGGCTTGCCGACAAGCCACTCACAATGCGGTGGAGCCCGGTGCGAAGAATCCTAATGCAAAGCAGAGCTACCGCAGCCAGGTCTCCACCATGCCCGACGCGAAACTCTGGTCTTTGTCGTTACTGTCCAGAATCGTATCAGCGATCCATGGACGCGTGGGCGGAGGCGCGTCCATGGTTCGATCCCACCGCCGTCGATCTGCCATCCTCTTTACAAAATGTTGGAGCAGGTCTCCGGGGCCAGAGCGTCAATCCGGCGATTCGCTTTGGCCGGATCATACGGAACAAGCTGGACGGCGATGGTTGATGCCGGAACGGAGCCTTCGTTCCGGATGATGTGCAGATGGCCGCTGCCACGATCGACTAGCGTGGGGGCCGGTTGTCCCGGGACAAACGTGTACACGTGAGGTATGCAGTCGGCCATATAGTCCGTTATGCTTCCGGACGTGACAATGATCAGGCTGTGGCCGGGGTGGGTATGCCAGCCCGTGCTGGCTACCGCTCCCGTTGTCGGATTGACAGCCGGCCAAACATTGCTCTGCACGTACAAATCTGAGCGTCCCTTGGTCTTTTGCAACGAGAGCCAGACGTCACCGTCGAATCCGGCAGGAAGTTCGTTCTTCGACGACTGGTTAAAGGCATCAATTTCGTCGAAGGTACCGGTGGCGATCGTTGTGGCCTTGAACCCGGTCGCCGGTGTGGCGGAGACCTTTCCCACGTAGAACATGGCCGCGACCCCGATCGCGGCACTGAACAAAACTACCCACGTCAGTTTACTTCGCATACTGAGCCCTCCGTTTTTTCCCTTTTCATTTGGTTCATTTGGCATCGCCGAGTGGAGACGCGCGGACACGATCAGACACTTTGGCAGGCGCCGTCAAAGGGCAAAGAGCGGACTCGTTGCCGTCCCTCTATTTACCGTTGAATGCCGTAATTTGCCGTGGTCTGGACACGGTTCGGGGGCTACAATCCGAGCTTCCCGGATTCGCGACGACAGCGGAGCAAATCAGGAGAGCGCGATGGGCGAACCCGTCCCAGGCACACAGCCACCTACAAGACCCTCAGAAGACCGGCTCGATTCCTGGAAGGAAATCGCGGCGTACTTCGACCGCGACGTGACCACGGTGCAGCGCTGGGAGAAGCGGGAGGAGATGCCCGTTCACAGGCATGTGCACGACAAGATGGGCTCGGTTTACGCTTCTCGCGCGGAGTTGGATGCGTGGGCGCGCGGCCGGAACATTCGAGCCGCGGATAATGGGCGAACAGTGTTGGAGAATGAGAGCGATGTGGCCCCGCTCGTTGAACCCATACCGCCGAAGACTGCGGCATCTACCTCTCGAACCTGGTGGACAGGCGTCTTTCCGTTGGCACTGATGGCGGCCGCGTTAGTGATTGGTACAGGCCTCTGGCTTCGGGGGAAGGAGTACTTCTGGCGGAACCCGATCGCCGACGCGCGATTTCAGACGATCACGGACGTGGATGCAGTGGCGCAAGCAGCTACGGTGTCCCGCGATGGCCATTTCGTGGCGTTTCTATCGGACCGAGATGGACAAATGGATGTGTGGCTGACGCAGGTCGGGTCAGGACAGTTCCACAACTTGACGCGTGGCGGCGCGCCGGAACTGGTCAATCCGTCGGTCCGCACATTGGGGTTTTCGCCCGATGGGTCCCTGGTTACGTTTTGGGTTCGCAAGAAGAACGAGTCAAGCAGCGCCGACATCGGCATCTGGGCAGTACCAACGCTCGGTGGAGAGCCGAAGCCCTACCTTGAAGGAGTGGCCGAGTTCGATTGGTCGCACGACGGCTCCCAACTCACGTACCACACACCTGGACCCGGAGACCCGCTGTTCGTATCAAACGGTGAGCGCCGACCGGAAGACCAGCCCATTTTTAGGGCGCCTGCCGGGCTGCACAGTCACTTTCCATTGTGGGCGCCGGATGCGGCATTCATCTACTTCGTTCAGGGTTCGCTCCCAGATAAATTGGACGTCTGGCGCATTCGTCCAAATGGCGGAACTCCCGAACGGATCACGTCGCACAATGGGCGCGTGACCCATCCGGTGCTATTGGATAAGCGTACGCTGATGTATTTAGCCAGCGATCCCGACGGTTCAGGTCCATGGCTTTACAGCATGGATGTAGAGCGCCGCATTGCGCATCGGCTGACTTCTGGAGTTGATCGGTACACGTCGCTGGCGGCGAGCGCTGACGGCCGCCGTCTGGCTGTCACGGTTGCGAGTCCGAAAAGAACATTGTGGCGCATGCGGATCGCTGATTCGAACCGCGAGACGCCTCCAGCGACTCAAATTCCGCTGACGACCAGCACGGGATTTTCTCCACGACTGGGCGCAAATTATCTTTTGTATGTTTCCGCGACCGGGACAAGTGAGAGTATCTGGAAGCTCGTCAATGGAACTGGCATGGAGTTGTGGAGTGGCGTGGGCGCGCAAGTATTTGGCGGCCCGGCGGTTTCCCCCGATGGACGGAATATCGCCTTCTCGGTGCGGCAACATGGGCAGGCGCTTCTGTACGTGATGCAGGCTGACGGCACAAACGCGCGGATTGTGGCCGATTCGCTGAACCTGCAAGGCGCTCCCGCATGGGAACCGGACGGCGAATCGATCACCTCGGCGGTGGAAGAT
>WNFL01316536.1_pt1 | contig 29909 bp, 28 predicted proteins | sample 5400361 | NCBI WGS metagenome assembly WNFL01 (sample SAMN13153351, study PRJNA577476) | soil metagenome | isolation source: 40 cm soil on Douglas fir-dominated hillslope | place: USA:California | collected 2013-09-17
CCAGTGGAAGGTGTAGCGCCTGCCGTGTAGGACGCCGAAAAGCGGCGCAAGGAGCGGAAGCGCCTTCAGCCCGAGCCACGAGCCACCCGGCTTCACCGGCGCGAGCCAAAGCTCCCAGGCGACGCAGAGAAAAATCAGCGCGATGAGCGCCGCGCAGGCGCCGAGCCAGGCGCAGCGCCCGCGCCTCACGCGGCGAGGCGCAGGGCGACGCCGGCCAGCCTTCGGCCGAGCGCGAATGCGAGGCGCGATTCCTCGTCCGTGAGCGGGCGGTCGTTCGCGGTTCCGGAGACATGCGACGCACCGTAGGGCGTGCCGCCGGAACGCGTCGTATTGAGGTCCGCTTCGGTATACGGCACACCGACGATCAGCATCCCGTGGTGCAGGAGCGGCAGCATCATGCTGATGAGCGTCGCCTCCTGTCCGCCGTGCATCGAGGCGGTCGAGGTGAAGACCGCGGCGGGCTTTCCCGCCAGCGTGCCGCGCACCCATTCGGCGCCGAGCGAGTCGATGAAATGCTTGAGCGGGGCGGCCATGTTGCCGAAGCGCGTCGGCGATCCCAGGGCCACCCCCACGCATTCCTCGAGGTCGCGGCGCTCGACGTAGGGCGGGCCATCCGCGGGCACCGCGGGCGCCGCGGTTTCCGTGACCGGCGCCACCTTCGGAACCGTGCGTACCCGCGCGTGCATGCCTTCGACGCTGTCGATGCCGCGCGCCACCGACTGCGCGAGGGAGCGCACCGCGCCGGTCGCGCTGTAGTAGAGGACGAGGATGTCGCGCATCGCTTGTTCGAAGGAACCGGCTCGGGGCCGGCGCGATATGATACCGCCCCCATGCTCGCGCGCTCTTCGCTTCGCTCGCTCGGTGCCCTTCCCGGCTTCGTCCGCTTCGTCCTGCGGCGCTGGTCGGAAGACCGCTGCCCGCAGATCGCGGGCAGCCTCACCTACACGACGCTCCTCGCCCTCGTGCCGGTTTTCATGATCGCGGTCGCGGTGCTTTCCTCGGCGCCGTTCTTCGAGCACGTGATGGTGCAGATCAAGATCTTCCTGCTCCTTAATCTCTTGCCGGAGATCGCCGGCACGATCATCACGGTGTACATGGAGCAGTTCGCGCGCAACGCCGCGCAGCTCACGACGGTCGGGATCGGGGCGCTCTTCGTGATGGCGATCGCGCTGATGTTCACCATCGACCGCTCGCTCAACGCGATCTGGCGCGTGGCGCACTCGCGCCCCTATTGGGTCTCGGTGCTCGGCTACGGCATGCTGCTCGTGCTCGCGCCGCTACTCATCGGCCTGAGCATGTCGCTCACGACCTACCTGGTGACGCTGTCGCTGCGCGTCGCGAGCGTTCCGCCCGAGGCGGGGTCGGTGCTGATTCGCGCGATTCCCGCGTCGATCAGCGCGATGGCCTTCTTTCTCCTCTACCGCACCGTCCCGCATCGACCGGTTCCGTGGCGTCATGCGCTCGTCGGCGGGGTCGTCGCCGCGATCCTCTTCGAGGTCGCGAAGGAGCTCTTCGCCGCCTACGTGCGCTACGCGCCCTCCTATCATCTCGTCTACGGAACCTTCGCGCTGGTCCCGATCTTCCTCATCTGGGTGTACCTGTCGTGGCTGGTGGTGCTGTTCGGTGCGGAGCTCACCGCGTCGCTCGAATTCTGGCGCGATGGACGATGGGAGCGCGCGACCACGATCGACGTGCGCTTTCGCGAGTTGGTCTCTGTCGCCCGCCGCCTCGTGGAGGAGGAGCGCGGCGAAGGCCTCTCGTTCGAGCGGCTGCGCATGGACACCGGGATTCCGAAGCGCGAGCTCGAAGACGCGCTCGAGCGATTGACCGAAGAAGGCGTGGTGAGGCGCGCGGGGGAGCTTTATGCCCTTGCGCGCGAGCCCGGGGAGATCACGCTCGGCGCGCTTCACGAAACGGCCGCCAAATAGCCGGCGCGGACTCCAATTACCTGGCTTGCGAGGCGGAGAACTCGAAGAGCTCGAAGCGGCCGGTCTTCTCGACGAGGCTGGTCGCGCGCACCATCGACACTTCGCCTTCGTTCTGGACTTCGAACTCGCGCAGGTCCGAGAACGTATTCGGCGTCGTGAGCAATGCCTCCGCTGCCGGATCGCCCTCGTTCAGCAGCAGCGCCTGCTTCGCCTGCGCCGAGAGCGCCGCGATCGTCGGCTGGATGGACACGCTGCGCGCGGCTGCCGCGAGGAACTGGATTCCGAACTCGAGACCGCCTTCCTCGAGCACCGTGATCCAGCGCGCGACCCCGATCGTCCAGCGCGGCCGTCCCATGAGCTTCACGCCCACCACTTCGCCGACCGAAACGGGCTGCAGTGCCGGCGACTCGCGGCGAACCTTCAGCCCGCCGGCGCTCTGGTTGACCACGTTCCATTCGTTGACGGGAAACGCCTTCGAGGCGTCGTCGTGCGGGACCGCGATCAGGGGAATGGTGATGCCGCGGCGGATCAGGTCGGCCTCCGCGGGAGTGTCCGGGCGCTCCAGCGCAACGTAATGGCCCACGGCCTTGAGCCCGATGCAGATCGCGACGCTCGATTCCATGGGATCGCGCCGGCTCGCGCGCTTCGGTGGATCACCCCACAGCGTGACCAGTCGCGAAAGCAGCGCCACGCCGTCGGGGCCCATTGCCTTGCTCGTGGCTGCGGACACGTTTCCGCTTTCGAAGGCAAGCTTGCGCGTGCGCAGCTTGTCGACCAAGGTGTTCGCGTCGAGGAGCCTCCAGTTGCGGCCGCCGCGATCGTCGCTTGCGGAAAGCGACGGCTTGGGCGGCTTGTCGGTATCGCAGGGCACGAGGAAGTGGCCGGCGGGCGGCGTCGCCGGCCGCGACTGCGACAGGCTCGGCGGAACTCTCGCCGCGCGAATCTGCGCCACGATACGGTCGATCTCGCCGAGGCTCAGGCGGTAAGGATCGGTGAGCGCGACGAGGAGAGACTCGGCGTACAGCTCATTCACGGTCGCCTTGCTCTCGGGGTCCGCGGGCTCAGCCGCCAATCCCTCGGCATCGGCATAGAGGTAGAGCTCGTGAAGCTGGCGCCACAGCCCCTCGGGTGGCGGCGTATACGATTTGTAGCTCGCGTGCAGAGCGGCCGTGACGTACTCCATCGCGCGATAGAGCAGGAAAGGCAGCTGCTTCTTCGCGCCGAAGGAGATCAGCTTGCCGGTCTTGTCGCCGACCGCGATCTTGTAGCCGTCGGCAAGGCCCGACGCGAGCTCGCGCGCGCCGTTGAGCGCTGCGCGCGCGCGCGCCGAAAGCGGCAGCGCGCTCTTCGTGTAGATCGCCTCGAGCTCGTCGAAGACGGTGCGCGCGACCGGGCGATAGTCCTGCAGGATCTGCAGCCGGTCGTCGGTCTCGATCTTCACGCGGTTCAACGCGACGAGGTGCTCGCGCATCTGGCGCGCCGCCTCGACGGCCTGCGCGAGCGGCAGCGACTCGATCCATCCCCTGACCTGCTTGGGCCGGATCTCGAGATCCTTCGGCGGATTCCCGCGCGTGACCGGAATGTTGAGCGAAGCGGACATATCGTTGTGCGTTCTCTAAGGCCGCAGTTCGGGGCCAAATGTACTATGGGGTGCCAAAGGAAGCTAATTGCAATTGAAAACAAATCGATTGGCCAGCATCGTCCGGGTGCTGGCGGGGGTCGTTCTGACGGCCTGGTGCGCCTCGGCCGCGGCGTTCGTCCTCACGGACACGGCGGGCAAGCGCCACCGCCTCGCCGACTACAAGGGGCGCTGGGTCGTGCTGAACTACTGGGCGACCTGGTGCGTGCCCTGCATCCAGGAGATTCCCGAAATCGCGGAATTCCGCGGCGCCCATCCCGAAGTCGTCGTGCTCGGGATCGCGATGGACGCCGAAGACGTGGAGAAAACCCGCGCTTTCGCGAAGAAGGTCGGCCACGAGTATCCGCTCGTGATCTCCGATGCGAAGGTCGAACGGCAGTTTCCCCCGGTGAGAGGGCTACCCACGACGCGCATCTTCGACCCCACCGGCAAGGTCGCCTACGATCGCCTCGGGCGCGTGACCCGAAAGTCGCTCGAGGACGTCACAGGGACCACTTCTCCCGCAAAGCCCTGAGCACCCGCGTCGGATAGTCGGCCTGGCCGAGGCTACCGTTGTAGCGCGCGAGGGCGTTTGCGACGTTGCCGCGCTCGCGGTCGAGGTAGTGGCGAAGGATGACGCAGCCATAGCGCAGGTTGGTGCGTTCTTGGAAAAGGTTGTGACGGGTGTCCCCGATTTCCTTCACCCAGAAGGGCATGACCTGCATGAGGCCGCGGGCCCCCGAGCGGGACACCGCGTACTTGCGGAATTTGCTCTCGACGTCGATCAATGCGAGAACGAGATGCGGATCGAGCCCGGCGCGCACCGCCTCGTAACGCACCATCGCTAGAAAATGGCGCGCGCCCTCTTCGTCGGGAAAGTGCCCGGCGACGCGGCGCGTCATCGCGCGGACCCAGGCGCGCGTGTCGAGATCCTTCTCGTCGATCGGGGCGCGTTCGTTGACGGCGTGCGCGAGCGTCGCGCGCACGGAGGCGGAAAGGACCTCGTATTGCTGCGCGCCCGCGTGAGCCTCGCGCGCGAACGCGAAGGCCGCCAGCAGCAGGAATGCGCGCCGCCTAAGCCCCAACGTCGCCCTTGGCGAGGCGCAAACGCGATTGCGCGAACGCCGCGGCTTCGGCGAGGGGTACGCGCGTCGCCGCGGGATCGCGGCGGTGCTGGTATTCGACGGCGCCTTCCTTGAGGCCGCGCTCGCCGACGACGAGACGGTGCGGGATGCCGAGGAGCTCCTGGTCGGCGAGGAGCACGCCGGGACGCTCGTCGCGATCGTCGAGGAACACATCGACGCCGGCGGCCGCGAGCTCGCCATAGAGCTTTTCGGCGGCGGCGCGAACCGCCTCGCTCTTGCGGTAGCCGAGCGGAATCACCGCGATCGTGAAGGGCGCCATCGGGTCGGGCCAGATGATGCCGCGCTCGTCATGGTTCTGCTCGATCGCCGCGGCGACGATCCGCGTCACGCCGATTCCGTAGCAGCCCATCTCCATCGGCCGGGACTCGCCCTTCTCGTCGATGTAATTCACGCCCATCTTGATCGTGTACGTGGTTCGCAGCTGAAAGACGTGGCCCACCTCGATGCCGCGCACGATCTCGAGCCGGCCCTTGCCATCGGGGGACGGATCACCGGCGACGACCTTGCGGATATCGGCGACCGCCGCCGGCTCGGCCAGGTCCCGCCCCCAGTTCACGCCGGTTGCATGGAAGCCCTCTTCGTTGGCGCCGGTGCAGAAGTCGCTCATCGCGGCGACGCTGCGATCGGCTATCACCCTGAGATTGCCGTGACCCATGGGGCCGAGCGAGCCGGGCGGGGCTTGCAGCCGCTCGCGCATCTCGGCATCGGTTGCGAAGCGGAACGGTCCTACGCCCGCGACCTTCGAGGCCTTCACCTCGTTCAGCATGTGGTCGCCGCGCACGAGCAGCATCACCATCTCGGGCGCCGTGCTCTGCGGCTGGTGCATGACCACCACGCTCTTCACCGTCTTCTCGATCGGCAGCTTCAGGTACTCGGAGACTTCCTCGCAGGTGTGCTTGCCGGGTGTGGCCATCTTCTGCATTGCCTGGCCGGGCGCGGCGCGCGGCGTGGCCGGCGCAAGGGCTTCGGCGAGCTCGATGTTGGCGGCGTACTCCGAGTCGGGAGAAAACGCGATCGCGTCCTCGCCCGAGTCCGCGAGCACCTGGAACTCGTGTGAGCCCGTGCCGCCGATCTCGCCGGAATCGGCGGCGACCGCGCGAAACCGCAGCCCCAGGCGCGTGAAGATGCGCGTGTAGGCGTCGTACATCGCCTGGTAGCTCCTCTGCAGGCCCGCGAAATCCGCGTCGAACGAATACGCGTCCTTCATGAGGAATTCGCGCGCGCGCATGACGCCGAAGCGCGGGCGGATCTCGTCGCGGAATTTCGTCTGGATCTGGTAGAGATTCACCGGCAGCTGCCGGTAGCTCTTGATCTCCTTGCGCACGATGTCGCAGAGCACTTCCTCGGCGGTCGGCGCATAGCAGAACTCGCGCTCGGCGCGGTCCTTGATGCGCAGCATCAGCGGGCCGTAGAGATCCCAGCGGCCCGTCTCCTGCCAGAGCTCGGCCGGCTGCACCGGCGGGGCGAGCATCTCGAGGGCGCCGGCGCGGTTCATCTCCTCGCGCACGATCGCCTCGACTTTCCTCTGGACCCGGAGCCCCAAAGGCATCCAGGTATAGAGCCCGCCGGAGAGCTTGCGGATGAGCCCGGCTCGCAGCATCAGCTTGTGGCTGGCGAGCTCCGCCTCCTGGGGCGCTTCCTTGAGGGTGACGAGGTAGTACCGGCTGGCGCGCATGAACTCTTGAGTCTCCCGCAGTGTCGAATTCTTGAATTCGAAATTAAATCATCGAGTTGCGAAGATCCATTTTACACGGGAGCGGCGCCGCCCCGACCGCTGGCGGGCGCTCGCAAACTGTGGAAAAATGGTCTTAACTCAACGGATTGGATGGTGAACGCCATGATCGATCGGGACGGGTATCGCCCGAACGTCGCCATCGTGCTCACGAATCACAAGAACCAGGTTTTCTGGGGCAAGCGCGTCAAAGAGCACGCCTGGCAATTTCCCCAGGGCGGCATCAAGCCCGGGGAGTCTCCCGAGGAAGCGATGTACCGGGAGCTCAACGAAGAAACGGGTCTCGCGCCGCAGCACGTCCGCATCCTGGGACGCACGGGCGACTGGCTGCACTACAACGTGCCCACGCATTGGGTGAAGCGCGAATGGCGCGGCACCTATCGCGGCCAGAAGCAGATCTGGTTCCTGCTGCGCCTGGTCGGCCGCGATTGCGACATCAGCCTGCGCGCGAGCGGCCATCCCGAATTCGACGCATGGCGCTGGCACGATTACTGGGTGCCGCTCGAGGCGGTGATCGACTTCAAGCGCGAGGTCTATCGCCTCGGGCTCGAGCAGCTCGTCGGTTATCTCGAGCTCGCCCCGCGCGCGGTGGGCTTGTCGCCCTACGGGCGCCGGCGCCGGCCGAGCCGCGCGCCGCGCGTGGAGTCCGCGCCGATGCCGGCCACGATCGCAACCGTGGCCGATACCGAAGCCTAGCTCGTCAGAAGCCGCGCAGCGTGCCGGGGATCGTGAGCGCCGCGAGCGCTCCGATCACCACGTTCACCACGACCGCTGCGATCAGCACCACCACGAAGTACGGCACGACCTTGTCCGCGGGCGTCTTCATGAGGACGGGCATGCCGAGGTAGAGCACGTACAGGCTGTATAGCCCCAAGAGTCCCAGGATCGAAAGCGCCGGCAGCAGCGAGAAGATGCCGGCGAGCCAGGCCGCGGTCATCGAGAACACCGCGAGCTTGAGCGACTGCATGAAATTCTTCTGGCTGCCGAAATTGGGCGCGAGCGCATCGATGATGAGCGCGAGCACGTAGACCGAAGCCAGCGACAACACGTACTTCACGATCATCATCGCGATGCCCGACTCGATCGGAATTCGATACGAGCTCAGCACGCCGCCCAGCCCCACGATCGAGAAGCCGATGAAGACCGCGACCGCTGGAATCGCCGCGAGGATCATCGCGTAATTCACGTAAAGGTCCTTGACGGTGTGCGGCTCTGCGTCGATGACCTGCCACTCCTGCTTCGGCTGCAGGATCATTTTTTTCGCGCGATCCACGAGATTCATCGTGAGCCCCTCGTTGTTGGTGACGGCGAGAGTATAGGGGGAGTCGCGGGGAATTGCTCGATGCGTGCGTGCTGCTAGAGGATCACGAGGTTATCGCGGTGGACCAGCTCGGGTTCGGCGATGTAGCCCAGCACGGACTCGATCTCGGAGGTGGGCTTGCCGAGGATGCGCGCGGCATCCGTTGACCCGTAGTTGACGAGGCCGCGCGCGATCTCGCGTCCGTCGGGTCCGGCGATGCTCACCACCTCGCCGCGCTCGAAGCTGCCATCGACCGCCGTCGCGCCGATCGCGAGCAAGCTCTTTCCGTCGGCGACGAGCGCCTTCACCGCGCCCGCGTCGAGCGTGATGCGCCCGGCGGGCTTGAGATGGTCCGCGAGCCATTGCTTGCGCGCGGCGACGGGGCGCGTCTGTGCGAGGAGCAACGTGCCGATCGCTTCGCCCTCGAATAGGCGCAGCAGCACGCGGGGCTCGCGTCCATATGCGATCGCGGTGTGCGCGCCGCTTCGCGCCGCGCGCTTCGCGGCCTGAACCTTCGTGATCATGCCGCCGCTACCCAGCGTTCCCGCACCCCCTGCCATTGCCTCGAGCGCTGCCTCGCCCGCGGTGGCCTCCGAGATCAGCTTCGCGTTGGGATCGCGACGGGGGTCGGCGGAATGAAGCCCTTTCTGGTCGGTGAGGATCACGAGCGCGTCGGCCTCGATCAGGTTGGTGACCAGCGCGCCGAGCGTGTCGTTGTCGCCGAAGCGGATCTCGTCCACGACGACCGTGTCGTTCTCGTTGATGACCGGGACGACGCCCAGCGCGACGAGACTCTTCAGCGTCGTGCGCGCGTTGAGGTAGCGGCGGCGGTCGCCCAGGTCTTCGTGCGTGAGCAGCACCTGCGCGGTGTGCAGGCCGCGCTCGGCGAAGCAAGACTCCCACATCTGCACGAGCCCCATCTGTCCCACGGCCGCGGCAGCCTGCAGCTCGTTCACCGCGCGCGGCCGGCGCGACCAGCCGAGGCGCTTCATGCCTTCGGCGATCGCGCCCGAAGACACCACGAGGACTTCCAGCCCGCGCGCGCGCAGCTCCCCGATCTGGTTCGCCCAATCGGCGATGGCATTGCGGTCGAGGCCCGCGCCCGCGTTGGTGAGGAGGCTCGAGCCGATCTTCACGACGACGCGGCGCGCGTCCTTGAGGGCCGTGCTCATTTGGCCTTTGCCGCTCCGCGCCGCTTGCTCCTGGTACCTTCCTCGTCCCTCGTCCCCTGGGTCTCGAGAAACTCCATGACCGCGAAGGTGAGCTCCCTGCAACCCTCGCCGTTGATCGCCGAGATCACGAACCAGGGCTTCGTCCAGCGCAGCCGCTTCACGAATTCCCCGGCGCGGCGCCGGCGTTCCTTCTCGTCGAGAAGATCCGCCTTGTTGAATACCAGCCAGCGCGGCTTCTTCCACAGCGACACGTCGTACTTCTTGAGCTCGCCGGCGATCGCATTGGCTTCGGATACGGGGTCGACGCCTGTTTCGAACGGCGCCATGTCGACGAGATGAAGGAGGAGGCTGGTGCGCTGCAGGTGTCGCAGGAACTGGTGGCCCAGGCCCGCGCCTTCGGCCGCACCTTCGATGAGGCCCGGGATGTCCGCGACGACGAACGAGCGATCGGCGTCCACGCGCACGACGCCGAGGTTCGGATGCAGGGTCGTGAACGGATAGTCGGCGACTTTCGGCCGCGCCGCGGAAACCGCGCGGATGAACGTGGACTTGCCCGCGTTCGGCATGCCGAGGAGGCCCACGTCGGCGAGCACGCGCAGCTCGAGCTCGAGCATGCGCACTTCGCCCTCCTCGCCGTGCGTGAACTGGCGCGGCGCGCGATTCACGCTGGACTTGAAGTGGATGTTGCCGAGCCCGCCCTTGCCGCCGCGCGCGAGAGTTGCGCGCTCGCCGTCACGCGCGAGATCGGCGATCGTCTCGCCGTTCGCCGCGTCGCGGATCACGGTGCCCACGGGGAAACGCAGCACGATGTCCTCGCCACCCTTGCCGTAGCAATCGGCGCCGCGGCCGCCCTCGCCGCCCTTCGCGCGAAAGATGCGCGTATAGCGATAGTCGATGAGCGTGTTGAGGTTCTCGTCGGCGACCGCGTAGATGCTCCCGCCGCGTCCCCCATCACCGCCATCGGGCCCGCCGCGCGGGATGGATCGCTCGCGCCGAAACGACGCCGAGCCGTCACCGCCCTTGCCGGCGATGACCTCGATCCTGGCTTCGTCGAAGAATTTCATCAATAAAAAAGCCCCGCGCGAAGACGGGGCTCTTTCGGGTTCGAAGAGCCGTCAGGCTTGCGCCGGCTCGATCGAAACGGTGCGCTTGCTGTCGGGTCCGTGCTCGGCGTACTTCACCTTGCCGGTCACGAGCGCGAAGAGCGTGTGGTCCTTGCCGATGCCGACGTTCGAACCGGGGTGGAACTGGGTGCCGCGCTGGCGAACGATGATCGAGCCCGCGTTGATGAGCTCGCCGCCGTACGCCTTGAGGCCGAGGCGTTTCGACTCGGAGTCGCGGCCGTTACGCGAAGAGCCGCCTGCTTTCTTGTGTGCCATGACGAATTCCTTTAAGCGATCGAATCCACACGGATTTCCGTGTAGTTCTGGCGATGGCCCTGGGTCTTCTGGTAGTGCTTGCGGCGGCGCATCTTGAAGATCTTCACTTTCGTGCCGCGCCCGTGGGCGATGACGGTTGCCGACACTTTCGCGCCGGCGACGAGGGGATTACCGAGCTTCACGGCGTCTCCATCCGCGACCATGAGGACCTGGTCGAGGACGATCTGAGCGCCAACGTCTGCCGGTATCTGTTCTATTTTGATTTTTTCGCCGGGGGCAACGCGATACTGCTTGCCGCCGGTTTTTATGACCGCTCGGACTCCAAAAAACGTTTGAGATTTGTCTGTTTCGCCCTAGGCGAACTCGCTATAATACGCGAAATCTCTCGTAAGGTCAAAGACTTGACCCGGTTTTTGACCCGCCCATGAACGACCCCCTGCCACCTGTCACCCTGGAGACGATCCGGGCCCCGATCGCCGCCGATCTGGCCGAGGTCGACGCCGTCATCCGCCGCCGCCTCGCCTCCGACGTGGTCCTGATCCGCACGGTGGCAAGCTACATCATCGAGAGCGGCGGCAAGCGCCTGCGACCCGCGCTTCTTCTCCTCGCCGCCAACGCGTGCGGGGCGAAGGGGCCGACGAAGCACGAGATCGCGACGGTCGTCGAATTCATCCATACGGCGACGCTGCTTCATGACGACGTCGTCGACGAATCGAGCCTTCGCCGTGGGCGGCAGACCGCGAACGCCCACTTCGGCAACGCGGCCTCCGTGCTGGTCGGCGACTTCCTCTATTCGCGCGCTTTCCAGATGATGGTGGATGCCGGAAGCCTGCGCATGATGGCCGTGCTCGCCGATGCCACGAACATCATCGCCGAAGGCGAGGTGCTGCAGCTGCTCAACATCCACGACGCGGACACCGACGAGGAGCGCTACCTGCAGGTGATCCGCTTCAAGACCGCGAAGCTTTTCCAGGCCGCGACACAGCTAGGCGCGATCCTCGGCGGCGCGTCCTCCGAGGTCGAAGCCGTGCTCGCGCAGTACGGAATGCACCTGGGCACCGCGTTCCAGCTGATCGACGACGTCCTCGACTACTCGGGCAACCTGCTCGAGACCGGCAAGAACCTGGGCGACGACCTGGCCGAGGGAAAGCCCACGCTGCCTCTCATCTACGTGATGAAAGCCGGCAGCGACGCGGAGCGCGAGCAGGTGCGCCACGCGATCGAGCATGGGGGAAAGGCGGACCTCGAGGGCGTCGTCGCGGCAATCCACCGGGTGGGCGCGCTCGACTACGCGCGCGAACGCGCGCGCAAGGAGGCGGGCGCCGCCATCGCGCGCCTGTCACTGCTGGCGGATTCGGACTGCCGCGACAGCCTGCTTCAGCTCGCGCACTTCTCGGTCGATCGCAAATTCTGAGACGCGCTGCGGATCGACAATGTGGTGCAGGAAGCATTCTTCGAGGGCGGAAACCATCGATCACCATGATACAATTGCGGCTTCCGTCCGCCGGCTTTCAGGCGGAAAACTCGGGGTGTAGCTTAGCCTGGTAGAGCGCTACGTTCGGGACGTAGAGGCCGGAGGTTCGAATCCTCTCACCCCGACCAGTTTCCCCCAGAGGGGATCCCACTCAAATCGAAAACGGCGCGCCGCGGCGCTCGGCCATCGCGCGTCCCAGCGCGACGAAGTCCGTTTGCGTGAGCCAGCGCTCGGTGAGCGAGCGAAACACCGCCTCCTCGGCCTGGATGTGGCGCGCATAGAGCGCATTGAACGCCTGCACGTCGGCCTCCGGAATCGCGCGCTGCAATCCATCCGCCACGCTTTCGAGCGGCTTGCGCAGCCGCGCCCAGACGCGCTCGATCTCCCGATGCTCCTCGTGCAGCCGCTCGGCGAGCCGCGCGACGCGCTCGCGCTCCACGGGGTCCGCGATGCGATGCTCGAGCATCGGCATGAGGTCTTCCTCCTCGTCGGCGTGATGGTGCGCGGCCGCGACGCTGAAATAGCGCAGCACGGCCTGGGCGGCGGTGGTTGCCTCGGCGTCGATGCCCTTCGCCGAAAGGTGCGCGCTCAACGCCCTCAGCGTCGCGAGCTTCTTCTCGATGCGCCGGTGGCATCCGAGCAGCAAGCCGAGCGGATCGTCATAACCTGCGGGTGCGTCGAATGCGGGGATGCGCTGCGGATTGCGTGCTGCCATGAACATGCGACCGGGCTCGCGCCCAAAGGTTGCAAAAGCTCACGCGACGCGCTCGGCGATGACGACATAACGCAGAGTCGTACCCGGCTGGATCGCATCGAACGGGTAGCAGGTGATGAGCGTGAGCTGGGCGGCGTCGGCCCCATCCATCATGCGCGCCTCTCCCTGGTCGATGATGGTCACCTCGCGCACGCGATAGCGCGCGGGCGCCGCCTTTCCGCTCTCGAGGAGAATCTCCTCGTCGAGGGCGACATCGCGCAGGAAGGCGAAGTGGGTGTCGCGGTGCGCGACGATCACCACGTTGCCCCACGATCCCGGCCGCGCGGTGCCGCTCACGTGGCCCGGGCCGAACGCGAGCGACCGGCCGCTCGCGCCGGCGAGCACGTAGAGCTCGACCTGGCGCGACGGAACGATCAGACGCGCGATCGGCCGCATGTCGGCGCCCGGCCATGGACGACGTGAGACTCCGCCGTCACGCGCCTGCGCCCACGACGAGGCGATGAGCTTCTGCGCGAGGATCGCCTTCGCGTGGATCCAGCCGGCGGCGGCGACCTGCCAGCTTCCGAGCGCGAGCAGCAGTATCGCGGCTGCATACAGCAGGCGGCGCCTCACGCGCGTCTCACGCGCGCGATCGAAGCGAACAGCGCCGCCCCGCCGAGCGCGATGAGCCCGATCAGCAACTGCAGCGTCGCGGCGGTGTCGGTCTGCGGAAGCTGCCCGACCTCCATGCCTTTCGGAAAGCTCGCCTTCACCATCGCGGCGCGCGGCGTGCCGTTGGGCGCCGTGGGCGTCACGTCGACGGCGACGAGGCTCGTGTACGCGCTCACGAGATGGTGCTCGATGGCGACCTTCACGACGCGCGCGCGCACTTCGGTGGGGTCGCCACCGGTACGCAGCACGTCCATGAGCGTCGCGATCTTCGCCCTGGCCCAGAGGGCGCCCACGCCGCTCGCCGCCGAATCGGCCGCAGGCGTGAGCGCCACGCTCCAGGGTTGGCTGCCGCGCAGGCCCGACACCACGATCGTGCGGGACGCGGAACGATTGACGGCGGCCGAGACGACGATCGGCTCGCCGAGATAGAGATCGGGAACGCGCGGCGGAAATGTCTCGACCGGCGAGCCGTCCGCCCAGCGGATGGCGACGTCCTTCAGCACCGGCGCCTCGATCTTCGCGAAGAGCCTGGCCATCTTTTCTTCCACCTCGCGCACGTCGCCGATGTAGGTGAAGGTGCCGCGGCCGAATTGCGCCGCCTTCGTCATGAAATGGCTGTTGGGCGCCGAGCCGATGCCGATGGTGAAGAGGCGCGAGGCGCCGAGGCGTTCGGCGATGAGCTTGAAGAGCTCGTCCTCGTTGCCGACGCCGCCGTCCGTCATGAAGATCACCTGGCGCAGATACCCGGGTGTATCGCGCCCGTTCAGCGCGAAGGTGAGCGCGGGCGCCATCTCGGTGCCGCCCCCGGCGCGCAGCGCCTGCACCCAGGTCTTGGCGTGATTGAGGTTCTCCGCCGTGGCGGGAAGCGCATCGGTGAAGAGCGGACGCATGATCGAGTTGAACTCGACCACGTTGAAACGATCGTTGGGCGAGAACGTGGCGAGCGCATAGAGGAGCGCGGACTTGGCCTGCTCCATCGAAACGCCCGCCATCGAGCCGGACGTGTCGACGATGAGGATCGTCTCGCGCGCGAAGCGATCGGCGAGCGCCTTTTCACCGGCCGTGGCCTGCGGCGGCGTCACCATGAGGAGCGCGTACTCGGCGCCGGCGACGTTCTCGGTGAAGAGCGCGGCCTGCGGCGCCTGCCCCGGCGCGAGCGACCACACCAGCTCGAAGTCACGATCGGCCTCTTCCTGCTCCTTCACCAGCGAGACCAGCACGCGCTGGCCCGACTGCTTCTCGATCCACGCTTCGTGGTACGAGCTCTCGACGCGCCCGAGCGGCACGCCGGCGTCGATGGTGACCGCGATGTCGACGGGATTCACAGCGCCGCAATCGGCGGGCGCGTAGGCCGGCTGCAACGCGAGCGCGGCTTCGAGAACCTTCGCCTCGTCGGGCATCGCCTCGCGTGCGGGCGTGGCGGTCGTCGGCACGTAGCGCGGCGTCACCGCGAGCGGGAAGCGCAGTCGGTATTCGCCGTTCTCATAGGCGAGCGTCTGCTGGTATTCGAGGGTGATGCGCACCATCTCGTTGGGGCCGATGTGGGCCACCGAGTTGGTGAAGAGGTTGGGGCGCTGTTGCTCGACGATTGCGGCCTTGCGGCCCTCGCTCTTCGCCTTTTCGAACGTGCGGCGCGCCTCCTCCTTCTCCTGGATCATGCCCTCGATCAGGCGATCGCCGATCTGCATTTTCAGGCGATCGACGGCAGCTTTCTCCGGGAGAGGAAAGACGTAGATCCCTTCCACGTAGTCCTCTCCCGGGTTGTGGAAAACCTGTGTCACGCGCGTGCGTGCGATGAGCCCGTTCACCTGGATCGCGACCTCGGTCTCGACCCGCGGCGCGGTCTCGTACTGGCCCGCGGTGCCGGTGCGCAACAGCAGCGCGCCGGTCTTCGGATCGTTGAGCGTGACGGTGGCCGCCTGCGCGGAAAACGTGAGGGCGAGCGCCGCGATCGCGAAGAGCAGCGCCGCGGCGACACCTCCCATGAACGCTTTGCAGACGAGGTCGAGGAAATCGCCGACCTCGGCTGTGGGTTGCTGGCGCGACTCTGTGCGGTCCATCTTCGTCCCCTTGTCTTTGCCGCGACGTTGCGGGCATGTCCATTTCGCGCGGGCGCGAGGGCGCAGTCGTGCGCGAATCGGGGAAGGGGAACGATCAATTCGGGCGGAAAAATGGCGGCGCCACGGAACGCTTGATTCCGCGCGCCGGCAGGTTCAAATTTGTGCGATTGCTCACAACAAGCGAGGGGAAAAAAATGACGATCGATGCACGCCGCCGCCACCTGGTGCTCGGCTCTGCCGCCGCCGTTTCGCAGGCACTGATTCCGGGCCTTGCCTGGGCCCAATTCGCCCGGCTCGACACGCTGCCGACGGTGGACAGCCTCACGGTGCGGGTGCTCACCGACAGCAGTTACGACACCCCCAAGGTCGACTCCAACAAGTGGGTGAAGATCAAGCGCCCGCCTCCGCTCACCAGCCGCAAGGCGCTGCACAACCAATGGGGACTCGCGCTCGCGCTGGAGTCGCGCATCGGCACGGAAACGCGCCACGTCCTGCTCGATTCCGGCCTCACGTCGGCGGCGCTCCTGAACAACATGGACTACCTGGGAGTCGACCCCGCGAAGTTCCAGGCGATGATCCTGAGCCACGGGCACAACGACCATTACGGCGGTCTCTTGGGCTTCCTCGAAAAGAATCGCGCGCAGCTGCCGAAGGACCTCACGATCTACATCGGTGGCGAGGATCTCTTTTGCGCGCGCAGCCGCTCGTTGAGCCCGGGAGGCCACCTCACCGACGCGGGCGTCCTCGATCGCCGCGAGCTCGCGAAGCACAACGTGCGCGTGGTGACCTGCGAGAAGCCGACGGTGGTCGGGCACGCGTTCACGACGGGCTGGATTCCGCGAAAGACCTTCGAGTACGCCGTCGGTCCGATGCCGATGGTGCAGTACTTCCCGGTCGACGGTGTGGGCTGCGACATTCCCGACGCCAATGCCAAGGCGCAGGGCAAGGCGGTCGAGGACCAGCACATCCACGAGCATGCGACGTGCTTCAACGTGAAGGATCGCGGCCTCGTCGTGATCTCGTCGTGCGGGCACGCGGGCATCATCAATTCCACGCGCTGCGCCATGGATGTCTCGGGCGTGAAGAAAGTGCACGCCGCGATGGGTGGGTTCCACCTGTTCCCGGCGACCGACGAGTACCTGCGCAAGACGATGAACGAGTTCAAGGTTCTCGATCCGGATGTGCTCGTTCCCATGCACTGCTCGGGGCCTTCGCTCATCACGCTGCTCAAGAGCGAGATGGCCGATCGCGTGGTCACGTCGGCGAACGGAACCGAGTTCGTCTTTGGCGCGTAGCCGGCGGGTGGCGCATCGGACCTTGCCCGGTGCGCTGCTCGTAGCCGTCGTCCTCGCCGCCACGCAGCCCGGAGCCGAGCCGCCCGAGGCGCGACGGGCGGGGGCGGCGCGCCTCATGAACGAGCTGATGCTCGGGCAGGGTGTCGGCGGCGACTTCACCCTTCTTGACGCGTATGGCAAGTCGACGCGGCTCGCCGATTTCCACGGCAAGGTCGTGTTGCTCTACTTCGGCTTCACCAGCTGCCCCGATGTGTGTCCCACCGATCTCCTTGCGATCGGCCAGGCGATCAAGTCGCTCGGGAAGGAGGGCGCCGCGGTGCAACCGGTCTTCATCACGCTCGATCCGAAGCGCGACACGCCCGGGATCCTCCGTGAGTACGTGCGGAACTTTCATCCCGGCTTCGTCGCGCTGACCGGGACGGAGGCACAAGTGCGGCGGGTTGCCGTCGCCTACAAGGTTTTCTTCGAGAAAGTGCCGCTCGAGGGCGCGGCCGGATATACGATCGACCACACCGCGTTCATTTTCCTGCTCGATCGCGACGGGAAGTACATCGGATTCCTTCCACCGGGATTTCCGGCGGAAAGAATCGCAGCGGCGCTGCGTCAGGAGCTTTAGAATCCGCCGATGGCTCGACGCATTGCGCTGGTTGAGGACGATCCCACCATCCGGCAGAACTACGCCGACGCCCTCGAGAGGGCCGGATACGAGGTGAGCGCGTTCGCCGACCGCGCGAGCGCCTCGAAGACGCTGGCGACGCGGCTACCCGAGCTCGCCATCATCGACATCGGGCTCGGCGCCGACATCGACGGCGGCTTCGCGCTGTGCCGGGAATTGCGTTCCGCGAGCGCGCAGCTGCCGATCATCTTTCTCTCGGCGCGCGACTCGGACTTCGACATCGTGTCGGGCCTGCGCCTGGGCGCCGACGACTACCTCACCAAGGACGTGAGCCTTCCGCACCTGCTCGCGCGCATCGCGGCGCTGTTTCGCCGCGTCGACGCCGCGAGCCAGGCGCCCGCCTCCGGGGAGGTGCTGCACCGCGGAGCGCTCGCGATCGACCCGCAGCGCATGATCGCGACGTGGCAGGGGTCGCCCGTGGACCTCACCGTCACCGAGTTCTGGATGGTGCACTCGCTCGCGCGCCACCCGGGCCACGTGAAGGACCGCGATCAGCTCATGCGCGACGCGGAAATGGTGGTCGACGATGGCACGATCACGTCTCATGTGAAGCGCATCCGCAAGAAGTTCCTGGCGGTGGACCCGGGTTTCGACGCCATCGACACGGTGTACGGGATGGGGTATCGATGGAAGGAATGAGGTGGCTTGTCGGGGTGGCGGTCGCGCTCCTCGCCCCTTGCGATGCTCGCGCGTCCGACGACGCGCAGTGGTACATGCAAGTCGACAACGACGCCGCGTTCATTAGCGACCGCTGGTACACGAGCGGCGTGCGCATCGCGCGCTCGCACCGCTCGGGGGATGCACAGCGAATTGAATGGGGCGTGGTGCAGGAAATCTATACGCCGAATACCAATCGCTTCAATCCGGTGGACCGGCCGTACGTCGCGCGGCTGTTTTTCTCCGGCGCGCGCCACGACTACGCGCCGGGCGCTCACCGCACGCTCGAATTGACGGCCGGCGTGCGCGGGCCCGCGGCGCTCGGGCGCGAGACCCAGGATTTCGTGCATCGCGTCGTCCCCGCGCCTGAAGACGATTGGTCGCGCCAGCTGCCCAATCGGCTCGACGTCCAGGCGATCGCCGTGCAATCGCGCGATCTCGCAATCGATGCGGGCCAACAGGCGCAGGGCGTCCTGCACTACGGGGCGGTCGTCGGGACGAACGTGACGCTCGCCCACGCCGGAGTCGAAGTGCGCGCCGGCCAGCCGATCGAATTTCCGGCGTTGCGCTTCGCGCCAACGCCGCCCCTGGCGACCACGCACGGCTGGAGTGCCTTTGCCGGCGCGAGTGGCCGGTGGGTGCTGCGCAACACGTTGCTCGCGGGAAGCAACGATCCGACGGTGAGCGAAGTGCGCCGCAACCCCGGCGTCGCGCGGCTCGCGGCGGGCCTCGCCTGGGCGAACGAATGGGGCGTCGTGACCTTCGCGCTCGTCCAGGACTCGCGCGAATTCAGGACGCAGCAGGCGATGCAACGCTTCGGCATCCTTACCCTTCACCTGAGCTTCCTGTAGCTGTGGGCATTCGCGCGAAGCTCGGCCTCGCGGCGCTCGCGCTGCTCGCGCTGCCGTTCATGGCGGCGCAATTCATCATCAGCATGGAAGCATTCCTGCGAGAGCAGCAGGAAACGGCCATCGGCGCATCCGCGCGCGCGATCGCTTCCGCGCTCTCCGACCGCCCCGCGATCTTCGAGCGCGCCAGCGTCGCCACCGATCCGGAAATCGAAGAGCGGCGGCGCATCGTCGCGCTTTTCGAGGCGGCCGATCCCGGTGCCGCCGCGAGCCTGGGCAGCGCCTACGTTCCCTCGGAAGAAATCGAGCGGCTCCTGCAGATCGCGGGGCGGAGCGCGTCCCGGCTCACGGTCATCGATTCACGCTCGCGCTTCCGCGGGCTGTCGGGAAGCCTGCCAAAGGATGCGGCGACGTATCGATCGCTCGGCGGGTGGCTACGGCCGATCGCCGCGCTTCTCGTACCGACGCCGCGCGTTCCCGCGGGAGACCTGTCGAAGCCCGACCGCGCGCAGCTCGACCGCGCGCTGAACGGCGTGGTGTCGACCGAGTGGCGCGGGACGGTGGATCGCGACCGGGCGGTTTTGTCCGCAGCGCAGCCGATCTTCATCGGCGACAACATCGTCGGCGCGGTGCTGGTCGAGGAGAACAGCTCCTCGATCCAGCTCCTCGGGCAACCGGCGCTCGAAAGGTTGCTTGCGGCGACACTGCTCGTGACCGCGATCGCGCTGGCGCTGCTGCTGGTGTTCGCGAGCCGGCTTGCCACGCGGGTGCGCGGGCTGCACCGTCAAGCCGAAGCGGCGATCGACCCCCAAGGACGAATTACCGGCCGCATCACGCCGTCTTCGGCCGGCGACGAGATCGGCGACCTCTCGCGCACCATGGCCGCGGTGATGGAGCGGCTGCGCGCGTACAACGCCTATCTCGAGGCGATGGCCGGGCGGCTATCCCACGAGCTGCGCACGCCGGTCGCCGTAGTGCGGTCTTCCCTCGACAATCTCAAGGCGCAGCCGCTGCCCGGCGAAGCGCGGGTCTACGTGGAGCGCGCGGGCGAAGGCGTGGACCGTCTCGCGCGCCTCATCTCGCGGCTTTCCGAAGGCACGCGGCTCGAGCGAATGCTCGAAAACGCGGAACGCGAGCGCTTCGACCTCGCCGCAGTCGTCGCCGGATGCGTCGAAGGCTATCTCGCGGCGTATCCCGCGCGCCGCTTCGAATTCACGCCCGCCGCCGGCCCCGTGCCCGTCGACGGGGTGCCCGACGCCTTCGCGCAGCTCCTCGACAAGCTCGTCGAGAACGCCGTCGACTTCGCGCCGCCCGAAGGCGCGATCCGCATCGCGCTCGCAACCGCGGGCAGGCGCGCGACGCTCGCCATCGAGAACGACGGACCGCCGCTGCCCGAGCCCATGATCGCGCGGCTCTTCGATTCGATGGTGACGCTGCGCGATCCGCGGGACGCGCCCGATGCGGCCCCCGCGGTCCACCTGGGCCTCGGGCTCTTCATCGTCCGGCTGGTGGCCGAATACCATGGTGGCCGCGCGAGCGCGCGCAACATCGTGGCCGGCCGCGGCGTTCGATTCGAGGTCGAGGTGCCGATGGCCCCGCAAAACCCGTAAACTTCTGGCGATCTCTCGAGCTTTCGCGCCCTTGGGCAAGATCCTCCTTTTTCTCTTTCTAGCGCTCGTCGTGTGGTGGCTCTTCAAGGGGCTCGCGCGCGGACGCGTGCGCAAGGGCGAGGCGCCGCCGGAACGCTCCGTGAAGGGCGAGGACATGGTCGCCTGCGCGCGCTGCGGCGTGAACATGCCGCGCAGCGACGCGCGCGAGGAGTCGGGCCGGTTCTTTTGCCTCAACAACCCGCAGTGCCATTCATGACGGCGACCGACGACTTCGCGCTGCCGCCGCGGGAGACGGTGTTCACGCCGGGCGTTTCCGACGAGACCACGTGGAAGACGCTCGAAGTCCTGTGCGGCTACCGCATCGTCCTCGCGCTGGTCGTGGGCGGGGTGTTCGGCTTCTTCAGCGCCGACGTGATGATCGGCACGCAGGCGCCCAACGTGGTGCTGCCGACGGTGATCCTGTACACCGTGGCCTCGGTCATGCTGCTCGCGCCGGTGCGGCTGCGCGACCCGAACATCGCGATCCAGGTCACCGCCGGCGTCCTCGTCGACGTGCTCGCGATCGCGATGCTCATGTACGCGAGCGGCGGCGTGCGCAGCGGCCTGGGCGTGATCCTGCTCGTCTCGCTCGCGGCGGCGAGTCTCATCACGCGCGGGCGGCTTGCGTACTTCCACGCGGCGTTCGCCTCGCTCGCGGTGCTCCTCGAGCAGACGATCCTCACGTGGCGTTTCGACGCGGGCGCCCACGATTTCGTGCAGGCGGGGCTCACCGCCGCGGCGTTCTTCGCGACCGCGGGCCTGGCTTCCGCGCTCGCCCGCTACGCGCGCACCAGCGAGCAGATCGCCGAAGCGCGCAAGATCGACCTCGCGAACCTCTCGCAGATCAACGAGCTCGTGATCCGCGACATGCAGGACGGCATCCTCGTGGTCGACAGCGAGGGGCGCATCCGCCAGCACAATCCGCGCGCGATGCAGCTCCTGGGACCGCTTCCTGCGGGGCGCCAGGCGGCGATCGGCGAGTACGCGCCGGAGATTTCGGCGCTGCTCGACGCGTGGCGCAAGGGCTCGGAGACCACGTTCATGCAGCTGCGCGGCACGCGCGCGGCGGGGGAGCTGCAGGTGCATTTCGTGCCGATCGGCAGCGGCAATCCGGCGCCGACCGTGGTCTTCGTCGAGGACGTGGGGCGCATGCGGCAGCAGGCGCAGCAGATGAAGCTCGTGGCCCTCGGCCGGCTCACCGCGTCGATCGCGCACGAGATCCGCAATCCCCTTTCGTCCATCGGGCACGCCGCGGACCTCCTATCCGAGGGCGAGGCGCTGGCCGAATCGGAACGCCGGCTGCTGTCGATCATTCGCGGCAACGTCATTCGCCTCGACCGCATCGTCCAGGAGGTGCTCTACCTCAACCGCCGCGATCGCGCGCAGCCCGAAGCGATCGATGCGCGCGCGTACCTCGCGAATTTCGCGCACGAATTCTGCGGCACCGAGAAGGTCGCCGAGGACGGGCTCGACATCCAGGTGCGCACCGCGCAGCGCCTGTGGTTCGATCGCCAGCATCTCGACCAGGTGCTGTGGAACCTCGCGCGCAATGCCTGGCGGCACTGCCGCAAGGTGGCGGGCTCGGTGAAGATCATCGTCTCGCCCTCGCCGCTGCCGGCCATGCTCTACCTCGACGTCATCGACGACGGCACGGGGGTCAGCGCGGCGGCGCTGCCGCATCTCTTCGAGCCGTTCTTCACCACCGACGCGCAGGGCACGGGATTGGGCCTCTACATCGCGCGCGAGCTTTGCGAGGGTAACGGCGCGCGCATCGAATCCGTGCCCGGCGACAATGGACACCTGCGCATTACCGTGAAAGGCGCCTGATGAGCCGCAAGGCCGTGCTGATCGTCGACGACGAGGCGGACATCCGGGAGCTGCTGGTGCTCACGCTCTCGCGCATGGGCGTGGATGCCGACGCGACTTCCTCGGTCAAGGAAGCCGAGGAGGCGCTCAAGGACCGGCCCTATGATTTGTGCCTCACCGACATGCGCCTCCCGGACGGCGACGGCCTCGCGGTCCTGCGGCACATCTCGGAGCACTACGGCAACACCCCGGTGGCGGTGATCACCGCGTTCGGGTCGACCGAGAACGCGGTCGCGGCGCTCAAGGCGGGCGCGTTCGACTATCTCGCCAAGCCGATCAAGCTCGAGCACCTGCGTCCGCTGGTGATGAGCGCGCTCAAGCTGCCGCGCCCGGTGCAGACGCGCCGCGCGTCGATCGGCGAGGTGGCGGCCGGCGCGCCGCGGCTGCTCGGAGAATCGCCGGCGATCCAGCGCTCGCGCGAGATGATCGCGAAGCTCGCGCGCTCCCAGGCGCCGGTGTACATCACCGGCGAATCGGGCACCGGCAAGGAGGTCGCCGCGCGCCTGATCCACATGGGATCGGCGCGTGCCGATGCGCATTTCGTCGCGGTGAACTGCGGCGCGATTCCCGAGAACCTGATGGAGAGCGAGTTCTTCGGCTACAAGAAGGGGGCCTTCACCGGCGCGGACACGGACAAGATCGGCTACCTGCAGGCGGCCCAGCGCGGCACGCTTTTCCTGGACGAGGTCGGCGATCTGCCGCTCGCGATGCAGGTGAAGCTCCTGCGCGTGATCCAGGAAAAGAAGGTGCGGCGCGTCGGCGACACGCAGGAGGACGCGATCGATGTCCGCATCATCTCCGCCACGCATCGAAACCTCGTCGACCAGGTGGAGGCCGGCGAATTCAGGCAGGACCTCTTCTATCGCCTGAACGTGATCGAGCTCAAGATGCCGTCGCTGCGCGAGGTGCCGGAGGATGTGCCGCTCATGGTCGAGAGAGTGGTCGAGCGCCTCGCGCGCCAGAACGGCACCCCACCGCCCGCGATCTCCGAGGAAGCGATGCTGGCGCTGCGTCGCTACGACTTTCCCGGCAACGTGCGCGAGCTGGAGAACATCCTCGAGCGCGCGCTCGCCCTTTGCGGCGGCAACACCATCAGCGAGAGCGACCTCTACCTCACCCAGGCGACGACGAAGGACAAGCCCGCGCCGCTCGACGGCACGCTCGGCACGCGTGGGCTGCCGCTGCACGAGTTCCTCGACCAGGTCGAGCGCGAGGCCATCACCAAGGCCCTCGAAGCCACGCGCTTCAACAAGACCGCGGCCGCGAAGCTGCTCGGCATCACGTTCCGGTCGCTGCGCTATCGCCTCGACCGCCTCGGCATTGACTGAGATCGACGCGGCGGGGATCTGCGCCGGCGCGATCTTCGTTCCCTCGCCGAATTGCGATGCGCGGCCGGAGAATGCGCGGGTCGAGCTCATCGTGATCCACGCGATCTCGCTGCCGCCCGGCGAGTTCGGGGGTCCGTGGATCGACGCGCTCTTCCAGAATCGCCTCGATCCCCAGGCGCACGATTATTTTCTCGAGATCGCCGGCCTCGAGGTCTCGGCGCATTTCCTGATCCGCCGCGACGGCGAGCTGCGCCAATACGTGTCGACCGACCAGCGCGCGTGGCATGCGGGTGTGTCGAGCTGGAACGGACGCGAGCGCTGCAACGATTTTTCCATCGGCATCGAGCTCGAGGGCGCCGACGACGTGCCGTTCGCCGAGCCGCAGTACGACACGCTTGCTGCGCTCACCCGCGCGCTCTTCACGCGCTACGGAATCCTCGCTCTCGCGGGGCATAGCGACATCGCTCCGGCACGCAAGACAGACCCCGGTCCATGGTTCGAATGGGGGCGTTACAGGGCCTCTGTCACGTAATTGTTACTGCTCAAAACTTCAGCAAGAACCCCTCGCAAGCGCCTGAATCGCCGAAAGAAAAAAGACTTGAAAAAGTCTCTTGCTTTGCCGATTCGGCTTTACTAGACTTTGTGCCTACGCCGTCCACGGGGCACAATATCTTGTGGAAAGGCCGGTGAATATCGTGTGTACAAGCGGGGGGAAACTTCCCCGATATCCACATGAAATCCAATAGTTAGACCCGAGGAGGGACCTTTTCATGCGTTTGGCTTCCGATATCAACCCCGCGGCACCCCTCCCCAATCCCCCGATTCTCGGAGAGGCTGGCACGACGCCGCAGGAGCGATACGCGGACCACAAAATCATCCGCCGCAATGGCGCGGTGGTCGGCTTCGAGCCCGACAAGATCGCGGTTGCCATGACCAAGGCATTTCTCGCTGTCTCGGGCAACACCGCCGCGGCGAGCGCCGGCGTGCGCGAGAAGGTTCGCGCGCTGACGGAAGCCGTGGTGCAGGCGCTCATCCGCCGCCATCCCACGGGCGGTACGTTCCATATCGAGGACATCCAGGACCAGGTCGAGCTCGCGTTGATGCGCGCGGGAGAGCACCAGGTCGCGCGCTCGTACGTCCTGTATCGCGAAGAGCGCGCACGCGAGCGCACCAAGCGTGTCCAGGAGGCGGCCGAGTCGCGTGCACCGGCGATTCACGTGATGGTCGGCGGCGCGAAGGAGCCGCTCGACAGCGCCAAGCTCGAAAGACTCATCGTCTCGGCGTGCGAAGGCCTCGGCAACGATGTCGACCCGAAGAAGATCCTCGACGCGACGCTGCGCGATCTCTACGACGGCGTGCCGATCGAGGAGGTCTACAAGTGCGCGATCCTCGCCGCGCGCATGCTCCTCGAGCAGGACCCGGACTACGCCTACGTCACCGCGCGCCTCCTCCTGCACACGATCCGCCGCGAGGTGCTCGGCGAGGACGTGAGCCAGGAGGAGATGTCGCACCGTTACGCCGAATACTTTCCCACCTTCGTGAGCCAGGGCGTGCGCGCGCAGCTCCTCGACGAGAAGCTCGCGTCCTTCGACCTGAAGCGCCTGGGCGCGGCGTTGAAGCCCGAGCGCGACCTGCAGTTCAATTATCTCGGCCTGCAGACCCTCTACGACCGCTACTTCCTGCACATCAACGACCATCGGATCGAGCTGCCGCAGGCCTTCTACATGCGCGTCGCGATGGGGCTTTCTCTGAACGAGATCGATCGCGAGACGCGCGCCATCGAGTTCTACAACGTGCTCTCGACCTTCGACTTCATGTCGTCGACGCCGACCCTCTTCAACGCGGGCACGCAGCGCTCGCAGCTTTCCTCGTGCTACCTCACCACCGTCGCCGACGACCTGGACGGAATCTACGAAGCGATCAAGGAAAACGCGCTCCTCTCCAAATTCGCGGGGGGCCTCGGCAACGACTGGACGCCGGTGCGCGCGTTGGGCTCGTACATCAAGGGGACCAATGGAAAGTCGCAGGGCGTGGTTCCGTTCCTTAAAGTGGTGAGCGACACCGCCGTCGCCGTGAATCAGGGAGGAAAACGCAAGGGCGCCGTCTGCTGCTACCTCGAGACCTGGCACCTCGACATCGAGGAATTCCTCGAGTTGCGCAAGAACACGGGCGACGACCGCCGCCGCACGCACGACATGAACACCGCGAACTGGATTCCGGACCTCTTCATGAAGCGCGTGATGGAAGGCGGCGAGTGGACGCTCTTCTCCCCGTCGGATGTCCCGGACCTGCACGACAAGGTCGGAAGGGCGTTCGAAGAGGCCTACACGATCTACGAGAAGAAGTCCGCGCGCGGCGAGTTGAAGCTCTTCAAGAAGGTCCCGGCGCAAAGCCTGTGGCGGAAGATGCTGACGATGCTCTTCGAGACCGGGCATCCGTGGATCACGTTCAAGGATCCGTCGAACATCCGCAGCCCGCAGAGCCACGTGGGCGTGGTGCACTCGTCGAACCTTTGCACCGAGATCACGCTGAACACCAACGCGTCCGAAATCGCCGTCTGCAACCTGGGCTCCGTGAACCTGCGCGCCCACATCACCCACGGCAAGCTCGACCACGGCAAGCTCAAGAAGACGATCGCGACGGCGATGCGCATGCTCGACAACGTGATCGACATCAACTACTACGCGGTGAGGAAGGCGCACGACTCGAACAAGCGCCACCGCCCGGTGGGCCTCGGCATCATGGGCTTCCAGGACTGCCTGCACGAGCTTCGCATTCCGTACGCGAGCGAGGCGGCGGTGGAATTCGCCGACCGCTCGATGGAAACCGTCTGCTACTACGCGTACTGGGCGTCGACCGAGCTCGCGAAGGAGCGCGGCCGCTATTCCACGTTCCCCGGCTCGCTCTGGGACCGCGGCATCCTGCCCCAGGACAGCCTGAAGCTCCTCCTCGACGAGCGCGGCGGCTACGTCGAAGTCGACATGTCGGAGTCGATGGACTGGCTCGCGCTGCGCAAGCGCATCAAGGAACACGGCATGCGCAACTCCAATTGCGTGGCGATCGCGCCCACGGCGACCATCTCGAACATCATCGGCGTATCGGCGTCGATCGAGCCCAATTACCAGAACCTCTTCGTGAAATCGAATCTTTCGGGCGAGTTCACCGTGGTGAACGAGTACCTGGTGCGGGAGCTGAAGAAGCTCGGGCTCTGGGACTCGGTGATGGTGAACGACCTCAAGCACTTCGACGGCTCGATCGGCAAGATCGATCGGATCCCCGCGGAGCTGCGCCAGCTCTACGCGACCGCGTTCGAGGTCGAGCCGAAGTGGCTCGTCGAGGCGGGCGCGCGCCGGCAGAAATGGATCGACCAGGCGCAGTCGCTCAACATCTACATGGGCGGCGCTTCGGGCAAGAAGCTCGACGAGACCTACAAGCTTGCGTGGCTGCGCGGGTTGAAGACGACGTACTACCTGCGCACCCTCGCGGCGACTTCGGCGGAGAAATCCACCGGCAAGGGCGGGGAGCTCAATTCCGTCGCGATATCGGGCGGAATGGGCGGGATGGCGGCGTCAGGCGAGGGCGCGGGTTCGTCCGAGGATGCGACGTTCTGCTCCATCGACAACCCGGAATGCGAGGCGTGTCAGTAGAGACGTAGCGGTCGTAGCCAAACGGGCCGTCCTGTCGAAAGCAGGGCGGCCCTTTTTCTTCAAGCTACGCGAGGTGCAGAACTAGATGCGAGCCAAAGCGCCGAGGCCGGCGGTCATCCTTTTCGTGTCTTCGATGCCCAGGCCCTCGACGCCGCGGGAGATCCAAACGGACTACGTTGCTGCGGCAGAAAACACCTGCCGCAGCGAGCGAATTTTGCGCCGCGATGAGTTGTCTCAGTCAGGTACAACCCTGAACCGGAGACAACCGATGAAAAAGCTGATCCCTGCCGTCACCCTGCTCGCTGCCGCCGCATTGTTCGGATGCGATCGTCCGGGCACCTCCACCTCCTCCACGACGGTCGTGAAGGAGCCGCCCCAGTCCACCGCGTCGACCACCGTGGTGCAGCCGGCACCGACTCCGCCGCAGACTTCCGTGACAGTTGACGCGAGCAAGCCGGCGACCGAGACGACGCGGCAGTCGACGACCACGAAGGTGGAAACGCCCGAAGGGACCGCCACCAAGCGCGATACCACGACGACGACCACTACGAAGTAAGTTCGGGGTCTGACCCCAAATCAACGTGCGGGGTCAGACCGCAACGAAGAGCCCCGCCCCGGCGGGGCTTTTTCACTACAATCGGCCATGAACGAGGTTTCGCCGCGCCGTCCCGAACGCGCCACCGACCCGCGCGATGGGGGAGTGCGGCCCGGCACGATGCTCGCGCGCAACACGGTCGCCATCGTGCTCGCAGGGGGGCGCGGCACGCGCCTGCACCGCCTCACCGAGTGGCGCGCGAAACCCTCGGTGCCCTTCGGCGGCAAGTTCCGCATCATCGACTTCACGCTCTCCAATTGCGTGAACTCGGGAATCCGCCGCATCGGCATCTGCACCCAGTACCGCGCCCGCAGCCTCATTCGCCACGTGCAGCGCGGCTGGAGCTTCCTCGAGGGCCGCTTCGGAGAATTCATCGAATTGATGCCCGCGCAGCAGCAGGCGGAAACCGCCGAGTGGTACAAGGGCACCGCCGACGCGGTCTACCAGAACCTCGATCTCCTCACGCGTTACGACCCGAAGCACGTCGTGGTGCTCGCCGGCGACCACGTCTACAAGATGGACTACAGCAAGATGCTCGAGGAGCACGTCGCGATGGAGGCGAAGGTGACCGTCGCCTCGATCGACGTGCCGGTCGAGGACGCGACCCAGCTCGGGGTCATCGCGGTCGATACCAAGGGATGCATCTGCGGATGGGTGGAGAAGCCCGCGCAGCCGCCGACGATCCCGGGGCGCTCCGATCGCTCGCTCGGCAGCATGGGCGTCTACGCGTTCGATGCCCAGTTCCTCTACGACGAGCTGGTGAAGGACGCGCGCGACACCAACTCGAGCCACGACTTCGGCAAGGACGTGATCCCGCGCCTGGTGCGCGAGAAGGCGCCTTCGTATGCGCACAACTTCGCGTCGAGCTGCGTCAACATGACCGAAGGCGTTCCCTACTGGCGCGACGTGGGAACCGTGGACGCGTACTGGGAGGCGAACCTCGATCTCACCCGTGTCGTGCCGGACCTGAACCTCTACGACGAGGACTGGCCGATCTGGACGTACCAGGAGCAGCGCCCGCCGGCGAAGTTCGTCTTCAACGCCGACGAGCGCCGCGGTGAGGCGCTCGACTCGCTCGTCTCCGGCGGCTGCATCGTCAGCGGCTCGCGCGTGAACCGCTCGCTCCTCTTCACCAGCGTGCACGTGCACAGCTACTGCAACATCGAGGACTCCGTCATCCTTCCCGACGTCGATATCGGGCGCAACTGCGTGATCCGCCGCGCGGTGATCGACAGCCATTGCCGTCTGCCGCCGGGCTTCACCGTCGGCATCGATCCCGAGGCCGACCGCAAGCGCTTCCACGTGACCGACAAGGGCGTGGCGCTCGTCGTGCCCGAGATGCTCGGCCAGCAGATCCACCACCTGCGTTAGTACGACAAGGTAGACTTCGGCCGACCATGGAGACACGCCCCGGCACTCCTTTTGCCCTCGAGGTGCAGCCGCGCATTCCCGAGCGGCTCGCGCGCCTCGAGGAACTCGCGAACAACCTCTGGTACAGCTGGAACCGGCAGTCGCGCGCGCTCTTCGCGCGCCTGAACCCCGCGCTCTGGGAAGCGGTCGGCTATAGCCCCAAGGCGTTCCTGAAGAGCGTGCACGAGCGCCAGCTCATCGCGGCCGCCGAGGATCCGGCATTCCTGCACGACTACAACCAGACGCTCGCGGCGTACGACGCGTACCACAACCAGCCCGAGGGCGGTAACGGCGAGCCGGCGCTTGGGCCCGGCGACCTGGTCGCGTATTTCTGCGCGGAGTTCGGATTTCACGAGAGCCTGCCGATCTATTCGGGGGGCCTCGGCATCCTCGCGGGCGACCACTGCAAGACCGCGAGCGACATGGCGCTGCCCTTCGTCGCGGTGGGCCTGCTCTATCGCCAGGGCTATTTCCAGCAGGCGATCGACGCCGAGGGCTACCAGAACGCCGCGTACGCCGATTCCGATTTCAGCGACCTGCCGATCACGGAAGTGAAGAAGGACGGCAAGCCGCTCGAGATCAGCGTGGAATTCGGCGACCACGACGTGCACGTGAAGGTGTGGCACGCGCAGATCGGGCGCGTCGACCTCTATCTCCTCGACACCGACCTCGAATCGAACAAGCCCGAGGACCGCGCCACCGCGCACCGGCTCTACGGCGGCGATCGCAACACGCGCATCCAGCAGGAGATCGTGCTCGGCATG
>WNFL01375826.1_pt3 | contig 29906 bp, 28 predicted proteins | sample 5400361 | NCBI WGS metagenome assembly WNFL01 (sample SAMN13153351, study PRJNA577476) | soil metagenome | isolation source: 40 cm soil on Douglas fir-dominated hillslope | place: USA:California | collected 2013-09-17
AGCGGGCCGGGCGCGATCCCGAGGCCATCGAGGTCACCGCGCGGCTCTTCGTCAACCTCGATCCGCCCGGCCCCGAGGCGGAGCTGGTGGTCCGCCGCCACATCGCCGGGTACCTGAACGTGCCGGTCTACCGCGCCTTCCAGGAGTGGCTCGGCCGTTCCGAGGCGCTCGGTCCGATGTGGGCCGCGTGGGGCGCGGGCGATCGCAAGGGCGCGGTGGCCGCCATTCCCACCCGGGTGATGGACGACCTGATCCCGTGCGGAAGCCTGGCCGAGCTCAAGGCCCGCATCCAGCTCTACCTGGACCGCGGCATCGACACCGCGTTCCTCTCGCTGATGAGCACCGAGCCGGACCCCGAGAAGAAGCGTGACCTGATGCTCAACGCGCTGCGCGCGATGGCGCCCGGCTCATAACTGGAGACGACACATGGCGGACGAGATCCTGCTCTCGGTGGACGCGGGCATCGCGACGGTGACGATGAACCGCCCGGACCAGCGCAATGCCATGAACACCGCGCTGCTGCAGGCCCTGCGCGCGACCTTCGACGACCTGGACTCCCGCCGCGACGTGCGGGTGGTGGTGGTGCGGGGCGCCGGTCCCGCCTTCTGCTCGGGCATGGATCTCAAGGAGATGCAGCAGCGCCGCGGCGAGGCCGATCCGGAAGGCAACGTGGTTCAGGTCCTGCAGCGGGTGGAGCGGTCGAAGCATCCCACGATCGCCGCGGTGCACGGCGACGCGATCGCGGGCGGCTGCGAGCTGGCCCTGCACTGCGACCTGCGAGTGGCCGCCGAGCCCGCGCGGATCGGCATGCCGCTCGCCCGCATCGGGCTCGTGATCCCCTTCCCGCTCGGACAGAAGCTGGTGGAGATCATCGGGCCCGCCCACACGCGGCACCTGCTCTTCACCGGCCAGCCCATCGACGCGCGGCGCGCCTACGAGATCGGCATGGTGCACCAGGTGGTGCCCGCGGATGACCTGCCCGCCGCGGTGCAGACCCTCGCCCGTCGCATCGCGGACAACGCGCCGCTCTCCCTGGCCGGGATCAAGGCGAGCATCCTGCGCGCGACCTCGGCGCGGGAGCAGATCGCCCACGCCGACCTGGACGCGGCGGCCACGAAGGCGCGCACCAGCGCCGACGCGCAAGAAGGGCGGCTGGCGATGCTGGAGAAGCGGAAGCCGGCCTTTCGCGGCGAGTAGGGGTCAGCGCGGCGGCGCGCCGGCCATCAGGGCCGCCACCGCCTGCGCCAGCGGATCGTCCATCGCGGCGAGCGCCTCGCGGGTGCGCGCCTGGTCCACCGCGTCGCGGTTCTGGCTGAGCTTGGCCTTGCCCTCGAGCCGCTCGATCGGGATCTCGAAGGCCACGATACCCCGCTGCATACCCGCCAGGTAATCCGCGGCCAGGCCCTCGAAGGACCACGCAGACGGCCCGGGGCTCTCGTAGGTACGCACGAGGTCGGCGAGCAGGGCCTTCACCTGCTCTGGATCCTCGACCAGCGCCCCGGTGCCGGTGGCGTGGACCGCCACGTAGTTCCAGGTGGGGACGCTCGGATGCGTGGCGTACCACGAGGGCGAGACGTAGGCGTGCGCGCCCGAGAAGATCACCAGAGTCGGCCGGCCGGCGGCCAGGTAGCGCCAGTGCGGATTGGCGCGGGCCACGTGGGCGCGCAGGGTGCCGAAGGAGCCGCGCGCGGGATCCACCAGGATCGGCAGGTGGGTGGCGAACGGGACCCCCGCGTCGTCGGCGGTGATCATGGCCGCGAAGCTCCGGGCGCGCATCAGGGCGTGGCACCACGCGGGGTCGGTGATCTGGAACTGCTTGGGGATATACATGGTCAGGGCACCCGCAGCCGGCCCTCGATCACGGGCACCACGCTGCCGCCCACCAGGATCTCGCTGACGCGCCCGGTGGTCATGCCGACGCGGATCCGGATGAAGCTCGGCCGGCCCATGCGCGTGCCCTGCTCGCTCACGATGTTGACGGTATCGGCCGGGGTCACCAGACCCCGCTCCACCAGGTAGGCGCCGAGCGGCCCGCTCGCCGAGCCGGTGGCCGGATCCTCGGGAATGCCCGACGTGTGCGGCGCGAACATCCGAGAATAGACGCGACCCGCTCCAGGATGGGGATCGGGGGCGAACACGAAGATGCCGACGTTCGGACCCTCGCCCTGTACGGCCAGGAGCGCGGGCACGTCGAGCCGCGCCCGGTCCACCGCCTCACGATCGCGCAGGGGGACATAGAGGAAGGGATTGCCGGTGGAGCCGGTGCAGATGGGCGCGCCCGCGAGCAGATCCGACTCGGCGAGGCCCAGGGCCCGCGCGAAGCCGGCGCGGTTGCTCAGCTCCGGGCCGAAGTGCGCCTTCCCGTGCCGCATCCAGAGAAAGCTCGGCCGCGCGGGCTCACCCTCGAGCGTCACCTCGACCGGCCCGATCCCCTCCTCGAGATTGAAGCGGTGGGTGTTCGGAGGCAGGAGCTGCTCGGTGGCCAGCACCCACGCGGTGCCGATGGTCGGATGGCCCGCGAACGGCAGCTCGCGCGCCGGGGTGAAGATCCGCACCCGCGCCTCGCAGTCGGGGCGCGTGGGCGGCAGGAGGAACGTGGTCTCCGAGCAGTTCATCTCCCGCGCGATGGCCTGCATCTCCGCGTCGGAGAGACCCGCCGCCTCGAAGACCACCGCGAGCGGGTTGCCCCCGAAGACACGCTCGGTGAACACGTCCACCTGGACGAACAGGAGCTCGCGCGCGGCCACGGCTAGACGGCGCGGCGGCGGTTCTTGCGCACGACGTGGCTCAGGTGCTCGCGCTGCAGCTCGAGCTCCTTGATGCGCAGGAGCCACTCCTCCCGCACCATGACCATGCCGTCGCCGCCCAGCCGATTCACTTCCTTCAGGGTCTCCCGGAAGGTGACCAGGGTCTCCTCCAGGGCCTTCAGCTCCTCTTCCGCGTTCATGATCATCTCCGCACCGCGCGCGCGATGGCTGCGATCTTGTCCGCGAAGTTGACCTGGCTGTCGTCCTCCGGCGCGTAGCCGAGCTTCATGCGCGCGTTCGCGATGGACCAGAAGCGGTGGGTGTTGCCGCTGATGCCGTAGACGATGAGGAACGGCACCCCGTGCTCGTCCCGGATGTCCTCGGTCTCCACCATGCGCACCGCCTGCTGCACCTGGTCCCGCTTCGAAAGATAGGCCCCGAGCGCTCGGTGCATGACCTTGATGTCGCCCGGCTTCACGTGATCCACGTCGTCGTCGCGCGGGCCCCCGATGCGCCACTGCACGATCTCGAGCTTGCGGCCGTCCACCTTGCCGGTGGCGAAGACGAAGCCCAGCAGCTCGTAGGCCGCCTTGGCCCAGCCGTACCAGTTGTCCGAGCGCGGCGGCATCTCGGGCGTGACCATGTCGAGGCGGCCGTCCCAGACCAGCCGCTCGTAGTAGTCGGCCGCGTGGTTGGAGCTGCACACCACCACCCGGCGCACGCCCTCCTCGAGGGCGACCCGGCACACGTTGTAGCTGAGGGCCACGTTGGTGTGCTCGGCCCAGAACTTGGCGTCGCTGTTGTCCTGCCAGGTGGTGGCGTCGAGGTTCGGCGCGCTCACGAAGCCGCAGTGGATCACCGCGTCCGCCCCCCGGAAGTGCTGCCGGTACTCGTTGCGGTCCGGCTTCGTCAGGTCGGCCACGATCAGGCCGGGCACCGCCTTGCCGTCGCGGGTGGTGGGCCGCACGTCGAGCAGCACCAGGTCCCAGCGCTCGCGGAGCTCCGGCATCATCCGCTGGGCGACGTAGCCCGCCGCCCCCGTCACGACCACTCGCTTCTTCGCCAATGGATTCTCCTCGGTAGCCCGGCTAGTAGCCCGGCGGGGGAACGAAGCCCTGGAACTCCCGCTCGAGCAGGCGGGCCAGCTCGATGCAGGTACGATCACCGTACTGCGGCCCGACGATCTGAACCCCGATCGGCAGCCCGGCGCGCGAGAATCCCGCGGGGGCCACCGTGGAGGGGAGAAAGGCCATCCCCGGGTAGCCGGCCCAGAAGAGCTGGTCGGTGGTGGGCACGCGGCGGCGGTTGACCGTGATGGTCCGCTCGTGGCGCTCGCCCGCGTGGTCGTGCGGGAACGCCGCGCTCGCCGCGGCGGGGCAGAGCAGCACGTCGTAGTCGCGGAAGAACTCGGCCCAGCGCCACCGCATCTTGTGGCGGGCCTCGTTGGCGGCGAGCCAGTCGCGGTGCGGCGCGACGTTCGCCCGCGTCATCCGCGCGTAGTAGCTCTCGTCGTCCGCGCGGAGCGCGCGCGCGATCTCCGCGTTCCGGCCGAACTCCTCGGCGGACTGCCGGCCCGCGGTGGCCGCGCGCAGCAGGAGCACGTAGACGCGCTGGGCCTCCGCGGTGTCGATGGCGGGCCGCGCGGTGCCGCTCACCCGGGCCTTCTTCTTCGCGAGGAAGTCGGCGACCGCCTGCACGCGCCCCTGCACTTCGTCGTCCACCTCGGAGGCCGGGTCGGTCAGCATGACCGCCACCTTGAAGTCGCGGAGGGTCTTCCTCCGCGGCGCGGGCAGCTCGAGCCGCCAGCCCGCGCCGTCGATCTCGTCGGCGCCCGCCATCACCGAGAGGCCCAGGGCCAGGTCCTCCGCGCTCCGGCCCATCGGCCCGATCACCGAGATGTCGCCCTGGGCGACCCGGCCGGGCAGGGCCTGGCCGCGGGGCGGCACGATGCCGAAGGTGGGCTTGTGGCCGTAGACCCCGCAGTAGTGCGCGGGATTGCGGATGGACGAGCCGATGTCGCTGCCCGCCTCGAAGCCGGTGAGCCCCGCGGCGAGCGCAGCCGCGGAACCGCCCGAGGAGCCGCCGGGCGTGCGGGTGACGTCCCACGGGTTGTTGGTGGTGCCGTAGACCGGGTTGAAGGACTGCCAGTCGGCGAGCCACGACGGCACGTTGGTCTTGCCGAAGAGCACCACGCCCGCCGCGAGCAGGCGGTCCACCGCGAGCGCGTTGCGCGGCGGCACGTTGTCCTTCAGCTCGCTGAGCCCCCAGGTGGTCGGCATGCCGACCACGTCGTAGGACTCCTTCACGGTCATCGGCACCCCGTGCAGCGGGCCCCAGACCTTCCCCTTCCGCAACGCGGCGTCGGCTTGGCGGGCGCGGCGGCGGGCCGCCTCCACGTCGCTGGCCACGACCGCGTTGAGCTGCGGGTTGAAGCGGTCCACGCGCGCGAGGAACAGGTCGAGCACCTCGAGGCAGCCGAGCTTGCGGCGGCGGATGTCGGACGCGAGCTGCTTGGCGCTGCGGAAGTGGGGAGCGGTCATGGTCGTCCTCAGGGGTCGAGGGTGAACGTCACGGTCACCGAGGCCTGGGTCTCCTGCTCGCCGGGCGCCACCGGCACCGCGGCGGACATCATCACACGAGGCGACATCTCCGGGCGCGGTGACGCGGCGCCCGCTTCCTGCACCGCGACCACGCGGCCGACCTTGAGGCCGGCGGCGGCCGCATAGAGGTCGGCCTTGCGCCGCGCGTCGGCCATCGCGCGCTTGCGTGCCTCGTCCAGCAGCGGCGCCGGCTCCTGCCGCCCGAACTGGATGCCGTAGACGAGGTTGGCGCCCTGCCCCACCTGCTGATCGAGCACGCGGCCGAGGCTTCCGAGGTCGCGCACCTTCACCCGCACCTGGTTGGTCACCTCATAGCCGGTGATCTCGGGCGGCGGCCCGGCGCGCCCCTGGCGGCGGAGCGGCGACACGCTGATGTTCGTGGTCTGGATATCGCGCGCGGCGACCCCGAGCCCGCCCAGCGCCTGGAGTAGCCGCTCCATCGCCTGGCTGTTGGCGGCGAGCGCCTGCGCCGCGGTGGGGGCCTGCGTCACCACCCCGGTGGTGATCTCCGCCATGTCGGGCGCGGCCGACACCGTGCCGGACCCGGCCACCGTGACCGTCGCGATCCGCGGGTGATGGCCAGCGGATCCCATCGGCGCGCACGCCGCGGCACCGAGCGCGGCCGCGAGCAGGAGCGCGCGGCCCGGCCAGCTCCGCCGGGCGCTCATCAGAGCGACCCCATCATGAAGAGATCCAGCTCCTCGTCCTTGGCGCGCAGCCGTGTGATCAGGAAGCGGAGCAGGTTCAGGTAAATGACCTTGCCCACCCGCGCGTCGCCCTCCGCGATGCTGCGGAACTCCTCGCGCGAGAGAAAGAAGAGCTTGGCTCCCGCGCCGGAGCGCGCGGCCGCCGAGGTGGAGTGCTCGTCGATCAGCGAGTACTCGCCGAGGCAGCGGCCGGGGCCCATGGTGTTGAGGTGCACCTCGGTGGGCCGCCGGGTGCGGCCGCTGGCCCCGTCGGGCAGGAAGATCTCCACGAGGCCTTCCAGCACCACGTAGAGGCCGGGGCCGCGGGTGCCCTCGGTGAGGCCCCGTCGGGCAGGAAGATCTCCACGAGGCCTTCCAGCACCACGTAGAGGCCGGGGCCGCGGGTGCCCTCGGTGAGGACCGTCTCGCCCGCGGCGACCTCGATCAGCAGCCCGCGCGCGATGATGTGATCGAGCGCGGCCGGCGGGAGGTGCTCGAAGGCTACCGACCCTCCGAGAATGTGCCGGTAGGCGTCCTTGGCCAGCTCCATGACCGGCACATTCTGGCACAGACGCCCGGCCTCTGCCGGACTCCCCGCCCGGTACGGCGGCCGGATCCCCGCTCAGGAGCGGCGGGCACCACGGCTCGGCCTATCTCGGTGACGCCGCCTCGAAGTCATAGGTGTGCTGCGGATCCCGGAGCCTCAGTCGGGTGTAGACGTCGGTCGCGCCGAGCGCGTTGAACTCGAAGCCGCGGACACCGGGGTCGATCGTGATGAACGACGTTGTGCCATCCGGGTTCAGCCTCGTGGCCATGTGACTCTTCCAGCCTCCGAACTGGAACACGACCTCGTCCCGGCCGGCACGAACGCCGATCTCCCCCAGTGCCGCGTTCCGGTAGGAGCCCGCGAGTCGCCGCACCTGGGAGGGCTCGGGAGGCACCTTCCAGTCCCGCTGCTCGCCTCGCAGGTACACCTGGGTCTCCCGGATCCCCGCCCGCATATCCTCCTCCGCCTCCGGCTTGCCGTCGTAGACCACCTCGAGCGTCCGGCGCATCACCGCCCGCGCCACCCTCCATCCGACATCCGCGTTCGTCAGGATCACGCCGCCGATGCCCGCCTCCGGCACGAAGAAGAAGTTGCTCTTGTACCCGAACATCGAGCCGCCGTGGCTGATGACCCGGATGTCCTTGATGTCCTCGATCCAGAGCCCCATGCCGTACCAGGCGTCCTCGCCCACCCGCACCTGGGGGACGCGGCGCGCGAGCAGGTTCTTCTCGGTGACGAACGTCGAGCCGTCCGGGAGTCGGCCCCCGGCGAGCTCGAGGCGGACGTAACGCGCGTAGTCCCGCGCACTCGACCAGGCCCCGCCCGCCGGCCGGACCGGGATGATGGAATGGTTCAGCGCCATCTCCATGGGCACATTGTGCTGCGACATGTCCCAGGAGTGTGGCGAGGCGTGCTCGGTGCCGAGCGCCTCCGGGAAGGAAAAGGTGGTGCGGCCCATCCCGAGCGGGCGGAAGACCTTCTCCCGCATGGCCTCGTCGTAGGCCCGCCCCAGCTCCTCCTCGGGTTTCACCAGACGCGCGCCGATGTAACCGGCCGCGGAGGCCAGCGGATTGCTGTACTGGAAAAGCTCCCCGAACTCGGTGGTGGGCTTCATGGTCGCCAGCACGTCGAGCTGCGCCTGCGGGGACGAGCGTTCAAAGGTGAAAAGCCACTCGAAGTCCTGTCGGGGCAGGCCGGTGCACGCGCAGAGGAGGTGCTTCACGAGAACCCGCCGGGTGACGTCCGGGTCCCCGAGCCGGAATCGGGGATCGATCCGCGTCACCGGCGTCTCCCAGCCGAAGCGGCCCTCGTCGACGAGCCGGGCCAGCAGGAGCGTGGTCAGCGGCTTGGTGTTCGACGCGACGATATACAGGCTGTCGGCGGTCACCGGCTCGGGCCGGCCCCGCTCGAGAACTCCGAAGCCTTCCTCGATGAGCGTCGCGCGAGCGTCGAACAGCACGACGGAGACCCCGGGCACGTCGGCGGCGTCGCGCATGCGCGAGATGAATGCCTTCAACTCCGCGACGCGCGACGGATCGAACGGCCGCGGCATCCGGCCTCGGTAGCTCTCGCGCACGTAGCCGGCCGGACGCAGGCTGTCGTGCACGATCGCGACCTGCGAGGATCGCCGCTGCGCGGCCGCGAGGGGGCCGTCGACGAGGACGACCACCCCGAGCGGGCCCTTTCTCGCGCCGAACGCCGACACCCGGCGCGCCTCCTCCGGAGAGATCTGGTATCGGGACCAGCGAAACAGGTCCCAGCCCTCGCGCCCGGGCGAATCAGATGCGGCGAGCTCGGGTCGGCCGAATCCGGGATGCCGGCGCGACCAGGCCGTGGAGATCGCGTCGCTCATTCCCCCGGTCGCGTCGACCTCGACGAGGTCGATCCGCAGCCCCTTCTCAGGATCCGCGAGCACGACGCCGTCCGGCGCCGCGGTCACCGTCCAATCGACGGGGACCTTGAGGGTGGCTCCAGACCGAAGCGTCACCACCCGATCCGCCCTGAGCGCCTCCGGCGGCGACGTCCCGGAGGGAGGGATCGCGCAGCCCGACAGCATCCCCGCGGTCAGCAGCATCACGAGACGGAGGCCGGCCCGGGAGCGGCCAGTCCGCCCAGACACGTGATGCCGCCTCATCGGTGATCCGGGCGCGCGCCTCCGGTCCCTTCCAGCACCGCCTCGCGCCATTCCCGCTTGAGCGGAAGGATGGGGGGCATCGGCACCACGTCCGGCGCCGCGGTCGGCGCCGCGACCGCGTCCTTGCGGTCGGTCGCGGCGCCCTTCTTCATGAAGAGGTTGTAGATGGACCACTGCAGCCGGCGCCGGCCGCCGCGGACCGGGAAGCGGCGGGCCATGGACGAGAGCGCGTAGAACGTCTCGTACGCGATGTTCTGCCCGAGCCGCAGCTCGTCGCCGGACATGCGCGCGGGCCGGTAGACCACGTTGGCCTGGTCGTACTTCTCCCAGTCGAACGAGACGATGCGGTTGGCCTTCTTCAGCTCGTACCAGGTGAGCGTGCCCGGATAGGGGGTGAGGACGGAGTACGCGCAGGCGTCGTAGTCGGCCTCGATGTTGAACCGCGCGGTCTCGCCGAACACGGAAGGCTCGTCGCCGTCGAAGCCGAACATGAACAGGCCGAACACCATGATGCCGTACGAGTGCACCTTCTCCACGAGCGCGGCGAAGGTCTCGGGCCGGTTCACGTGCTTGTGCACGCTCGTGAGGGTGGCGCGCGAGATCGACTCGAAGCCGATGCTCAACAGCGTGCAGCCGCTCGCGGCCGCGAGCTCGAGCATCCGATCGTCCTGCGCGAGCTTCGAGGTCACGCCCGCCTGCCAGGTGATCCCGCGGCCGCGGAGCGCGCGCATGACCTCCTTCGGACGGTCCGGGGTGCCGAAGAAGTCGGCGTCGTTGATCGAGATCATACGCGAGCCGCAGTTGTCGATCTCCTGGATTACCTCGTCGACCGGCCGGTAGCGGAACTTCAGCCCGTTCATGAGCGGCTCGGCGCAGAACGTGCAACCCTGGTGGCAGCCCCGCGAGGTCTGCACGAAGGTGCGGTTCACGTAGCGGTTCTTCTTGAGCAGGTCGTAGCGCGGCATCGAGAGGCCTTCCATCGGGTGCAGCCGGTCCGCCCGGTAGGTGCCGCGCATCGCGCCCTGCTCGAGATCGTCCAGGAGCTTGTCGAGCACGAGCTCCGCCTCTCCGATCACGACCGCGTCGCAATGCTTGAGCGCCTCCTGGGGCATGAAGCTCGGGTGCACGCCGCCCATCACCACCGGCACCCCGCGCGCCCGGAAGGCGTCGGCGATCTCGTAGCCGCGGTTCACGTAGCTCGTCATCGCGGACAGACCGACCAGGTCCGCCTTCAGGTCGAAGTCGATCGACTCGATGTTCTCGTCGGTCAGCACGACCTCGTAGCGGTCGCGCGGGATGCCGGCCGCGACCGCGAGCAGGCCCGCGAGGGGCGAGTAGAGGGCCCGGTTCAGGTAGAGCGGCCGGGTGGTCAGCGAATCGGTCTTCGGGTTGATGAGGTGGATGACGCGGGATCGCGTGCCGGTGACCCGACGATTGACCATGGCTCCCTCCTCCTGACCAGCTCGAGCCGGATACGGAGTCCACCGGACCGATGGATGGACGTGACGAAATGGTAGGTCTCGTGCACCGGGCCGTCAAGTGGTAGGGTACGCGCGGTGAGCGACAAGACCCCGGTGATCCTCGGCACCGCCACGCCGGGCGGCGGATTCCCGGTCTACGGGGAGGCGGTGGCCGCCGTCCTCAACGAGGTGGATCCCACCCTCGACGTGCAGCCCCGCAACACGAAGGGCAGCGCCGAGAACGTGCCGCTGCTGGAGGCGGGCGGCCTCGACATCGCGCTCGTGCAGGGCGAGGTGGCGTACGAGGCGCTCGCGGGCATCGGGCGCGCGCCCGCCGACCTGCGGGTGCTCGCCGCGATGTTCTCGACGCCGGGAATGTTCGTGGTGCGCGCCGATTCGCCCTACCGCGCCATCGCGGATCTCAAGGGCCGGCCGGTCGCCTTCGGGGCGCGCGGCTCGGGCCTGATCGTCCTCGCGCGCTACGTGCTCGACGGGCTGGGCTACGAGCGGGATCGCGACTTCCAGGCCGTCTTCCTCGACGCGGCCGGCGACGGCCCCCGGATGGTGATGGACGGCACGGTGGCCGCGCTGTGGGGCGGCGGGCTCGGCTGGCCCGGCTTCACCGCGGTGGCCGGGGGTCCCACGGGCGCGCGCTTCCTCGTGCCTGATCTGGACGGCATTCGCCGGATCCAGGCCAAGCACGCGTTCCTCAAGCTCATGCAGGTACCCGCCGGCTCCTACCCGGGGCAGACCGCCGACCTGGTCTCGGTGGGCTCGTGGAGCTTCATCATGGCGCGCCCCTCGCTGCCCGACGAGATCGCGTACCGCCTGGCGCGCGCGCTCCACCGCGGGGAGGCCGCGCTCGGCGCCCGGCTCGCGCAGGCGCGCGAGACCACCGCCGCCAACACCGTGGCCGCGGTCGCGCGGCCCGACCTGCTGCACCCAGGCGTGCGTCGCTACCTCACCGAGATCGGCCTCACGCGCTGACCGGTTGGGGTCAGGTCTTGAAATACGACATTTCCGCCGCGCGCGGCGATCGGGTGGATGGCGGGAAAATGTCGTATTTCAAGACCTGACCCCGAGATAGGGGCGGAGGTCGACGCGGCGGCCTTGGTTCGCGGAGAGGTAGGCGCCGTAGATGACCGCGGTGACGTCGCGGGCGAGCGGGCCGCCGGAGAGGGGCTCGCGGCCGGTGGCGGCGCACTCCACGAAGTCCTGGATCTCCTGCGGGTAGCCGGTGGTCCACTCCTCGTCGGGCTGGGGCGCGGTCCAGCCGGCCTTGGTCTCGATCTTCTCCACGATGTACTCGTCGCCGAACACGGACGCCTCCGGCGCGTAGGCCTGCACCACGTCGTTAGGATTGATGTTGCAGAGCACCACTGCCTTGGCGCCGTAGATCTGCATCGAGTTGCGGATGCCGCCCAGCACCGTGTCGGCGGCCGAGATCGCGGCCACCGTGCCGTCGTCGAAGGTGATCAGCATGGTGCCCCAGTCCTCCACGTCGGCGCCCTCGACGATGTTGAGGTAGCGCGGGGCGGCCGCGCGGAACGCGGCGGTGTCGGCGAGCTGCGCGGTCTCCGCCATCACCCAGATCGGCCGGGTCGGGACGCCGCGCAGCCGCCGGCCCTCGTCGGCCTTCAGGTAGAGCGCGGCGCCCAGCGGGTGGCACGCCTTGCCGATCAGCGAGCCGCCGCCCCCGGTGACCCAGCGCTTGTTGATCGGCGCGTGGGTGCCCGAGTGGCTCTCCTCGCCGACCAATCTCAAGATGGGCCCGCCCGAGGCGGTGAGGAGCCGGCGCGCCTTCTGGATCGGCGGGGCGTAGACCCAGTTCTCCGCGTAGCAGAGACGGACGCGGGCGGCCGCGCACGCGGCCAGCACCTCGTCGGCGCTCGCCAGCGCGCGGGCCAGCATGTCCTCCCGCGGGGTGGCCGGCGGGCCGAAGAAGCCGGTGAGCGGCTTCTCCACGATCACGTGCTTGCCCGCGCGCGCGGCCTCGATCGCCATCGCCGCGTGGAGGTGGGCCGGCACGCAGAGGTCCACCAGGTCCACCTCGGGGTCGGCGAGCACCGCGCGGAAGTCGGCGACCACGCGCGCCACCCCGAACTCCCGCGCGTAAGCCTGGGCCCGCTCGGGCCGCGCCGCGGTCACGCAGGCCAGCTCCACGTCCATCCCGCTCACGTGACGATAGGCCAGGCCGTGAATGTGGGCCACGAACCCCGCCCCCACGATGCCCACCCGCACTCTCGGTCGTGACGCCATCCCGGTATTCTCCTCCGGCGCTCAGCGCGCCCGCAGCCGCCACCAGCCGAGCAGGGCCGCGACCCCGGCCAGCCCCAGGCTCCCGTTGGTCATCAGCGCGCGCTGGACGCCCCAGCGCTCGGACATCGCCCCCACCATGAACGCCCCGATCGGGAACACCCCGCCCCAGATCAGGGTGTAGATGCTCATCACCCGCCCGCGCAGCGCGTCGGGGGCCGCGAGCTGCATCGTGGTATTGCAGGAGACCACCGAGATGATGCCGAAGAACCCGGTGATGAACAGCATCGCGACCGCGGGCCAGAACGAGCGGACGAACGCCAGCCCGACGAGCCCGCAGCAGGCCAGCGCGGCCGCGGTGAACATCAGCGGGCGCGGGGGCCGCCGCGTCCCGAGGGTGCCGAGGGTGAGCGCGCCGCTCACCGCGCCCACCCCGAGCGCGGCCATCAGGAAGCCGAAGCCCTCCGCGCCCAGGCCCAGCATGGTGCGCACCACCAGCGGCACGTAGACCGTGAAGTTGAACACGCAGAGGCTCACCATGAAGGTGAGGCCGAGGGCGAGCAGCATCTCGGGGGTGCGCCAGACGTAGCGCATGCCGTCCACGATCTCCTCGACCACGCCCCGGCCGGAGCGCGGCTGGGGGAGCCCGCGCGCCCGCAGGGTCAGCATCATCGTGATCGCGATCGCGAAGCCCAGCGCGTTCAGCGCGAAGGCCGGCGCGATCCCGTAGCGGCCGATGATCAGCCCCCCGATGCTCGGTCCCACGATCCGGGCCGAGTTGAAGCACGCCGAGTTGAGCGAGATCGCGCTGCCCACGTCGGCCCGGCCGACCATCTCGGCCACGAAGGACTGGCGGGCCGGCCCGTCGAGCACGTTGGCGAACCCGACCCCGATGGCGAGCACCGCCACGTGCCAGTACTCCACGTGGCCGGCGTAGACCAGCGCGCCGAGGAGGAGCGCCTGGCCGCCCAGCACCGACTGGGTCACGACCAGGAGCCGGCGCTTGCGCACGCGATCCGCGACCGCGCCCGACACGATCGAGAAGAGGAGGATCGGGCCGAACTGGAGTGTGCCGATCAGGCCCAGCAGCAGCGGGGAGGAGGTGAGCTGGAGCACCAGCCAGGATTGGGCCACCGTCTGCATCCAGGAGCCGACCTGAGCCACGAACTGCGCCGCGAAGAACCGCCGGAAATCGGCGTGGCGGAACGCCCGCAGACCGGTAGGGAGCGCCATCGGCGGCCGCTCAGCCGCCGGCCACGCCCTGGGTATTGACGAAGATCGAGTAGAGCGACTGGCTCGCGGCGAGGAAGAGCCGGTTGCGTTTCGTTCCGCCGAAGCAGAGGTTGGCGCAGCGCTCGGGCAGCAGGATGCGGCCGATCAGCTTCGCGTCGGGATTGTAGACCGCGACGCCGTCGAGCCCCTCGCCCCCGCCCCAGCCGCACCAGAGGTTGCCGTCGGTGTCGCAGCGCATCCCGTCCGGGATCCCCGCCCCGGTGTTGATGAAGACGCGGCCGTTGGCCAGCGCGGTGCCGCCCGCGACCACGTCGAACACGCGGATCTCCCGCGGCATCGAGCCCGACACCACCACGTAGAGCCGGCTCTCGTCCGGAGAGAAGCAGACGCCGTTCGGGCGCGGGACGTCCCCGGTCGCCACCGTGGCCTTGCCGGTCTGGACGTCGAGCCGGTACACGTTGGTGGGCAGCTCGAGCGGGGCGCTGTGGCCCTCGTAGTTGCCGAGCACCCCGAACGGCGGATCGGTGAACCACACGCTGTCGTCCGACTTCACCACCACGTCGTTGGGCGAGTTGAGGCGCTTGCTCTCGAAGCGGTCCATCAGCACCGTGACGGTGCCGTCGTACTCGGTGCGGGTCACCCGCCGGCTGTCGTGCTCGCAGGTGACGAGGCGTCCCTGGCGATCGCGCGTGTTGCCGTTGGAGAAATGGGAGGGCTTCCGGAAGACCGAGACCATGCCGGTTTCCTCGTCCCAGCGCATGATGCGGTCGTTCGGGATATCGCTCCACAGCACGCAGCGGCCGTCGCCGAACCACACCGGCCCTTCCGCCCACCGGAAACCGGTGGCGAGCCGCTCCACCGCCGCGTTGAAGATGCGGTACTTGGCGAAGCTCTCGTCGAGGATCTGCACCGCCGGATCGGGATAACGCACGGGCGCGGTCTGCATGACCCCCGGATGGTGGCCACTGACGGGGGATAAGTCAATAACCTTGTGCTACAGTCGCGCGACATGAGCCGCCCCGCGATCCGGCATCTCTCCAAGGCGGACCCGACCATGCGGGCTCTGATCCGGCGCGTGGGGCCGTGCGGGCTCGCGGTGCGCCATCACTCGCCGTTCGAGACGCTGGTGCGGGCCATCGCGCATCAGCAGATCCACGGCCGCGCCGCCGAGGCGATCCTGGGACGCTTCATCGCGCTGTTTCCCGGTCGGCGCTTCCCGACGCCCGAGCAGATCGTCACGGTGGACGCGCGCAAGATGCGGCGCGCGGGGTTCTCACGGGCCAAGACGCGCTCGATCAAGGACATCGCGCGGAAGACGCGCAGCGGGCTGATTCCCACCCGGGCCGCCTGCCACCGCCTCACCGACGCCGAGCTGATCGAGCGGCTGATCCAGGTGCGCGGGGTCGGGCAGTGGACGGTGGAGATGCTGCTGATGTTCACGCTCGGCCGTCCCGACGTGCTGCCGGTGGACGACTTCGGAGTCCGCGAGGGCTTCAAGCAGGCCTACGGCCGGCGCAAGCAGCCCACCCCCAAGCAGCTACGCCTCTACGGCGCCCGCTGGAGCCCTCACCGCTCGGTGGCCGCCTGGTACCTGTGGCGCGCGGCCGAGAAGGCGCTGCACCGCAAGATCGCGCCGAAGGTCACCTAGCGGATCAAGCTCAGGACGGGCGCGCCCGCATCTGCTCGGGGCTCATGCCGTAGAAGCTCCGCGCGCGGTCGCCCGGCCCCGGCCACGGATGCGCGCGCAGCACCTCCTCGTTGATGTCGGCGCCCCAGCCCGGGCCCTCGGGCACGAAGATGTGCCCGTCCTTGATCAACGGCGGCTTCGTCACCAGGTCGGCCTTCCAGGCCACGTCGTCGATGTCGATCTCCATGATGCGCACGTTGGGCAGCACCGCGCAGAGGTGGAGCGAGTGGAGATCGGCGAGGTGGCTGTAGTAGTTGTGGGGCGCGATGTTGATCTCGTAGGTCTCGGCCATCCGCCCGATCTGCACCGCCTGGGAGAAGCCGTTCCAGGGCACGTCGATGATGGCCACGTCGACGGCATGCAGCTCGAGGAACGGCCGGTACTGCCGCGCGGTGACCAGGCTCTCGCAGGAGGCGAGGCGCGTCGAGGTGGACTGCTTGATCTGCAACAGGGCCTGCGGGTCCCAGTTGTCGTACTCGACCCACTGCATGTCGAACTGCTCGAGCAGCTTGGCCACGCGGAGCACGCCCTCGGTGCGGAAGTTGTAGTTGAGGTCGAGGCAGAGGCCGACCTTGGGGCCCACCGCCTCCCGGAAGGTGCCGATCAGGCGCTCGATCGCGTCCAGGATCTCCACGGTGGGCGCGCCGTCGGTGGAGTTGATGCCGCTCGCGAACCCGGGGAAGTACACGGTGGCCGGCTCGCCCGGGATCACCATGTTGGTCTTCAGCGCGGTGAAGCCGCGCGCGACCACTTCCTTGCCGAGCGCGGTGATGTCGGCGTAGGTGCGCAGCGGCGGCGTACCCAGCACGTGGCCGAGCCGCGCCCGGGTGGTGCCGCAGTGCGACCAGTACAGGCGCATCCGGTCGCGCATCGGGCCGCCGAAGAGCTCGTAGACCGGAACGCCGAGGGCCTTGGCCTTGATGTCCCAGAGCGCCAGCTCGATGCCGGCCATCGCCTTGTGGCTCACCCCGCCCAGGTTCTGGCGCGTGGCCCGCAGCATGTCCCAGTACAGGCGCTCGACCGGCCGCGGGTCCTGGCCGATCAGGAGCGGGGTCAGGTCCCGGACGGAGCCCGCGATGCCGTAGGGGCTGCGATTGTCGCTGCACTCCCCCCAGCCCACGAGGCCGTCGTCGGTCTCGACGCGAACGAAGGTCCAGGGCCGCCAGCCGCCGTCACAGTGCAGGGCTTCCACGCGCGCGATCTTCATGGCGACAGACCATGCCACAGCCGACGGGCGCCCACAAGCCACCCGACGGCATTCCCAGGTCCGCTCGGCTCGCCTTCGGCGACGCCTCGCCCTACGGCCAGGCCGCCGAGCCCTGGCGGAACTGCTCGAGCGTGAGCAGCCGGATCCGCGAATCCGCGCGCGCGGCCGCCCGAGCCGCCTCCGTGTTGTAGCCCCAGGCCGCGAGGAAGAGCCGCACGTCGTCCAGGTCCGGATGCGTGGTCACGTGCTGGAGCGTCTCGAGGCGGTCCTCCACGAAGGCCAGCCGGGGGCGCCCCCCGCGCTCGGCGGTCCAGGCCGCGATCAGCGCGCGCAGGTTCAGGCACTTGTGCACGCCCGTCTCCTTGCCCTGCACGTCGGCGAGCCGGACGCCCCAGGCGTCCAGGATGCGCCGCGCGAACGCCCCCTCCTTGGTGGTGACCAGCACGCTCCGGCCGGGCTCGGCCACCAGGCGGCGCAGCTCGTCCAGGCTGCCGTACGGGGCGTGGAGCGCAAGCCAGCCCGGCTCGTCGGCGGCGATCGACTCGTGGCGCACCTCGTCGAGGGTGTGGCCGAGGCGCGCGATCAGCGCCTCGCCCGCCGGCGAACCCGTCGCGACGAGCTCCGCGCGCACCCGCTCCCAGCCGCCCAGGATCTCCGCGCGCGGGACCCCGCGGGCGATCGCGCGGAGGAGGACCGGCATCTCCCAGCCGCTCAGGATCACCGGGCGCAGCGCGGAGAACGCCACGAACGCGCTCTCGGCCGGCGGCTCGTCCGCGGGCCACACCCGGGCGCAGGTGCGGCGGCTCGTCTCGAAGTACTCGCGCAGGCCGTCACAGCAGACGCCGTCGAAGTCGAGCGCCAGGATGTCGGGAATCGTCATAGCCGGACGCCGCGGTGACGCAAACTGCGCCGAAGAAGATGCGTCCCCGCCCCATAAGCAGCCGACTTTTCAGCCATCGAACGGCTGGCCTCCCTCTTGCTCGTTTTCGAGGATCATGGCCTCATCGGAGCGCAACATCAGCGCGGTAGACGCACGGCTCGTGGGCCTCGAGGACGAGGCCACGCGGCTGCGCGCGGAAGTGGCCGCGCTCCAGGAGGAGATTCGCTGGCTCACCGGCCAGGACGACGAGCCGGCGGGCTGGCTGTCGCGCGGCTGGGTCCGCGCCTCACTGCTGCTGACCGCGGTCGGCATGATCGCCCTCGTCTCCCTGCCGTATCTCCTGCGTCTCGATGCTCCCGGTCCGCATGCCGATCCCGCGCCCGTCGCGTCCACGCGGCCGGCGCCCGCGCCCGTCAACGCCGCCAGCCGCGACGCGGGCCCCGCGCCGGCTCCGGCCCGCGTCCGCGCGCCCGAGGCTCCCGAGCCCGCGCGCGTCCTGTCCGCCGACAGCCACCCAGCGGGGCCCGCGCCCCGGCCGCGGCCCGTCCGCGATCGTCGCACGCTCCAGCCGTCGGACGCGGTCGTCGTCGCGCCCGCGCGCGGCGAGAGCCCCTAGGGTCGCACCGGTCCCCGCAACCGCCCCGCCCACACCGATACGGCGGCCACTCCGGCCGCCATGGCCGCCAGCGAGAACGCGATCGCGTAGCTCCCCGTCGCATCGAAGATCCGGCCGGCCAGCCACGCGCCCAGCGCGCTGCCGAGCGCGCTCGCCACCTGGGTGGCCCCGAAGATCGAGCCGAAGTGCGGCCCGCGAAAGCGGTCGCTCATCATCGCGGGCACGATGAACGCGGTGACCGAGTAGCCGAGCCCGAACAGTATCGCGTAGCCGAGCGCGAGCCACGCCGACGGGGCCAGCGCCACCATCCAGAGCACGCCCACCCCGATGATCATGCCGATCATGCCGAGCGCGTAGACCAGCTCCCGGGAGAGGTGATCCGAGATCCAGCCCCCGCCGGTCTTGCCCAGGATGCTGGAGGCGCCGACCACGCTGATCACCGAGGCGGCGGTCATCGCGGGGAGGCCGTGGTCCACGAGGAATGCGGCCTGGTGGACGTGGAGCGTCTGGCTGCAGATGCTGCCGAGGAACACCGCGAGCCCGATCAGCCGGAACGACGGATTGGCCAGGGCCAGCGCGAGGGAATGCTCGCCGCCCGGCGCGCGGCCCGCCTCACCGCGCGGCGGATGTTCGCGGGGCGCCGGCGGCGTGTCACGGATCGCCAGGTAGGTCGCGGGCAGGATCCAGAGCGCGCAGAGGGCCGCGAGCACGCGGAACGCCCAGCGCCACCCGAAGCCGTCGATCAGCGCCTGGCAGAGCGGGACGACCAGGAAGATCCCGAGACCGACGCCGGAGCCCGCGATGCCGAGCGCCAGGCCCAGGCGCGCCTTCCACTGCCGCTGCACCATCACCACCGCCGGCGTCCAGCCCGCGGTGGCCACCCCGACCGCGGTGAGCAGGCCGAAGCTCAGGTAGAGATGCCAGGCGCGGGTGACCAGGCTGTCCGCCCAGAGCGAGCCGGCGAGCAGCACCCCCCCGATGAGGATGAGCCGGCGCGGCCCGAAGCGATCGGCGAGCGTGCCCAGCACGGGGCCCGCGCCGCCGCTGACGAGCGTGAAGATCGAGAAGGCCCCGGCCAGCACCGAGCGGCTCCAGCCGAACTCGCGCAGCAGCGCGACCAGGAAGACGCTGTAGGCGTACCAGACCCCGTAGGCCAGCGCGAGGGTGACGACGGTGACGCCGAGAGCGAGATAGGAAGGCGCGGGCGAGGCCGCCGGGTCGGGGCGCATGGGCGCCCCACCATACCGCGGCGTCAGTCCAGGCGGAAGCCGCCGGCCAGGCGGCGAGTGAGGAGCTCGCGCTCCTCCTCGAGGCTCGGGTCGAGACGCACCGCGGTCTGGATCGCACGCAGGCCCTCGACGTCGCGGCCAAGGCTCAGCAGGCTGCGCCCCAGGTTGGCGTGGGTGGAGGCATCGTCGGGATTGAGGGCCAGCGCGGCGTGGTAGGCCGCGATCGCCTCGTCGTAGCGCCGGAGCGTCTGCAAGGCCACGCCCAGGTTCGCGTGCGCGCGGAAGTGATTCGGGTTGATGCGGGTCGCGGTGCCGAGCCAGTCCACCGCCAGGTCGTACTGGTCGAGCTCCATGTAGAGGCGCCCGAGGTTGGCGTAGGGCCAGGAGAACTTCGGGTCGGCCGCGATCGCCTTCTGGTACGCGGTGGCCGCCGCGCCCTGGTCGCCGAAGCGGTACTGGAGGTTGTAGGCCGCGACGTTCAGCGACTCCGCGGTCTTGGGCACGTCGTGCGCGGGCAGGCGGTTGCGCAGGAAGGTCTCGGCCTCGCGGCGCGCGCGCGCGTCCGGCGCGCGGCGGATGCGGTCCTGCAGCACCATGCGCGAGAGCCGGACCAGGCCGGCGTCGGTCAGCGCGCGGCCGAGCGGCAAGAGACACTCCGCGCGTTCGGGCGCGACGAGCATGCCGACCAGGGCCCGGGTCTCGGCGCCCACCGCCCCGCGCGTGGTCGCGCAGTAGTCGGCGCCCTCGCGCACCCAGCCCCGGGCGCGCGCCACCTCGAGCGCCCGCCCGGTCTCGCCCGCCTCGAGCAGCGTGGTGAAGAGGGAGGAGGCCACCACCTCGCGATCGAGCACCGCGTTGGCCAGGACCACGCGGCTCGCCTGGAGCGAGCGGAACACCCAGTCGGGCAGCATGCGGCCCCAGCGCGAGCCGTTGAGCGAGACGGTTACCCGCTCGATCACGTGCTGGCCGGTCTGCGCCCACCGCTCGCCGCGGCTGGGCGGCGCCTGCAGGCTGGCGTTCAGGTACTCGGTGGCGAGGGCGGTGTTGCCCATGCGCTCGGCCATGGCGCCCGCGCGGTAGTAGGACAGGCCCGACTGCTGAACACGGCTCGCGCGGCCGTAGGCGTCGAGCGCCTCGTCGAACTCGCCGAGCAGCTCGGCCATCGCGCCGCGGCGCATCTGGGCCTCGAGCGAGGCGGGCTCCGCCACCGCGGCGGTCCGGTAGTGGTTCAGCGCCTCCCGCAGGGCGCGCTGCTGGGCCGCCTCATCCCCGGCCTTGATCGAGCCCCGGGCCCGGGAGTCCGGGCCATTGCAGCCCATCGCCAGGAGGGACACGGCCAGCGCGATCCCGAAGATCCAGCGCATGAGGCCAGGAGGGATAGCGAGCATGGCGCTTCCTTGACGGCAACATTCTTGCCACCCCGGATGCCGGCCAAGTGCCTGGAATCACGAGGGCCCGGAGCGCACAATGTGACGATTTCGGGCCCTCGGCTGACACAGGGTCGTCCGGTGTCCACGGGATGCCGCTCACCGGCCGAGCGAGGTGAGGATCTCTGAGGGCTAGGCGCGTCCGAGCCGGAAGCGGATACCGCAGATCTGGACGAGGCCGGCGCGCGCCGGATCGGCACAGGCCAGGTCGAGTCCTCCCAGCCCTTCGCCCCGCCCGTCCGCGGTCTCGATGAAGCGGAGCGTCGCGTCGTCCAGGGCGATGACGCGCTGCCCATCGCGCGTCTCGACCGGGCGCTCCATGACCTCGCTCCAGCGGCGAGCCAGGCGGTCGGGGGCGTCGCTCTGGAGCTCGGCACCGGATATTTGAAATCCGCTCGGCTCGCCTTCGGCTGCACCTCGCCAAGCCACTGCCCCTTGCGCGGCGGGGTGCCATGGACCACCGGGCGATCGGGCCCCCGCCTGCCAGCCGAACGACAGCATGGCGGCGCCCACGTCGCGCGGGTGGAGCTGCAGCTCGCGGTACTCCGGATAGCCGATCTCGTTGGCGATGCGCACTCCCACCGCCTCGCAGCGCTTGCGCCGCGGGGCCAGGTCGTCGCACTGGGTGATCACCATGTAGCCGCCGTCGCCGCCGCGCCGCTCGAGGTAACGTCCGGCGGTCGTGCCGTCGCGCACCGGGGCCACGACCTCGAGGAAGTTGTGGCCGATCGGGAACAGGGCGTTCTCGAGCCCGTACTTGCCCACTCCCGGATCGCGGTGGCAGACCTCGAGGCCGAGCGCCGCGTGGAACTCGTCCACCACCGGCGCCAGGTGGCGGGCCACCAGGCAGATCTGTCGCATGCGCAGGGTCATGAGGTCTTCTCCGCTTCCTTGGCCGCCATCTTCTGCTTGAGCTGCTCGGGGGTGAGTCGGACGATGTCCTCGTTCTGGTGCGCGTAGACCTTGAAGCCGTCGGTATCGAGGTTCTCGAGCGCGATCTTCCCGGCGAGCACGTCGGCCTTCCAGCGCTGGTGCTCGGGCTCGCGCGCGTGGAACTCGGGCATCACCTCGCGCGCGAAGAGCTCGAGGCTCGAGCAGATGTCCGCGTGGCTCGTGCGCCCGGTCTGGTTGAGCAGGATGACCTGGTCCACGTTGGAGGCCTCGAACTGGGCGAGCTTGCCGCGGATCGTCTCGGGCGAGCCGATGAGCCCGGCCTGGAGCGTCTCCCGCGCCTTCGGGGTGTTCCGCCACGCCTGGTAGAGCTCCCACATGTTGCCCCGGCCGGGCTCGGCCATGCCGTGCCGGCCGTAGTGCGAGAGGCAGAACACGAAGAAGGTCCAGCCCGCCGCCTTCTCGCGCGCCTCCTCGTCGGTCGGGGCGCACATGAACGCGCTCACCATCGCAACGTTGCTGTTAACAGGGTAGTCCGCAAGTCGATTCGGCTCGCGGGTGAGGCTCGTGTAGTAGCGATTCACCCACGCGCGCGCCGCCTCGGGGGAGACGAACTGGAACCCGAGCGCGCCCATCCCCCACTGCCCCGCGCTGCCGATCGTCGCGATGTTCGAGCACGCGACCCAGAGCGGCGGGTGCGGCTTCTGGCGCGGCTTCGGGATGACGTTGCGGGCCGGGAAGTCGAAGTACTGGCCGTGGAACTCGACCGCGTCCTGGGTGAAGCACGGGATCAGCACCCGCACCGCCTCTTCCCAGACCTCACGCTTGTCGCGCACGCGGCGGCCGAACGGGTGCAGCTCGATCGGTCCCTGCCCTTCGCCCAGGCCCAGCTCCACGCGCCCGCCGCTCAGCAGATCGAGCGTGGCCACCCGCTCGGCCACCCGGATCGGGTGATTGGTCGGGAGCTGGATGATTCCGTGGCCGAGCCGGATGCGGCTCGTGCGCTGGGTCGCCGCGCCCAGGAAGACCTCGGGCGCCGAGGAGTGCGAGTACTCCTCGAGGAAGTGGTGCTCGACCTCCCAGGCGTAGTCGTAGCCGAGGCGATCGGCCAGCTCGATCTGGGTGAGCGAATCCTGCAGCAGCCGGTACTCGCTGTCCGGGCCCCAGGGCCGCGGGAGCTGATGCTCGTAGAAGATCCCGAACTTCATGACGCGCGCAGCAAGCGGCCAGGACCGCGGGTTCCCGCCGGCTCGGGGAGCCGCCCGTCCTCGATGACCGCCTGGCCGTTGACGAACGACCACTTGATGCCGCTGGCCCGCTGTACCAGCCGCGGCCCACCGCCCGGGAGATCGTGCACCAGCTCGGGCTCGTGATCCGCGATGGTGTCCGGATCGAACACCGTGATGTCGGCGGCGAGCCCCGGTTGCAGGCGCCCGCGGTCGCGGAGGCCGAAGAGATCGGCGGGCATCGACGTGATGCGGCGCACCCCGTCCTCCAGCGAGAGCGCCCGGCGCTCGCGCACCCAGTGGCCGAGCAGGCGGCTCGTCTGGCCCGCCTCGCAGAACAGCGTGAGGTGCGCGCCCGCGTCGGAGAGGCCGATCAGCGAGCGCGGGTGGGTGAAGATCTCGGCCACCGAGGCCGCGTCGGTGTTCATCACCGCCACCGTGAACTGGGTCCGGAGATCGTCCTCGAGCGCCAGGTCGAAGAAGGCGTCGATCACGTCCTGGCCGCGCCGGGCCGCGACCTGGCTGAGGGCGAGGCCCACGAACGGCTTGAACGCGTCCGCGCCGACCGCGTGCACGCGGAGCGGCGCGGTGTCGCCCTGGAAGAGCGGGGTCCGGCCCACCGAGGCCCGGAACTCCTCGCGGAAGCCCGCGTCGCGGAAGAGCGCCCGCCAGCTCCCCACCGGGGCGTCGAGCACGCGCTTCCACACCGGGAAGCGGAAGAACACGAACGCGCTCGCCAGGTCGAACGTCGCGGTCAGGGGCGAGGTCGTCACCTGCGGATAAATCTCCACCCCGTCGCGCGCGAGCGCCTCGATGCGTGCCAGGATCGCGCGGTGCTCCTCGGGACGCGACGGGTTGTGGCGGAGCGAGACCAGCGTCACCGGCCGGTCGGCCGCGCGGGCCAGCTCGGCGAAGCGGTCCAGCTCGGCGATCCGATCGGGCCGCGTGCCCCCGATGGTCAGCTCGAGGATGCCGCGGCCGGAGGCGCCCATGGTCCGCACGAGGCTCGTCAGCTCGTCCTCGTGGGCGAGCCGGCTCGGCACCGGGCGGCCGCGATCGCCCACGTGGTTCTTGTTGGTGGTCGACGAGAGCCCCACCGCGCCCAGGGCCATCGCCTCGGTCACGAGGCGGCTCATCCCCGCGATCTCCTCCGCGGTGGCCTCGCGCTCCCACGCCGCGTCACCCATCACGTACTGGCGGATGGCCGAGTGGCCGATGAAGCAGCCCACGTTCATCCACGGGCCGATCCGCTCGACCGCGTCCTGGTACTGGGCGAAGGTCTCCCACTCCCAGCGGATGCCCTGGGTGAGGGCCTCGAGCGGCATGCCCTCCACGTAGGTGAGCATGCGCATCAGGGTGAGGCGATCCTCGGCGCGGCACGGGGCCAGCGTGAAGCCGCAGTTGCCCATCACCACCGTGGTCACCCCGTGCCAGGACGAGCAGGAGGCGAGGCTGTCCCACGTGATCTGGGCATCGTAGTGGGTGTGGGGATCGATGAAGCCGGGCGCGACGACCAGGCCGGGGGCCCAGACCTCGCGGGCGCCGCGGCCGCTCACCGCGCCGATCTCGCTCAGCTTGCCGTCGCGCACCGCCACGTCGGCGCGGCGGCCCGGGGCGCCGGTGCCGTCGACGACGAGTCCACCGCGAATCACGAGGTCGTGGGCCGTTCCTGAGGTCGTCGTTTGTATGGCCATGGGGGGCTACTCTACGGCAACTGCATGGTCCTTGACCACCCCTCGGCCCGGCGCTACCCTCCCTGCACCATGATGAAACGAGCGACCGTCGAATCCACCGCCGACGCCTACCTCGAGCTCCTGGCCGCCCGCGGGGTCGAGTACTTCTTCGCCAACGCGGGCACCGATTTCGCGCCGCTCATCGAGGCCTATGCCCGCCGCGGGGCTCAGGGCCAGGCGAGCCCGCGTCCCATCACGGTGCCGCACGAGGTGCCGGCGGTGGCGATGGCGCACGGCTACACCATGGTCTCGGGCCGGGCGCAGGCGGTGATGGTCCACGTCATCGTGGGCGCGGGCAACGCGGCGGGCGGGGTGATCAACGCGGCGCGCTCGAACATCCCCATGCTGTTCTCGGCCGGGCGCAACCCGATCACCGAGGCGGGCGACGCGGGCAGCCGCGACCGGCCGATCCACTGGGCGCAGGAGGCCTTCGACCAGGCGGGGATGCTGCGCGAATTCGTGAAGTGGGACTACGAGCTCAAGCGCTTCGACCAGCTCGAGACGGTGGTGGACCGGGCGCTGACCCTGGCCCAGTCCGAGCCGCGCGGCCCGGTCTACCTGACGCTGCCCCGCGAGGTGCTGGCCGAGCGCCACGACGCGATCGAGTACGCCGATCCCGCGCGCGCGGTGGTGCCCGCGGGGACGCTGCCGGATCCCGGCGCGATCGACGAGGCGGCGGCCATGCTCGCCTCCGCGCGCAATCCGATCATCATCACCAAGGCGCTCGGCCGCGATCCGGCCGCGGTGCCGGTGCTGGTGCGGCTGGCCGAGACGCTCGGCGCGCCGGTGTTCGACCAGTTCCACACCTACGTGAACTTCCCTCAAGATCACGATCTGCACGGCGGCTTCGAGGCCGCGCCGCACCTGGCGGAGGCCGACGCGATCCTGGTCATCGAGTCGGACGTGCCATGGTTCCCGCAGATGAACCGCCCGAAGCCCGAGACGCGCGTCGTCCACCTGGGCGTGGACCCGCTCTTCTCGCGCTACCCGGTGCGCGGCTTCCCCGCCGATCTCGCGCTGGCGGGCACCCCGCGGCTGGCGCTGGCCGCGCTGGCGGACGCGGTGGCCCGGCGCGTGGACCGGGCGGCGGTGGCGGAGCGGCGGCAGCGCTGGACCGCGGCGGGCGCCCGGCGGCGCGAGGCCGCGGCCGCCAAGAGCCGGGCGGTGCAGGGCGACGCGCCCATCGATATGCTCGCGCTCTCCCGCGCGATCGGCGAGCTGGTGGACGACCGCACCATCGTGGTCAACGAGTACGACCTCGACGCCCCCCAGTGCACGTTCACGCGGCCCGGCAGCTACTTCGCGGCGCCGCCCTCGGGCGGGCTCGGCTGGGGCCTGGGCGCCGCCCTCGGGGCCAAGCTCGCCGCGCCCGACCACAGCGTGATCTGCTGCGTGGGCGACGGCGCCTACATCTTCGGCTCGCCCACCGCGTCGCACTTCGTCTCGCGCGCCTACAACCTGCCGGTCCTGTTCGTGGTCTTCAACAACCGCACGTGGAACGCGGTCAAGCGCGCGGTGCAGACCTACGCGCGCGACGGCTGGGCGGTGCGCACCGACTCGATGCCGCTCACCGCGCTCGAGCCCTCGCCGGACTACGAGATGATCTGCAAGGCTTCGGGCGGCCACGGCGAGAAGGTCGAGGATCCGGCCGCGCTCGGCGACGCGCTCCGGCGCGGGCTGCGCATCGTGCGGGAAGAGAAGCGCCAGGTCGTCCTGAACGTGATCTGCAAGAAGCCGTGAAGATCCTCGCCTCGGGCCCCAGCGGACCGGCGACCGAGCTCGACCCGCTCCGCGCGGCCGGGCACGAGGTGGTGATCGGCCGGCCGCTCGACCAGCCGGAGCGCGCCGCCTACCGCGCGGCCGATCTGGGCGCCGCCGCCCGCGACTGCCACGTGATCCTGGCCTCGCACCTCGACGCGATTACCGGCGCGGTGATGGACGCGGCGACGAAGCTCCGGCTGGTCATCGTGCCCTTCATCGGCGTGGACAAGATCGAGGTTTCCGCCGCCTCCGAGCGCGGCATCCTCGTCGCCAACAGCCCGACCCCCGAGAACTTCATCGCGGTGGCCGAGGCCACGGTGGCGGTCACCCTGATGCTCCAGAAGCGCATCAAGCACAGCGAGGCGAAGCTGCGGCGCGGCGAATGGGCGCAGCGGGGCGATCGCGGCGAGTTCCTCTTCGGCAAGACGGTGGGGCTGGTCGGCCTCGGGCGGGTGGGCTCGCACGTGGCGCGGCGGCTGGTGAACTGGGACGTGCGCCTGCTCGCGTGCGATCCCTACGTCACCGCAGAGCGCGCCCGATCGCTGGGCGCCACCCTGGTGGACCTGCCGAACCTGCTGGCCGAGAGCGACGTGGTGTCGCTGCACGCGTCGTTGACCGACGAGACCCGCAACCTGATCGGCGAGAAGGCGCTCCGGGCCATGAAACCCAGCGCGATCCTGATCAACACCGCCCGCGGCGAGATCGCCGACGAGGAGGCGATCGCCCGCGCGCTGACCGAGGGCTGGATCGCGGGGGCCGCGCTCGACGCCTTCACGCGCGAGCCGCTGCCCGCCGCGAGCCCGCTGCGGGACGTGGACCCCGAGCGGCTCATCCTCACGCCCCACAACGTGAGCCATAGCGAGGCGGGCCGCCGCGCGAACCTCCAGCTCGCCTTCGACCAGATCCTCGCCGCGGGCCGGGGCGAGGTCCCCGCCCACTGCGTGAACCCGGAGACGATTCCGCGCTGGAGGACCTCGTGAGCCAGGCCGCGTATCCCATCCTCGACGCCGACGGTCACATCACCGAGTCCATCGACCAGGTCGCGAAGTATCTCGACGCGCCCTTCAACCGGCGGCCGCTCAACTTCTCGTTCTACCCGTGGGACGGCTGGGACCGGCGGCTCCTCGGCACGCTCGGCGACGCCGCGGGCACCGCGGACGCCTGGCTGCGCGCGCTCGACATGGGCGGCATGGAGCAGGCGGTGCTCTATCCCACCCTCGGGCTCTTCCTCTCCTTCCTCAAGGACCGCGAGTGGGCGGTGGCGCTGTGCCGCGCCTACAACACGTTCCTGCACGAGGAGTTCGTCAAGAAGAGCCCGCGCCTGCACGCGGTCGCGCTCCTGCCCGTGCAGGATCCCGACGCGGCCGCGCGCGAGCTGCGACGCGCGGTGACCGAGCTCGGGCTGGTGGGCGCCATGCTCGCGGCCGACGGCAGCCACCTCCTCGGGGACTCGCGCTTCCTGCCGATCTACGAGGAGGCGGATCGCCTCGACGTGATGCTGGGCATCCACGCCTCCGGCTCGCACCTGGGCGGCGCGGGGGTGGACCTCTTCCCCCAGTTCATCCAGGCCCACACCTGCTCTCACGCCTTCGGGCAGATGCGCCAGATCACCTCGATGGTCTTCGAGGGCATCCCGGAGCGCTTCCCCCGCCTGCGCATCGCCTAATGGACGACGAGTACGCCAAGCGCGCCTCGGAGGCGCCCCGGCTCACCCGCAAGCCGAGCGACTACATCCGGAGCGGGTCCATCTTCTTCTCCTGCGAGGCCGACGAGTGGCTGCTTCCGCAGGCGCTCAAGCTCATCGGCGAGAACCAGGTGGTCTACGCCTCCGACTTCCCGCACTGGGACCACAGCTATCCCGCGTCCCTCGACGAGATCCGCGACCGGGGCGACATCACCGAGCTCCAGAAGCGGAAGATCCTCTCGGACAACACGCGGAGGCTCTACGGCCTCAAGGGGTGACCCCGACGCCTCGGCTCCCGTCGCGCTGATCGGAGCGCGCAAGCGCTACGGGGACGTCGAGGCGCTCCGCGGGGTCGACCTCACCATCCACGGGGGCGAGGTCGTCGCGATGCTCGGGCCGAACGGCGCGGGCAAGACCACCTCGATCAGCCTGATGCTCGGCCTGCGCCAGCCCACCGCGGGCCAGGCGCGGCTCTTCGGCTTGCCCCCCACCGACCGGCGCGCGCGCAGCCGGTGCGGGGTGATGCTGCAGGAGTCGGGCACCACCAGCGTGCTGACCGTCCGCGAGATCGTCGACGTCTTCCGCGCGTACTATCCGGCGCCGCTGCCGCTCGAGCGCGCCATCGCGATGGCTGGACTCACCGAGCAGGCCGCCTCGCGGATCGGCACGCTCTCGGGGGGCCAGCGCCAGCGTCTGTACTTCGCGCTCGCGATCTGCGGCGACCCCGACGTCCTGTTCCTGGACGAGCCCACCGTGGGCATGGACGTGGAGGCCCGGCGCGCCTTCACCGCCAGCATCCAGACGCTCTCCGGCGCGGGCAAGACCATCGTGTTCACCACTCACTACCTGCGCGAGGCCGAGGAGCTCGCGCGGCGGATCATCGTGATCGACCGCGGCGCGGTCATCGCGGACGCGAGCCCGCAGGAGCTGAAGGGGCGGGTGCCCGGCAAGAAGATGACCCTGGTGGCGGGCCGGCCGTTCGCGCCCGCCGATCTGGACGGGCTGCCCGCGCGCGTGCTGACGATGAGCGGCGAGCGCGCGAGCCTGCTGAGCAACGAGCCGGCCGCGGTGCTGCGCGAGCTGTTCCGCCGCGGCGTGGACGTGGTGGACCTGGAGGTGACCGGCGCGGATCTCGAGGAGGCGTTCCTCGCGCTGACCCGCCGGGTCGAGGGGGCCTCGTGACCGGCGCCGGGACCGCCGTCGCCCCGCTCGGGCGCATGCTGCTGGCGCAGACGCGGAGCGAGCTGCGCATCCGCTGGCGCATCCCCGCCTTCAGCGTGACCATCGTGGCCCTGCCGGTGCTCTTCTTCACCTTCTTCGGGCTGCCCTACGCCAAACAGACCCTGCCCAACGGCATGAGCCTCGGGGCCTACCTGGTCGCCTCGTTCGCCGCCTACAGCGTCGGCAGCGTGATGGTGTTCGGGTTCGGCATCGGGGTGGCCATCGAGCGCGGGCAGAAGGTGGACCTGCTGATGCGGGCGACCCCGCTGCCGCCGGTCATCGCGATCCTGGCCAAGGTGCTGAACGCGCTCTTCTACGCGCTGCTCTCACTCGTGATCCTGATCGTCTACGCGGTCGTGGTGGGCGGGATCCGCCAGGACCTCACGGTGTGGCTCGACATGATCGCCCGGCTGCTCGCGGGGTCGGTGCCGTTCATCGCGCTGGGCTTCTCGATCGGCTACCTCTGCGGGCCCAACGTGGCCCCCGCGGTCGCGAACCTCGTCTACCTGCCGCTGACCTTCGCCTCGGGGCTCTTCATGCCGCTCTCCCAGCTCCCCGGCTTCGTGCGCAGCGTCGCGCCCTACCTGCCCGCCTACCACTACGGCCAGCTCGGCTGGAGCGCCGTCGGCGCCAACACCGAGCGCCTCCCGGTCTCCCTCGCCTGGCTCGCCGGCTACACCG
>WNFL01323987.1_pt2 | contig 29874 bp, 29 predicted proteins | sample 5400361 | NCBI WGS metagenome assembly WNFL01 (sample SAMN13153351, study PRJNA577476) | soil metagenome | isolation source: 40 cm soil on Douglas fir-dominated hillslope | place: USA:California | collected 2013-09-17
ACGAACCGCTGGCCGTCCGCCGAGATGATGCTGCTCACTTGAGCGGGCCCGAGCAGCCCCTGCGGAAATCGGAACAGCAGCGACGGCGTGCCGGATTGGAGCGTCGAGCCGCTGGTGAGGCCCACCGCCATCACGGCCGTTCCTTGTAGATAGAACAGCTCCTTGCCGTCCTTGCGCCACACGATGCCGCCGACGCCGCCTTCCTTCGAAATCTGCGACGCGGTCGCCGTCGATGCCGCACTTGCGGCAGTCGTCGAGTCGAAGGGCCGCGCGTACACCTCGAAGCGGCCTGAGGCGTTCGAGTTGAACGCGAGGTACTTTCCATCGGGCGACAGCCGCCCGCCGCGGCCGAAGAACTCCGGCTTCTTCAGCTCAATTGGCTTACGGTCGCCGGCTTTGTCCGTGTCGACCGGCAGCAGGAGCATCGTGTCGTTGGCCGCCCACAAGCAGAGAAAGCGTCCGTCCGCAGACCAATCCGTGATGAAGAGGCCCGGCGCGCCGGCCGGATTCCTGTAGAGAAGCTCTTCGGCGCCGCTTCCGCTCGAGGCCTTTCGGTAGATCCCCGACACGTTGTCGGTGACCGAGATATACGCGATCTGCTTGCCGTCGGGCGACCACACGGGCGCGGCTTTCGATGCGTCTTCAGCCGCGGTGATCGACGTGCCCTTTCCCGTCGCGATGTCGACTACCCAGACGTCCTGATTGCCGGTGCCCGCATCGGTCCTGATCGCCGCGATGCGCGTGCCGTCGGGTGAGAACGCCGGCTGAGTGTACGACGCGGGCTCGCCGACCTTCGACACGACGTTGCCGCTTCGATCGAACACCGTCAGCTGCATGCGCGTCGACGCGAGCCGCATCCGGTTCTGATGCTGGAGGAAGCGTCCCGCGGTGCCGTCGGCCGCGCCTCGCTGAATGGCCGCGCGTCCACGATCCTGAAGCGCCTGGCGCACCGCGGGCGCGTCTTCTTTGTTGAGAATTTCGAACTGCAGGCCGACGGTGCCCATCTCGTCGAACGATTGCTCGCCCCAGAGCACGCGTCGCGGAGGATTGCTCGGGTTGCGGCGGTTGCCGGCCGAGTTGTCGTAGCGCAGCATCGCGTCGATGCGCGTGCCCTTCGGCAGCATGACCGGATCTTTGTACAGGTAGAAATCCTGCCAGTTGAAATCCCAGTCGGGAATCCAGACGAGCGACTTGCTCGTGCCGTCGGGCAGCACCGCCGTCACCTTCATTTCCTTGCCGACGTAGTGCGCGTGGCCGTACGTCGAGTAGATCTTCACGTCGCCCGGCACCGTGAATGAGTCCTGAATGACGAAGTTCGACTCGCCCGCGGGGATGTTGATGCCGGCGCCGAATCCAAAGAGCGCCGGCAGTTCAACCGACGCCATCTCGCGGTCGGGCGGCTTCCGGGTGAAATAGAGGCCGATCGTCGACCGCTCGGTCTCCCCTTTTCCTGTCGGGTGAAAGTGCGTCTGCAGCAGGAAGTCGGAGCCCTTCGGCAGCAGCATCGCAAAGCCTTCGGGAGCCGAGAACGCGGTGCCGCCGACGGCCCAGCCGCCGAGACCTCCCGTGTTACCGCCGCGCGCGACGACCCCGACCGAGCCCATGCCTCCGAAGCCAGGACGCCCGTCAGCGCCCTCCTGCTGAGTCGTGGATCCGCCGGGGACGTACGCGAAGAGGGCGTGATGCACGACTTTCCGCGCGCTCGGTCGATATTCGACCGCGCGCACCCATCGGTCTTCGCCGAGCTTCGTGGGAATCGCGAAGTTGCGGAAGACGTCGGGACCTCCGGCGGGAACGTCGAATCCGGCCGGCATCTCGAGAACGAGATCAGGCACGCCCAGCTGCCAACCGTCGGTGAATGCCGGCAGCTTCGGCATCTTCGCCGCGTCGCCGCGTGGCGTCCCTTGCTTCACCCACTGATCGAAGGCCGCGATCTGCGCGTCGGTCAGCCTGCGCTCGCCGACGAACCCTCCGTAACCGGATGCAACGTGCCAGGGTGGCATGTAGCGTGACTGCGTCGCGCGCGCCATGAGCGTCGCGCGCATTCGCGCGTCTTCGTACGTGATCAGGCTGAACGGGGCCGCCTCGCCGGGCCGATGGCACGTGACGCAGTGCTCGTACAGGATCGGCGCGATCGTCTCGGTGAACGTCACCTTCGGTGCTGCCGGCTGCAGGGTCGCGGCGAGGGCCGCCAGTGCGATCAGGGGCGTCATCATGCGATTGTCTCCGGGAGATGCTGGAAGAATAACGCACGAGCGGCGCAAACGTGACAGGCGGGGAGAGATCGCGAGGCAGGATGGGCGGGAAGGGCAGGACAGGCAGGACGGGCGGGAGGGGAAGAACGGCCTGGGCGCGCTCGGCGCGCGAGGCGCTGATGTAGTCGGGAATCGTGCGGTTGCCCTCGATGCACGCGTACTCCCACCACTTGTAGCCGTTGTCGAGCCTGAGCGGGAAGCGCGCCGTCCACGGACGCGTGAGCACGACCGGATCTTCGGTCGTGATCTCGAAGAGCATCATCTGATCGTTCAGCCGCGTGAGCCGCTCCGTGATCTTCATCCTCTCGCTCGCCGGGAACCGGTTCCCCGGCGGCGCGCCGACGACGCCGATGTTGGTGGCCGACGCGCCGGACTTGAGGTTCGTGGTCTCGATCACGAGCGTGTTGCCTTCCCATCGCCCGCGCGACTCGCCGAGCCACTGTGTGATCTTCGGCGATAGCCGGGGCCGGTTCCCGAGCGGGATGATGCGCGCCTCGTGGATCATCTCCATGTTGAGGATCACGTAACCGGGCGTCTGAAGAATCTGCACGCCGTTGTTGTAGCGGAACGGAAACATCGACGCGGGCATGCCGCGCGTGATGCACCGATCCCACGTGTCGAAGTCGAGCTCGGAATCAAACGTCAGCACCTCACCCGGATACGCCTCCCAGCTGCTGCGCATGAGCGAAGACCGCCGTTTGCCTTCGTCAGTCATCTCGGGCAGCTTCCCGTTCGGCGGATCGACAATCAACGCGGTTTGCCGCTGCGGCGTCGTGGGATCGGTGTTGCCGGCGCTGAACGCCGTACCGAAGTCGCCCTTTTTGATCGCGTCGGCATATCGATTGCCGCGTCCGTTGATCGCGTCGACGCGCGCCTTGAATTCTTCTTCGGTGTAGAACGCTTTGTCCGGATCGCATGGCGGCGCCGGAGGGCCGCCCGCGCGTCCGCCGCCGGCGCACCGCTCGAGCGGCACACCGCCGACGTAATTGATCGGCCAGGTGCCTTGCAGATCGGGATCGCCCCAGGCCGTCTTCGGTGCCTTCCAGCCCGCGGGCGTCTCGATGAACATGTTCTTCTCGCTCGGCGCCTGCGCGGGCGACTGTCCGGCCGCCACGAGGTTGATGGCGACAAACACGGTCGCTGTGAGGCCGCCGCGCGCAAGTCGGATCGGCAGGCGAATGAATGTAGACATCACGTGAATGATATCGCGGACGTCGCAAGCGGCCTGCTCCCGCTTGCGCACGGTGGCGACTGTTTCGTATCGACATCGTGTGCCGATGCTGGTTCCTGGTCTAAAGTAGGCCCACGTCGGCAGGACAGCGAGGACATGCAGGACGGGCAGGACATGAAAACGATCACGCGCCGGAGATTTGTTCAAGGTGCGGCAGCGGCGGCGGCCGCAGCGGGAGTCGGAGGCCGGGCGGAAGGGCAGGCGCCGGCGGCGAACCGCGTGAGTGGCTACGACCACGTCGCCTTGCCGATGCTCAACGCGGACGCGATGATCGCGTTCTACCGGAAGCTGGGCTTCGACCTGCGCGAGTCGGCGGCCGCCGTGTCCGTCTACATCGGTCGCAGCATGATCAACTTCCATCGCGCCACGCGCTGGCAGGATGGCACGTTCACGCTGCGCGCGCCGGCGGCCAGGCCGCCGTGCGGCGATTTATGTTTCGTATGGGACGGCACCGCGGCCCAGCTCAAAGCCTGGCTTGACGCTGCCGGCACGAGAGTAGAGGAAGGGCCGGTGCCGCGCCAGGGCGGCCGCAAAGCCGACGGCTCGAGTACCTACATCCGCGATCCTGACGGCAACCTGCTGGAGTTCATCATCTACAGCTGACCCGGCTGAGGAGAAGCCATGGCTTACCCTGTGACAGTCACCGTTCAGCCCCTGCTGACGAATCGCGACCGCGTCACGACGCTGTTCCGAATCATCCTTGCGATTCCACACATCATCCTGGTGGGTGGCGCGACGTTGGGCACCACGCTCGGATCGGGCTCGAGCAGCACGCTGTCGCTCGGCGGGGAGGCGGGACTGCTGGGAGCCGTCGCCTACTTCCTGGCGATCGTCAGCTGGGTCACGATCTTGCTGGCCGGCGAACACATCCTCGGCATTCGTCAGTTCACGATGTTCTTCCTGCGCTGGCGCGTGCGCGCCATCGCGTACCTCATGCTCCTCGAGGACGCCTATCCGCCGTTCGGCGACGGCCAGTACCCTACATCGGTCGACGTCGTGGATCCGGTGGGCCCGCGAGATCGCGTGACCGTCGCGTTCCGCCTCATTCTGGCGATCCCGCACTTCATCGTGCTCTGCTTCGTGATGATCGGCTGGTGCATCACGACCATGGTCGCGTGGTTTCTGATCCTCTTCACGGGCGAGTACCCCGCCGGCCTTTACCAGTTCGGGCTCGGCTCGTTTCGATGGCTGATCCGTCTCGAGGCGTACCTCCTCCTGCTGGTCGACGAATACCCGCCGTTTTCCCTGGAGTGACATCCGATCTCGCTCGCTTCACCCGCGCCCAGGAAGGCCCCGGCGGATTCACGACAGCGCTCGCCGAGCTCCAGAGCGGCCGCAAGCGAAGTCACTGGATCTGGTACATCTTTCCGCAGCTCGCCGGGCTCGGCCGCTCTCCAGCGGCGATGACGTACGGTTTGAACGGCGTCGCTGAGGCGACGGCCTATCTTCACGACCCGCTGCTGCGCGATCGGCTGCTTGCCGTCACGGACGCGGTGCTCGCCCAGCTCCAGCGCAATCCTGCGCCGGCTCTCGCCGATGTCATGGGCTCGTCGATCGACGCCATGAAGCTCGTCTCGTCGATGACGCTCTTTCGTGAGGTGGCACGGCGCGTCGACGACCGGAAGCTCGCGACGAGCGCGAACGCGGTGCTGCAGGCCGCGGAACCTCAGGGCTTCGGTGAATGTGAGTTCACGTTGAGGGAGATGGCCGCTTCGTAGGGCGGGCCCGCGCCAGCAGCAACTCGCGCTCCCGCGTATTGCGCGTCATCGAAGCCGCGCGCTCGAAGTCCTCACGCGCTTCGTCGACGCGGCCAAGCTTCATGAGCAGATCGCCGCGCACGCTTGGCAGCAGGTGATAACCGCGCAGCGCCGGCTCCCTGGCAAGCTCGTCGACAAGGTCCAGCCCGGCTTGCGGTCCCGACGCCATGCCGACCGCGACAGCGCGGTTCAACTCCACGATCGGTGACGGCATCAGCTGCGCGAGCTCGCCGTACAGCGAGACGATGCGATGCCAGTCGGTCTGTTCGGGTGTCAGCGCCCGCGCATGGCACGCCGCGATTGAGGCTTGCAGCAGGTACTGGCCCGGCCGGCCGCCGAGCGCGGCGGCCCGATCGAGCGCGACGAGGCCCCGGCGAATCAACAGCCGATCCCACAGCGTGCGATTCTGATCGAGGAGCAGCACCGGCTCTCCGGACGGCCCGATGCGCGCGCGCAGCCGCGACGACTGAATCTCCATCAGCGCCACGAGGCCGTGCACCTCAGGGTCCGCCGGCGTCAGCTCGGCGACAACACGCCCGAGGCGGAGCGCATCCTCGCAGAGCGCCGGCCGCGTCCAGTCGTCGCCCGCGGTTGCCGTATAGCCCTCGTTGAAAATCAGATAGATGACTTCGAGCACCGACGAGAGGCGCGTCATCCGCTCGGCGCCCCGCGGGACCTCGAAGGGCACCTGCTCTCTGGCGAGCGTTCGCTTCGCGCGAACGATGCGCTGAGCGATCGTCGGTTCGGGAACAAGAAACGCCCGGGCAATCTCGTCCGTCGTCAGGCCGCCAAGCAGACGTAATGTCAGGGCGACGCGGCCTTCGGTGGACAGCACGGGATGACACGCGATGAACACCAGCCGCAGCAGGTCGTCTCCCACGTCGTCATCCAGAGCCGCGCTGAAATCGGGCGGGCGCAGCTGTTCTTCCTCGAGCTCGTGGCCGATTTCCGCGTGTTTCTCCGCGACTCTCTTGGTCCGGCGGAACTGATCGATGGCGCGATTCTTCGCCGCCGCCATCAGCCACGCTCCGGGATTGCGCGGGATGCCTTCGCCTGGCCACTGCTGGAGCGCCGCGACGAGTGCGTCCTGCGCGAGATCCTCGGCGAGGCCGACATCACGCACCATGCGCGTGAGACCGGCAATCAGCCTGGGCGATTCGATGCGCCAGACGGCGTCGATGGCGCGGTGTGTGTCGTCTGCGGCCACTCGCCGACATCACATCACCTTCGCCATCGGTGTTGCAACCGCTGTTACTGTGGACCCTGCTGATCGTTGATCTCGAGGATCTCGCTCGTTCCCGAGCCGACGACCGAGATGAACCGCTTGGTCCATTCGATCGCCTCGGCTTTCGAGTTCACCTTGATCACAGCGAGGCCGCCGATGAACTCCTTGGCCTCGGTGAACGGCCCATCTTTGACCGCGACCTTGCCGTTCTCAATCGTGACGCGGGCGCCATGTTTGCTCGACTTGCATCCCTCGGTCATGAGCAGCACGCCCTTCTGCCTCATCTCGCCGATGAGCTGGCCCATTCTTGCCATCTCGTCCTGAGTCGGCGGGACTTCTTCTCGGTCTGATTTGTAGACACACAAATAGCGCATTGGCGGATCTCCAGTTGTGAGTTGCCGGTTGTTACTTGCTGGTTGTCAGCTGCTTTCGGCGTTCGAGAGCAACGGCGAGTGCGAGAGCCCCGAGAACCACCGTCAACCCCGCGACGGCCGGTATCGCACTCATCGCATTCAGCACGCTCGCGCCGATCATGATGATCACGAGGCCCGCAGCGGCCAGCGGCGTCAGACCCGGGCGGATACCGGTCAGCCACGGCACCACCAGCCCGATGCCGCCGAGGATTTCGCAGGCGCCGATGAAGCGAACAAACGCGACGGGCAGCATCACGCCGCCCGCCGCCTTCGTCTGTTCGATCATCTGCTCCGCCGACATCGCGAACTTCATCCCGCCGGACATGAGAAAGACCGCGGCGAGCAGACCCTGCACGATCCACAGGACGGTGTTCCTTTTCATCGCTATGCCTTCGCCGCCATCTGCTCGCGCTGGCGAGTTTCCTGGGCCTTCAGCTCCTCGGTCATCGCGGCGCCGAAGTCTTCCATCTCGAAGATGGGCCGAAGTTCGATTTGGACGCCCCCGCCAAACGGCGAGCGCTTGATCCACTCGACCGCTTCGTCCATCGACTTCACCTGCCAGATCCAGAAGCCTGCGATAAGTTCCTTCGACTCGGTGAACGGGCCGTCCTTGACCGTCGGCGTGCTCCCCGAGAACGTGACCCGCTTGCCGTACGAAGACGGGCGCAGGCCTTCGCCGGCCAGCATGATGCCGGCCTTGACGAGCTCGTCGTTGAACTTGCCCATTTCGGTGAGGATCTTCGTGTCGGGCAGTACGCCAGCTTCCGATTCCTTGTTTCCGGGGATTGTGACCAGAACTCTCATTGTTATCTCCTCCTATTGACACGTCGAACGAGACACCCGGAAATCGACACGCCTGGAGTGTCTCGTGATAAAAATGCTAAGTCTTCATGCGGCAGGGACTTCGGGGGCCAGGCCGGCCGCGAGTGTGAAATGACTGTGACGGGCTGGCTGAGCTAACGACATGCTTATTCTCCGGTGGTACGCTCGACATATATGACGCTGACTCGCTCGAGCTCATTCCGTCCAATCCTGGCATTGTCCGCGGCCGCTGCTCTAGGCCTCCTGCTGCCGTCGCCGGTGCGTGCGCAAGCCGCGCAGCCGCCGGCTCAGCCGGCAACCCCGGCGCCGGCGACGACTCCGGCCGTCGAACCGCCCATCGGGGAAAACTATCACTTTGAAGTATCCGGCGCCATGTGGGCGACGATGCCGTCGACGATGTTGTATTCAGATACGGAGGTCGTGACGTCCGGCACGACCAGCACAACCGTGACGGGGACCAACGTCGACTTCAAGCAACAGCTCGGCGTGCACGACCAGAAGTTCGCGGAGATTCATCTCGTCGTCAGGCTCCAACCAAAGCACAAAATCCGGTTCGACTTCTTTCCTCTGTACTACAAGCAATCAGCGACGCCGACAACCGCATTCAATTTCAACGGTCAGTCCTACATCGCGGGACAGGCGGTGACGTCGTCGCTTTACTGGAACGAGTGGCAGCTTGGCTACGAGTACGACGTGCTCACGTTCGATCGCGGGTACATCGGCGGCATCGCCGGCGTGAACTACTACGCCGTCAGCGGCCAGCTTGCGGACGCATCGCAGTCGAGTACCGCCGGCGTCCATATTCCGATGCCGGGCCTCGGCGGCACTGCCCGCTACTACGTGACGCCACGCGTGTCGGTCACCGGCCTGTTCACGGGCTACCTCTTGCCGGGCGGAGATACCAGCACTCACGGTCACGTGATGGACGTCGAAGGTTACGCGACGATCAACGTCTCGAAGTTCGTCGGCATCCAGGGCGGTTATCGATGGTTCAACGCTGTCCACCGCTGGGACTCGCCGGTCAACACGGGCGAGTTCAAGATTGGCGGCGCGTTTATCGGAGGGACCTTTCGCTACTGAGGCGGTACTAGGTACTCGGTACTGGATCACGCGCGTTGCAGCAGCGGCCGAAGCTCGCGAACGCTGCGAAGGTGTTCGAGGTCGAACACGCGTTCGGCCAGCTTGCCGAACGTCGCGGCGCCGAGAACCGGCGTGCAGAGGTCGCGGGCCTTCGCGATCACCTCGTCGCGGGGCATCGGGTTCTCCGCCGTCCCGCGCACGTCGTCGACGCGCTCGGTGACCGCCTTGCCGTCCGACAGCGTCACAGCGACGATGCCTGCGCGGCGGGGCATGAACCTCTCGAGCGCTTCGTCACCAACCAGCCTCACTTTGGCGCGATGGCGGAGAGTAACGGCCTCCGTCATGCGTGCCTTGTCGTGCGCCGACTTGAACGTGACGGTCTTGTCCATCAGCATCACGGCCATCATGTGCTGCAGGCAGATGTCGGGGATCTCGCGGTTGTCGACGATCCGGGCCTCGTTGGTTGCCACGGTGACGACGATACTCTTCACCTGATCGGGTTCGAAGCCGTGCTTCTTGATCAGAATTTCCAGCGCGTCGAGCGGCGCCTGGATTGGCGAGCCGACCGTCCACTTCTTGATGTTCGTCCGCGTGATCTCGTAGCGCTCGCCCAGCTTGGCGCCCGAGAGCACGTCGTCGACGCCGGTGCCGCCGGCCTCAACGAGAAGGGCCGCCGTGACGCCGTTCTTCGCGGCCATGCCGCCGAAGTCGAACGCCTTCTCGACATGTTCCGTGTCGCGCTGCCACGAGGCGAGGCCCGACGCCAGCTGCCCCGCATACGACAGCAGCCACCGCATCTGGTCCGCGTTCAAACTTGCGGCGCAGGCCGCAGCCGCCGCGGATCCAAATGTCCCGGCGAGCGCGTGCGTGCTGCGATGGCTGTCCGCCATGTACTGAAGCTTGCCGAGCGTCGCCGTGAAACGCGTGCCGATGTCGTAGCCGAGCGCGACGGCGCGCAGTAGTCGCTGTCCGTCGATGTCGCGCTTCTCGCCGACCGCGAGCGCCGCGGGCACGACGGAGCAGCCCGGGTGCGACTGCGAGGGCGGATGCGTGTCGTCGGTCTCATCCGAATGGGCGAGCATGCCGTTCGCCAGCGCCGCCTCGATGGGCCCGCACAGCACGTTCGACGCCACGACGGTCGACACTTTCTCGCCGCCGTAGTTTCGCGCGAATTGGATCGCGAACTTTCCTGGCGGCAGTTGGGATCCGGAAATCGCCGCGGCCAGCGCGTCGAGAATCATGTGCTTCGTCTTCTCGACGACGACGTCCGGCAACGCGCGCGTGCCCGCGGCGGCCATGTAATTCGAGAGCGTCGTCATCAGCGGGCTGACCGTGGCCGCCCAGGCGAACTCGATCGGCAGCAGCGAAAACGCCGCCGCGCCGCCGGCAGTCTTGAGAAGATCGCGTCTGTTCATGCTGGCCTCATCGTAGGGCGGGCCTTTCAGCCCCGCCATCATGGCCTCGGAATCATGTCATCTGCGCCGCTGATTCGCTTCAGGATCACGTTGGTGCGCCCGTCCGGACCGAGCGGACTCGCGCCGCCGGGAGGAAACTTCAGCGTCAGCTGGTCGCCGGTGATGTCATAGAAGCGCCGCAGAGAATCGGCCTGGGTGTTGCCGAGAATCATCAGCCGATGGTGAAACACCAGGCCTGGGTAAAGCGTGTAAGCGCCGTAGTAGCTGACGAATCCGGTGATGGCTGCGCGCGCTTCGTCGTCGGTCGGCAGCGTCGATGCGAATCGGGCGCGGTTGAGCGGCGGAAAGTGGACGCCGACATATCCCGACGCCGTGTAGACGATGACGCTCGGCGCGCGTGTGGCTTCGTTGATGACCGCGCCGGTCGCCTCGTTCAACCGGCGTTCGACGACGTGCCGCCAGAAGCCGAGCAGCTGGCGATTGGCCGGCGTGAAGTTCTGGAGCTGCGGGACGCGGTCCCACGTCCAGCGCATCTCGTCCTGACCGTCTGGCGAATCGGCTGCCGACTCGACAGTCAGACGATCGCCCTTCAGCGCGAACGACCGGACGATGTCCTGTCCCATCGCGTTTGGACTGACGGCGCCCTCGGGCCGGTACGTGATTTTCTGGTCGGTGATCTTGTAGCTGCCCCAGAAGCCGGAGTAGTTGCTGTAAACCGCGCGCGCTTCGGCGGGCGTGGCTCCACGTCCAGCATATGTGACGCGCGGGCCAGCCGAGGCGAGCTCGAACACATGACCGGCCGCGTCGAACACCAGCAGGCCCCGCGGCAGCGGAAGAGACGCGGGCGCGCCGCCGCCCGTGCGTTCGACAGTCGACAGTGTCCACGTGCCGACGAGGCTCTGCGAAGCCTGAGCCCCGATCGCGCATCGCGCGAGAACCGCGAGAACCAGAACCCTTAGAATCTTTTGAACCACGGCTATTTCTTTCTCGGCTCCGGAAGCTGCGGCAGGGTGCCAGCCGCGGGCGCCAGGAGCCCAGTCCTCGCGTAGGTGTTCAGTTTCTCGCGCGTGTCCGTGATGTCCAGGTTCCGCATTGTGAGCTGGCCGATGCGATCCTGCGGTGTGAAAAACGCCTCACCCTTTTCCATCGTCAGGCGCTCGGGCTTGTACGTGAGGTTCGGGCTCGTCGTGACGAGGATCGAGTAATCGTTGCCGCGCCGCAGCTCGACCGTCACCTCGCCGGTGATCGCCCGAGCGACCCAGCGCTGCGCCGGTTCGCGCAGCATCAGCGACTGGCTGTCGAACCAGCGGCCCTGATACAGCAGACGTCCGAGCCGGCGGCCGTTCTCGCGGTACTGCTCGATCGTGTCCTCGTTGTGGATGCCCGTCACGAGGCGCTCGTAGCCGATAAAGAGCAGCGCCATGCCGGGCGCTTCGTAGATGCCGCGGCTCTTGGCTTCGATGATCCGGTTTTCGATCTGATCGCTCATGCCGAGGCCGTGGCGTCCGCCGATGCGGTTGGCTTCGAGCATCAGCTCCACCATGTCGTCGAACGTGCGGCCATTGAGCGCGACCGGCCGCCCCTCGTCGAACCGAATCGTGACGCTTTCCGCCCTGACGCTCACATCGTCGCGCCACGAAGCCACGCTCATGATCGGCTCGACGATCGTGATGCCCTTGTCGAGGAACTCGAGATCCTTGGCTTCGTGCGTGGCGCCGAGGATGTTCGAGTCGGTCGAGTAGGCCTTCTCCGTACTCATCTTGTACGCGAGCCCGGCCTTCTCCATGTACTCGGACATCTCTTTCCTGCCGCCGAGCTCGTCGAGGAACTGCTGATCGAGCCACGGCTTGTAGATCTTCAGGCCGGGGTTCGCCAGCAGGCCGTAGCGGTAGAAGCGCTCGATGTCGTTGCCCTTGAACGTGCTGCCGTCGCCCCAGACGTGGACGTCGTCTTCTTTCATCGCGACGACGAGCATCGTGCCGGTGACGGCGCGGCCGAGAGGCGTGGTGTTGAAGTACGGAACGCCGGCTGTCGAGACGTGGAACGCGCCGGCCTGCAGCGCCGCGATCCCTTCGGCCACGAGCTGCGCACGGCAATCGACGAGGCGTGCCTTCTCCGCGCCGTACGCCAGCGCCTTGCGCGGGATTTCGTCGTAGTCTGGTTCGTCAGGCTGTCCGAGGTTCGCGGTGTATGCGTACGGGATCGCGCCTTTGCTGCGCATCCAATGAAGTGCGGCGCTGGTATCGAGCCCGCCGGAGAATGCGATCCCGACTTTCTGGCCCTTCGGGATGCTCTGCAGAATCGTGGACATCAGTGGAGGTAAGTATAGTCAACAGCTGTCTGCTTTCAGCGACGTTCGTGGTAACTCCGTCGCCTGTACATCACGAAGGCGCGAAGATCACGAAGTCTTCCTCTTGTACAGAAATGTCTTCGTGCGTTTTCGTGTCTTCGTGATTGACGGGCCTCGACTTTAGCTCGGTCGCCTGTCAAAGAAGCGTCAGAAGCTCACAGTCGTCCCGAAATGAACTCTCGTCCCGGCGCCGATCCCATGGGCGACCACGAGGTTGAGGCGGAAGAACGCGGCGGCGAGCCAGACGCCGCCGCCGATGCCTCGGGAGAAGTGCTGGTCGGCGAGGCGCTGGCCCTTGTTGTATACGGTGCCGATGTCGACAAACGCGCTCACGCCGGCCTTGGCGATCTCCAGGGGCGAGGTCAGAGGCGCCCGGATTTCGGCCGTGCCAGAGACGACCGTATCGCCGATTGCCGACCCGGCTCTGAGGCCACGCAGGTTCGCCATCCCCCCAAGCATGGGCTGGAGATACAGAGGCAGCGAAACATCCGAGTCCTGGCGCAGGACGCGGAGGACGAGGATGTTCTGGCGGTAGAGGCCGATGTACCCGCGGCCGTCGAGCTCGCTTCGCGTCGCCGCCTGCGCATGCTGGAAATCGAGATGCTCGATCGACGCGCGGCCGTAGACGGCATTGCGCGCGAGAAACGGATCGAGGCGCGTGTCGAACGTCACGTCGGCGCCGGTCTGTGTGAATCGATCGGTCGTATTGAGAAAAGCCACATGCTGCCAGCCAACCGAGGCGCCGATTCGCAGCGGCTCGCCGATGGCGCGCTCGGCGCGAACCCAGAGACGGTCGCGGGTATCGTCCTCCTCGAAAAACGGATTCGTGCGTTGGGAGATCGCCGCGCCGGTCTCAACGCGTGTCAACGGGCCGCGTTGGAAGATCTTTTCGAGCTGCGCGCCGGCCTGCCTCTCTCCGCCCCACGTGAGCGGAAACGACAGCCGGCTGTTGGGCCCGACGATGTTCGGGCGCGCGAGCTGCACGCCGTATGCGAAGCCGTAGCCGTCTTCGAAGTCGAGCAGGGGCATCCACAGCAGCCCGAGACCCCGGCGCCGCACGACGCGCGAGAGTTCCTGGCCCGCGCTCGGCGGGCCGTCGGGCGCGCCCTTGAAGATCTCGAGCTTCACCGGCCCCTCGTTGACGAAGATGACGAGAATGATCTGCGAGGGATCGGAGAGGGACGCGAACCGTTTGAGGACCTCGACGCTCTCGAACTTGTGGGTGCTCTTCAGCCGCGCGGCGACCGTCTCGGGCATGTCCGCTGTGAACGGCGCACCGACGGCAACGCCTGCGAGCTGCCGCATCTCGGCGTCTGGGGTGAGGACGTTGCCCTGCACCTGGATGGCGGTGACAGTGGCCACCTTCAGGTGGACGATCGAGATTGCAAAGAGCAGCTCCAGCATCAACGTTTGCTCGGCGCACGGTCGCCGCCGGGAATGAAGACCCTTGATGCAACGTTGGCTTCGCGATAGTCGTGATAGTTGACGCTCTGACGGAAGCTGAACTGCCCGATGGCGAACGTGAACGCGACCCGGAGGTCGATGTCTCTGGGTAACCACACGTCAGGGAACGGCTGGCCCATCGTCATCGACGCCTTCACGGTGTCGACCTTGACCAGCCAGGCGGCGGGCAGGAACTCGAAGTCGATGTTGTCGAAGGTGTACTTCACGATCTGGTGGGATGCCGGTTCAATCCACAAGGTGATGAGCGCGACCTTGTTCATCAGCCGTCGAAGGTACTCCTCCTCCTGACGGGTCTGGGGGCTCTTCTCGTCGGATTTTCCCCGCCGCCGGCGGTTTCCGTCGTCGTAGAGCTTGGTGGGGTAGTACTCGACCTTCAGGACGTCGCGGCCTTCGAACTTCTCCCGATCCGCGAGCGCGTAGCGCCCTTCGTCGAACTTGAATCGCAGGAAGTACGACGAGGACACGAATTGCGGCTGGCGCGTCTGCCGGATCAGGCCGTCGACGTTGGTCGGCGCGTCGGTGCTGTTCTCGTTGTTGTCGTTGTTGTCGGGGCGCGCGACGGCTCCCACGCCGGTGCTGTCGGGGGGGGCGTTCTCGGGACCGGACTGCCGGCCGCGTGCGTCACGGCGCTGCGTGCGGCGCAGGTATTGATCTTCGGCTCTCCGGCGATCGGCGTCGCCGACGGTTGCGCCGTCAACCTTGACGGGACTGCGGACGAAGAAGCCGTCGCGGATGAACCAGGCGTAGTCGCGCTGCTCGCCCCACAGCCGCGATCCGCCGGGGCCGTTGAGCACAAGCGCCTCCCGCTCGTCGAGGATGTACTGCTGGAGCTTCTTCCAGTTGTCGTCGCGGCGCGCGACGACGTCCTTCATGAAGGCGTCGAGATCGTTCTGGGCGTGGAGACGAGGAGAAAATGCGGGGGCGCCGGCCAGGATTGTGACAAGTGTCACGAAACCGGCGCCCGCCGCGACGATCTGCGATCTCGGCATGAATCATTAAACGTGTGCCGAGGCGAAGAGTTCCAACTTTATTGCCGGTGGAACCTGGCGACGAGCACCGCCTTGCCGAGCACGTGGCCGTCCATCCCGTTGAGCAGCGCGGTGCGCGTGTCGAAGGCATTCTGTGCCGGCGTGACGTCGACTTTCATGTCCAGCGCGTACAGCGTGAACGTGTAGTGATGGTACGGTCCGGGAGGTGCGCCGGGACCCATGTAACCTTGGCCGCGCAGGCTCTGCTGCTTGCTGCCGTCGGGCAGATCCCCGTTCATGACGCCCTCAGGCAGCCCGGTCGATGTGCCGGGAATGTTCCAGATGAGCCAGTGCGTCACGTCCCCCTTCGAGCTCTTGGCCGGAATCGCGGGCTCGGGGTCATTCATGATCAGCGCGAAACTCTGTGTCCCCATCGGCACCTGCGACCATTTGAGTTCGGGCGACGGCGCGGTGGGGCCTGCCGCCTGTGTGTACTTGTCGGGTATGACGCCGCCGTCTTCCCAGGCCGACGAAGTCATGAGCAGCGGAGGCGTCGCCGGTCCGCGGCCGGCGCCGCGTCCCTGTCCGCCGCCTGCCGGCGGTCCCTGCGCGAGGAGCGCGGCGCTCGTCGCGACAATCATCGTGGCTGTCATCAGCGATTTCCGTGTCATTCGAATCTCCTTCTGGTCCGGTTGTAGCCCTACGGTGTACGTGCTCTATACGCCCGGCTAAGGTGCGGCATTACATGAGGCCAGTTCGGCGGTCATCGACCCAAGTTCGGAGACGAGCTCGAAGCCGAAGTCGGGTGTGCCCGTCCGGGCGGATCGGATGAACGTGCTGGCCTCATCCGCAGGAAGCGTCGACGCGTTGGCGCAGAACGCTTTCATCTTGCCGTCCTGCTTCAGGTATTCCTCGACGTTCGACAGATAGAAGGCCGAGACCGTGCCGCCGGTTTCCGACAGGTAGCGGCCAACGGCGCGCAGCGCCCTCGGCCCGGCAAAGTCGCCCATCAGCGGAACCAGGCGGTTCTCGCTTTCGAACGTCTTCATGAACGCGAAGGCCTCTTCCGTCGCCAGAAAGCTGTGCTCGAATCCGCCCTGGTCGGTGGCGGCCATCAGATCGGCGTACGTCGGTTCGCGCGTGACTCGACGGCCGGCATTCTGCGTCGTCGAATACTGGATGTTCGGGCCGTAGACGTAGATCGCGTTGTAGATGTGCTGCATCCGCAGGATGTCGGCCGACGAGAGCATGAACTGATGCGTCTTCGTCAGGCGGTTCACGATCGACCGCATGTTGCGGCTGTACAGCGTGTCGGTCGCCTCGACGTTCGCGAACGCCCTGAAAATCTCGTCGACGCTCGACTTCGCCGTCAGCCCTTCCGGACGCGGCCGCGAAAACAGCTTCGACACGAACTCGGCGCGGTCGGCCGACATTTCGAAGAGCGCCTTGTATATCAGGTGCAGATCGAAATTGCCTCGGCGGATGTCGACGATGAATGCGAGCTTGGGTTTGAGCGCGATGATGTACGTGAAGTTCTGCTCGGGCCCGACGCCGACATACACGCGATTCTGTTTCGCCCGCTGCACCAGCGAGGGGACGACCTGCTGGAACCAGCGCTCGTTCGAGAGCAGGTTGTCCGATTGAAACGTGCCCGCGCGTTCGGAGAAGTCCTGCGTGATGCGCCAATACTCTTCATCACTGACAACCGGGGGAACGACGGGGCTTCCGGCGTTCGAGACGATCGTGTCTTCAGCGGCGCGGCACCACAGCTCCAGCTGCGGAATCGACGGCAGCACGCCCACGACGATCAGCGTCACGGCGAGATAGGCGAGATGGACGAAGAAGCGTCGGATTGACATCGGCGCGAGCAGCCCCGAAGCATATCACCGTAACGCAGGCCTGAAAGACCCGCCGCTACATGCCTTGTTGTAGGCTAGACGCGCTTCGAGGAGGTCATCGGCGTGTCGCAGAATCCCGCTCAGCAAGTGCTTCAGGTCGCAACTGGATACATGGCGTCGGCGGCGCTCTACACCGCGATTACGCTGAACGTCGCCGACCATTTGTCGGGCGGTCCAAAAGACGTCGCCGATCTCGCGCGCGCGACTGGCGCGAATGAAGACGCGCTGTACCGGATCCTGCGCCTGCTGGCCGGCCTCGGCATCTTCGCCGACGCAGGGCCTCGACGCTTCAAGTTGACGCCGTCTGCCGACCTGCTGCGAAAGGACGTGCCCGGCTCCCTTCGCGGCATGGCGGTGTTCCTCCCGGATCCATTTCATTTCCGCGTCTACGCCGATCTGCTGACCTCGGTGAAGACGGGCAGGACCGCCGCCGAGACGACGCTGGGCATGCCGGTGTTCGAGTACCTGGCGAAGAATCCCGATTACTCGCAGGTATTCAACGAGGCGATGACCGCGCTCAGCGCGCCGGTCGCCGGCGCCGCGATCGAGGTGTACGACTTCTGCACGATCGGCACGCTCGTCGACGTCGCGGGAGGCCACGGCGAGGTGCTGATGTCGATTCTGAAGGCGTGTCCGACCGTGAAAGGCGTGCTAGCGGACGTCGATCACGTCATCGAGGGCGCGAAGCCCCGAATCGCGGCGGCCGGGCTGTCGAGCCGCCTCCAGGCGGTCGCGTGCGACTTCTTCATGGCCGTGCCGGCCGGCGGCGACGCGTACATCATGAAGCACATCATTCACGACTGGGACGACGAGCGCGCGTCGCTCATTCTGAGGAACATCGCCGCGGCCATGGGCGGCAAACGTGGCCGGGTGATCCTGCTCGAGTCGGTGATTCGCGCCGACGCCGAGCCCGACTTCGGCACGTTTCTCGACATCGAGATGCTCGCGCTCCCCGGCGGCCGCGAGCGGAGCGCGGAGGAATTCAAGGCGCTGTTTGCCCGCTCAGGGTTCGAGATGACGAAAGTCGTGCCCACGAAGTCGCCGCTGTCGGTGGTCGAGGCAGTTCGGAGGTAGGGAATCAGCTTCGTGCGCCTTCGTGTTCTTAGTGCCTTCGTGATGTACAGGCCTGGGGATTAGTACGATCGTAGTGAAAGCAGATTAGAGAGGAAACGATGCGAAAGATTGTTCTCGCGGCCCTGGTACTCAGCTTCCCGGCCGCGGCGGCCGCGCAGTTGTCGCCCTCGGCCGGCTGGGCGGCGCACGCGGCCAATCAGTACCAGGTGGCGGCCAACGTTACTTATCTCACGGCCAGTAACTACGAGGCAAAACTCGACATCTACAGCCGGCGCGGCGCGACGACGCCGCAGCCAACGGTGATCTACTTCCACGGCGGATTCTGGGCGGCCGGCAGCAAGGAAGCCTCGCTGATGTCGCTCTTACCGTGGATGGAGATGGGCTGGACCGTTGTCAACGTGGAGTACCGGCTCGCGCGGATCGCGCTGGCGCCGGCGGCCGTCGGCGCTCCGGTTCATTGCGGCGCAGGCGAGGACCTACAACGTCGACGTGAACAGGATTGTCCTGACCGGCGAATCAGCGGGCGGTCATCTGACGCTGACGACCGGCATGATTCCGGAGAGTGCGGGCCTGGCCCGTGAGTGCGCCGGCACCACGCCGATTCCGCGCGTGGCCGCAATGGTCAACTGGTTCGGCATTACCGATGTCGCCGACGTCATCGACGGCCCGCACGCGGCCAACCTCGCGGTGACGTGGCTGGGCAGCCTGCCGAACAAGGACGAAATCGCGAAGCGTGTCTCGCCGCTCACCTACGTGCGGCCCGGCCTGCCGCCGATTCTCACGATTCACGGCGATCAGGATCAGCTGGTGCCTTACGACGAAGCGGTCCGTCTGCACGCGGCGTTGAGTAAAGCGGGCGTCACGAATCAACTGCTCACGATTCCCGGCGGCAAGCACGGGAACTTCACGCCCGACGAGCGCACGAAGATCTTCACGACGATTCGCGAGTTTCTCGGGAAGGCCGGGCTTGGCGACAATAAGTGACGCCAACCTCGAGCGGTTTCGAATGAGACCGGCCGCACTGCTCGTCGCACTCGTGTCCGTTCTGATCGGCATCGCGGGCCTCGTCTCTCCGGACAGCCTGATGAACGTGCGGAGGATGTACGTGGACTCGACCATCGGACTTCACGTGGCCGGTGCAGTCCGTCTGGCCATGGGAGTCGCGCTGATCCTGTTCGCGCCCGCTTCCCGGGCGCCGAACACCCTGCGGGTCATCGGCGGCGCCATGTGCCTGCAGGGCATCGTGCCGCAGTTCTATACCGTCGATCGTGCGCGTGAGCTGCTCGAGTGGGAGGCGATGCTCGGCGCAACGGTCCTGCGCATCGGGGCGGCCATCGCTCTCGGGACGGGCGCATTCATCGCCGTTGTCTCGCGTCCGCGCTCGATCAGCGCAGCGAGACCGTAGGAATTCGCAGGGCTCGCGCGACCGGAACGAGCGAGGCCGTCAGCGCGACGACGGTCAGCAGGCCGGCGACCGTGAGCAGCGTCGTGACATCGAACGGACCCACGCCGAACAAGAGCCCCTGCAGCAGGCGAAGCGCGATCGGGGCGAGACCAATGCCGATGGCCAGTCCGGCGGTGGTCATGCGCATGGCCTGTCCGACGATCAGCGACGCGATGTCGGTGCGCGTCGCGCCCAGCGCGACGCGAATGCCGATCTCGCGCGTCCGCGCAGCCGTGACGTAGGCCATTACGCCGTACACGCCGGCCGCTGACAGGACGAGGGCCAGCACGGCAAACGCGCCGATCAGCCACGCCATCGTTCGGGGCGCCGCGAATGTCTCGCCCACCATCGCGTCGAAGCTCTGTTCGCCGCTCACCGGCAGTTGCGGATCGGCAGCGCGGACCGCGTCCCGGATGTTCGGCGCGATGCTTTCGGGCGGGGCGCCGCCCGTTCGCGCGACGATGGTGACGACGACGGTCGGATTCTGGGAGTACGGGAGGTAAAGCTGCGGCAATCCCGCCGCGTCGGCAAGTCCGTCTTCGCGGACATCGCCGACGACTCCCACGATGGTCAGCACCTCTCGCTTCGCGCGCGGCACCCAGAACGCGGAACTGCGCGGGAAATCTGTTCGGAGCCGCCGGCCGACGACGTCCGTCCGTTGCCAATACCGTCGCGCGAACGACTCGCTGACGATGGCGACGCCCGGACGGTCCGCGGTATCAGCTGAACTGAAGTCACGCCCGGCTGCGATCGGAATCCGAAGCGTCCGGAAGTAATGAGGCGTCACCACCCAGTACCTCGCGACCGGGGCGCGATCGGGTGGAACCGCGTCCACGCCCTCAATCGACAACGGGACGCCGAGCCTGATGAGCGACAAGGGCGGGTAGTTCACCAGCGCCGCGTCGCTGACTCCCGGAGACGCGCTCAACCGTTCCTGCACGATGGCGGCCGCTCGGGTGAGCCGCCCGACATCTTCGTACTGCGGATCGTTGAGCGCGATCTGTCCGCTCATCACGTGCTCCGCAGCGAAACCGCGCGGCAGTCCGCCAAGGCGCACTGCGCTGCGCGTGAGCGCGAGCGCAGACGCCGCGAGCACGACCGACAGCGCGACTTCGGCCACGATGAGAGCGTACCGGAGCCGGCGGTTCGAGATGCCGCTGGTCGCATGCGACTCGTCCTTCAACGCGTTCATGACGTCGACACTGCCGGCCGCATGGGCCGTCAAGGCCGTGAAGAGCATGGTCACCGCGACCGTCAGCCCCATCGTGAACGCGGCGACCCAGCCGTCGACGCGGAATGCATGAAGGCGTCCGATGTCCTCGAAGCTGACCGAGGTGTTGAGGATGCCCACGACCCACACGGCGAGCACCAGTGCCAGCACGCCGCCACCGGCGGTCAGCATCAGGGTTTCGACGCCCACGTCGCATGCCACGCGCCAGCGGCTTCCGCCGAGCGCCTGACGGAGCGCGAGTTCTTTACGCCGGCCGATCCAGGCAGTCAGCAACAGGTTCGCGATGTTTGCGCAGGCGATGAGGAGCACGAACGCGACCGCCCATTCGAGGAGCACGACGACCGACCTGCCTTTGGCGGCAAAACTCGTCGTCAGCGACGCGACACCGGCGCTCCACTGATGGCCGGGGATCGGCAGGGACGCATACAACGCGGCTATCTCGGCGCTGGCCCCTTCCACCGAGCTGCCGGGCTTCATCCTGGCGTACACGTTGATCGTCTGCTCACGATCGGCCGGATCGACGACGATCGGCTGGAACAGCTGGAGCTCGCGATTCAGCACGCGGAAGATGCTGAAGCTCGGCGGCAGGACACCGACGACGGTGCACGTCCTGCCGTCGACGACGATCGTCTGGCCGATGATCGTCGCCGCTGCGCCGAATTCGCGGCGCCAGAAACCGTCCGTCAACAGCACCACATTGTCGCGACCCGGCTCGGTTTCGCTGGTGGTAAAGCCGCGGCCCAGCGCGGGCACGACTCCCAACAGCGGAAAGAAGGAGGCATCCACCAGGAAACCCTCGACCTGCACGGCTGTCGTCGGTCTCGCGACATTGAACGAGACGCGACGGAAAACCGCGTCCTGCTCGAACGCACCGAGGTGGCCGCGCAACGGGAAGTAGTTGGCTGGCGCGACCGGCCCCCCGTATCGTCCGGCGAGGCGATCCACTTCGAACACGCGCACGAGTCGATCCGCGTCTCGATACGGCAGCGGACGGAGCAGGAGCTCGCGAGTGAGGCTGAAGACCGCTGCGTTGACGCCGAGTCCGAGCGCCAGCGAGAGGATCGACACGAGCGTGAAGGCTGGGTGCTTCGCCAGGCTCCGGCATCCCCGGCGAACATGCCGCCACGCACTGGCCAGCGCTTCTGTACGGCTTCCCACGAGAGGTATTTCTACCACCATTGATCAATAATGTCCGCCGGACGGAGTGGAGAGTCATCTGATGAAGAAAGCGCTCGTCATGCTGGCGTTCGTGATGGCCATCAGCCGTCCCGCGTTGGCGCAGATCAGCCTCGAAGGCGAGTGGACCGGCCGGTACAACGAAGATCAGATGGACCGCGTGCCCGGCGGCGACTGGGGCGACTACACGGGCCTCCCGATCAGCGAGGCCGCGCGCTTCTACGCCGACAGCTGGGACATCTCGCGCGGCTCGGTGCCTGAGCATCAGTGCGAGGTCTACAACGTCGCGCACATCTTCCGCGGCCCTCTGCAGTTCCGCGTCTGGAACGAACGCGATCCCGATTCGCAGGAAGTCCTCGCCATCAAGATGTATCTCGGCACGTACGAGCAGTGGCGGACGATCTGGATGGATGGCCGTTCGCATCCGCCCGAGTACATGCCGCACACCTGGATGGGCTTTTCCACCGGTGAATGGCACGGTGACGATCTCGTCGTCACGACGTCACACATCAAAGCCGAGTATCTGCGTCGTGAAGGCATCCCGTTCAGCGATCGTCTCACCGTCGTCGAACACTTCATCCGGCACGGCAACACGATTACGCACGTGATGATCGCGACCGACCCGGTGTACCTCACCGAGCCGATGATCAACACGGAAGAGTTCGTCGTGATGGATCGCGGCAACACCAACTGGCTCTACAACTGCGAGACGGCCGAAGAGATTCCGCGGCTGAAGCACGACGTCCCGCATTTCCTGCCGGGCCAGAATCCCAACCTGACGTACTTCGCCAACCAGGTCGGGCTGCCGCAGGACGCTGTTCGGGGCGGCGCCGAGACCATGTATCCGGAATACCGCGCGAAGCTGCGGCAGCTGATGTCGGGGGCGAAGTAATGCGCGTCCCGAGATTCCCCGCGCTCCTTGCACTCGCTCTCCTCACCGCGCCCCTCGCGGCCCAGGAGCGGTTCATCGACGTCAACGGCGACATCAAGGACGTGCGCGCCAGCGGCGACCTGAAGACCGTGCACGTCTCCGGCGGCGTCTACGTGCTCATCGGCGGCGGCGCGAACGTCGTCGTCCAGGTCGGCGACGAGGGCGTACTGGTGGTCGATACCGGCGCCGCGGCTGCGACCGACAGGATCCTTGCCGCGATTCGCGAACTCTCGAAAAAGGAAATCCGCTGGATTGTGAACACCACGCTGGATCCGGACCACATCGGCGGCAACGAACGGATCTCGAATGCCGGGCGCACGGTGAACGGCAACCCCGCGGCGATCATCTCGCACGAGAAGCTTCCGTTGCGGATGGTGAAGCTGCCCGTGCCGGTCCCGATCAGTTCGCGGCCGCTGAACACGTTCTTCAGCGACCAGCGCGATCTTCACTTCAACGACGATCCCGTCTTCATGTATCGCGCGCCCGGCCACACCGACGGCGACATCATCGTGCACTTCCGCAGCGCGGACGTCATCGCCGCCGGCGACACGTTCCTGACGACGACGTATCCGTCGATTGACGTGGCGAACGGCGGGACGACCCAGGGTTTCATCGACGGGCTCAACCGGATTCTCGACCTCGCGGTCCCGAAGCACCTCGAAGAGGGCGGCACGCACATCATCCCCGGCCACGGCCGCATCTGCGACGAGGCCGACGTGCTCGAGTACCACGACATGATCGTCATCGTGCGCGATCGAATTCGCGATGCCATCAAGAAGGGCATGACGCTCGAGCAGATCAAGGCCGCGCGGCTGACGCGCGATTACGATCCACGATACGCATCCGCGTCCGGACCCGGGACGACCACGAACTTCGTCGAGTCCGTCTACCGCGACCTGAGTGCGAAGAAGTAGGCCATGAAGAAACTCCTCATCGCGTCGACGCTGTCGATCGCGCTTGGACTGATTGCGCAACCCGTCGTTTCCGGCCAGCAGCGCGGGCCTCACCGGCTACTGGGTCTCGGTCATCACGGAAGACTGGCGCTGGCGGATGGCGACGCCGCCGAAAAAAGACTACCAGAGCCTTCCGCTCAATCAGGCAGCGCGCAGAGTGGCCGACGACTGGGATCTCGAGAAGGACAACGCCGCGGGGCTGCAGTGCAAGCCGTACGGCGCCGGCAACATCATGAGGCAGCCGGGCCGGCTGCACATCACCTGGCAGGACGAGAACACGTTGAAGGTCGAGTTCGACGCCGGCACGCAGACGCGGCTCTTCTACTTCGGCGCGCCGCCGGCCGCGTCGGGGCCCCAGGGGACGAAGTCATGGCAGGGGGTGTCGGCGGCCGTGTGGGAGAGGCCGGGACGCAACGCCGTGACCGACGCGCGCGTCGCTGAATCGCGCGATACCAGCCTGCCGCCGGGAGGCGGCGGCGCCGGCCTCAGGGGCGCGCCGCCCCGGAACGCGGCGATGTTCGAAGGCGGCTCACTCCGCGCGACGACCACGAATTTCCGCGACGGCTACTTGAGGAACAACGGTGTGCCGTACAGCGAGAACGCCTCCCTCGTCGAGCATTTCGACCGGCTGCCGGCACATCCGAACGGCGACGTCTGGCTGATCGTGTCGTCGATCCTCGAGGACCCGACGTACCTCAACGGCCCGCTCTATCTCAGCTCGCAGTTCAAGAAGGAACCGAACGGCGCCAAATGGAATCCGACGCCCTGCCGGACCGATCCCCCGGCGGTCCCCCGCAAGTAGCGCGGCCCTTTCAGGGCCGCGACACAGGGCGCTAAGCGCCCCAGACTGCGCGCGCGGTCGAGACGACGAGCTCGAGCTTCTTCCACTGGTCGTCCTCCGACAACAGATTCCCGGCGGCGATCGACGCGAAGCCGCACTGCGGGCTGAGCGCCAGGTTGTCGAGCGGCACGTAGCGCGCAGCCTGATCGATCCGGCGCCTCACATCGTCCTGCCGTTCGAGCGCGGGCTCCTTCGTCGTAATCAGTCCGAGGACGACGTCCTTGCCGCGCGGCACCAGGCGCAGCGGCTCGAAGCCTCCCGATCGATCGGTGTCGTATTCGAGCAGAAACCGATCGACATCCAGCCGCGAAAAGAGCTTCTCCGCAATCGCGTCGTAGCCGCCCTCGGTATACCAGCGGCTGCGGCTGTTCCCCCGGCAGATGTGAACGGCGATCGTGACGCTCTGGCGCAGGGACCGGTCGAGGCCGGCGAGCGACGCGTTGTCGCCGGCGACAGCGGCCTCGAACTCGCCGTCGGGATCGGCGCCGGCCATCTTCATCGCCTCGCGATGGTGCGGATCGAGGTAGTGCGAGTAAAACGGCGCGTCGAGCTGGATATACGTGACGCCCTGGCCAACGAGCCACGCGATCTCGTCTTGGACGATCGCGACGAGATCCGAGAGAAGGGCATCGCGATCCTTGTAGAAACGATCGGTCACGCCCGGCTTGAATCCTGTTGGCACGAAGTTCGACGGGGCAGGCAGCGTGATCTTGAATGGCCCGGTGAGCGACTGCATCAGCGGCACTTCGTCGGCCGTCAGCATCTGGCGCTTGCTCAGCTTCGCGCCCACGATTTTCGCAGTTGTCTTCTCGGGTCCGCCGCCCGGGCCGTGCCATTCGAGCATCACGCTGTCGGGAATGAAGCCGTCGACGGCGTCCGCCATGCCCGTCAACCACGAGTAGCGGCGCATCTCGCCGTCGGCCAGTACGTCGAGGCCGATCGCGCGCTGACGGGCGACGGCGGAACGGATGGCGTCGTCTTCCTTTGCGCGGAGTGACGCCAGATCCATCCGGCCGTCGGCAAACGCTGCGCGAGCAGCCAGCAACTCCGGTGGGCGCAGCAGGCTGCCGACCTGTTCGGCGCGAAGCGGCATGAGGGGCATGAGGCCGTAAGTATATTCAACGCGTGCGTTAACATAGCGCCACCCATGAAGCGACACCCGATCGGAATCATTCTGTTCACGATCCTCATCGACACGCTGGGTATCGGAATCCTGGGACCCATCCTGCCGCAGCTGCTGGGCAATCCGAATTCGCCGCACTACCTGCTCGGCAAGGATGCGACCGTGGGCTCGGGCTACATCATGTTCGGCTTTCTCGTCGCGAGTTTTCCGGTGATGCAGTTCTTCTCGACGCCGATCCTCGGCCAGCTGTCGGATCGGTACGGGCGGAAACCCGTGCTCGCCCTGTCGCTCGCCGGCACGGCGTTGGGCTATCTGCTCTTCGCGACGGGGATTGTCATCAAGAGCATTCCGCTGCTGTTCGTGGCACGGGCGCTCGACGGGATCACCGGCGGCAATCTCTCGGTCGCCCAGGCGGCGATCGCGGACGTCACCCCGCCGAGTGAGCGCACGAAAAACTTTGGATTGATTGGCGCCGCCTTCGGCGTCGGCTTCATCGTCGGTCCGTTTCTGGGCGGAGTGCTCGCCGATCCGTCCGTGCTCTCCTGGTTCACCGCGGCCACGCCGTTCTGGTTCGCCGCGCTGCTGGCGTCGGCCAATACCGCGCAGGTGCTGCTGCAGTTCGACGAGACGAACAAGCACATCCGCGATGTGTCCGTCGATTTCACGAAGGGCATCGGCAACATCGTGCGCGCGTACGGGATGCGCGAGCTGCGGCCGATTTTCATGACGTCGTTCTTCTTCAACGCCGGCTTCGGCTTCTTCATTTCGTTTTTCGGCGTGTTCCTGATCCATCGCTTCAACTTCAACGAAGCGCGGATCGGTAACTTCTTTGCGTGGGTCGGCGTGTGCGCGATCTTCACGCAGGTGTTCACCACGCGGCGGATCGCCGCGCGTCGGCGTGTCGGCCGTCATGACCGCGTACCTGCTGGTGCCGTCTCCGCTCTGGCTATTCCTGATTGCGCCCATCAGCTCGACGTTCAACGGGCTGTCGCTCGCGAACATGGGCGGGCTGCTCAGCCGATCCGTGGCGCCGCAGGTGCAGGGCGAAATCCTCGGCATCGGATCGAGCATCGCGGCGCTCGCGAACTCGCTGCCGCCGCTCATCGGCGGCTTCGTCGCGGCGTCGTTCGCGCCCGAGGCGCCGGTGCTGGGCGCGGCGCTCACGATGTTTCTGGCGTGGCTGATCTTTACGCTGACCTTCCGCCGGGCGCCGGTGCCCGCTCCGGCGGTCACCGGCGTGTAGCTACGCGGAAGCCCCCACGGGTCTGGGCTTCACGTCGAGTGAGAGGTTGGCTCGCTTGAGGAGAGCTTCGAACCCGCCCTTGTCCACCGCTTTCGCGTAGGCCTCGTCGGGCGCGACGAGTTTCTTCGTCACGAGGTCCATCAATGAGTCGTTGAGGGTGACCATGCCCACGGCTTTCCCCACCTGCATGATCGACGGAATCTGAAACGTCTTGCCCTCGCGGATGAGGTTGGTGATGGCCTGCGTGGCAATCAGCACCTCGAGCGCGGCGACACGGCCGCCGCCGATCTTGCGGCACAGGTTCTGCGCGATGACGCCTCGCAACGACTCCGAGAGCATGATCCGGATCTGCGCCTGCCGGTCTGACGGAAACTGATCGACGAGCCGATCCACGGTCGACGCGGCCGTCGTCGTATGCAGCGTGCCGAACACGAGGTGTCCTGTTTCCGCAGTCTCGATGGCGATCGCCACGGTCTCGAGGTCGCGCAGTTCGCCGACGAGCACGATGTCGGGATCCTCGCGCAGCGCCGCACGGAGCGCGCCCTTGAACGAGTCCGTGTGCGTGTGCACTTCGCGCTGGTTGATCAGGCATTTCTGATTGTTGTGCACGAACTCGATCGGATCCTCGATCGTGATCACGTGATCCTGCCGCGTCCGGTTGATATAGTCGATCATCGCGCACAGCGTCGTCGACTTGCCCGATCCGGTCGGCCCGGTGACGAGCACGAGACCTTTGTTCAGCTTGCAGAGCTGCAGGATCGCCGGCGACAGTCCGAGCTGTTCCGCTGTCAGGATGCTCGAGGGAATGACCCGGAACACGGCGCCAGGGCCCTTCCGGTCGGCGAACACGTTCGAGCGAAACCGCGCCAGGCCCGCGATCTCATAGGCGAAGTCGGTGTCGTGGCGCTCCTTGAATTCCTCGCGGTTCTTCTGCGGCATGATCGGGCCCAGCAGCTGGATGACGGCGTCGCCCGTCAATGGACTTGCGGCCGGATCGAGCAGCTCCATGTGGCCGTCCTTGCGGACCATCGGCGGCGACCCGACGCACAGGTGCAGGTCCGACGCTTTCGCGTCGAACATCGCACGGAACAGCGGATCGATTGCGTTTCCCTCGCTCATGACTCCGGCACCTCGCTGACATCGACGATGTGCGCGGTGTTGATGAGGAGCGCCATGTCGCTGGTTTCAAGATATCGAAAGACTTCCGACTGCCGCGCCCAGTCGCTCAGCCGGTCGCGGCCTTCGGGCCGATACACGCGCACCGCCCCGACGACGCGCTGACCGCTCGAGAGCAGAATCGACACGAACCGGCGCGTCGCCACGCTGTAGCCCGCGTCAAGCGCCGCTTCGTTTTCCTCGAGCGCCACGAGCATGACGTGCCCGCGGTTATAGAGCACCGTACGCGTGCCTTCCTCCTGGCGGATTTCGAACGGCACGAACCCCGTCTCGCCGTTCAGCAGGTCGCTGACCCGCTCGGGGCCGTCGTGCCGCGAGCTGTCGCCCGTGAAGAAGCAGCCGCGTACGGATTCACCGGTGGACAGCGTGACGGTGGCGTGGATGCGGCGCTTCTCGAAGCGATACACCGATTCGTCCCGCAAGATGCCCATGAGTGTCCCTGTTATCGGCGCGGATCGCTCCGGCGCCGTGCATGCCGCTGCACGGCCGTGCCCGCATCCGGAGGCGCGCGAAGGTGTGAGATATTGATGGCCGTGACATCCAATCTCGATCGACAGCTCCAGACGTATGGGGAGCTCGCTGTCAGAGTCGGCTTGAACCTGCGGAGCGGCCAGCGTCTGCTGATCATCGGACCGCTTGCGAGCGGCGGCGTCTCGCTCGAAGCAGCGCCCCTCGTCCGGCATGTTGTAACGGCGGCGTATCGTGCCGGCGCCTCGCTGGTCGAGACGATGTGGGGCGACGAAGCCGCGCAGATGGCGAGGTTCCGGCACGCGGCGCGCGACTCGTTCGGCGAGTTCTCCTCCTGGCTGCCGCGGGCGCTCGTCGAGCATGCGGAAGCGGGCCACGCGATCGCGTCGATCTACGCCAACGATCCCGATCAATTGAAGGACGAGCCGCCCGAACTGGTCAGCACGGTGCAGCAGGCGGTCTCGCGAGCCGTCCGCCCGTTCCGCGAGTTGATCTCCCGTAATCAGACGAACTGGACCGTCGTGGCCGCGGCGGGCGCGGGTTGGGCCGCGCGCGTGTTTCCGGGCCTGTCGCCGGCAGAGCAGGTGTCCAGGTTGTGGGAGGTCATCGCCCGTTTGTGCCGTCTCGATCGCCCGGATCCTGTCGAGGCGTGGGAAACGCACCTGGCGGCGCTCGCCCGGCGCCGCGATTACCTGAACGACAAGCGATACTCCGCGCTCAAGTACAAGGGGCCGGGGACGGAGCTGACGATTGGTTTACCGGCCGCTCATGTGTGGGTGAGCGGTCGCTCGGAGAGCCGCTTCGGGATTCCCTTCGCGCCGAATCTGCCGACGGAAGAAGTGTTCACGATGCCGCACAAGGACTCAGTCGACGGCGTCGTCCGATCGTCGAAGCCGCTCAGCTACGGCGGCACGGTAATCGAGAACTTCAGCGTCACCTTCGAAGGTGGGAACGCCGTGAAGGTGAGCGCGGAGCGCGGCCGGGAAGTGCTCCAGCGGCTCGTCGACACCGACGCCGGCGCCGGCCGCCTCGGCGAGCTCGCACTAGTGCCGCACAGCTCGCCGGTGTCGCAGTCGGGGCTGCTCTTCTACAACACGCTGTTCGACGAGAACGCCGCCAGTCACGTGGCGCTCGGGTCGGCGTACAAGTTCACGATGACCGGCGGCGAGTCGATGGACGACGCCGACTTCGAGAGCGCCGGCGGCAACCGCAGCGGCGTCCACGTCGATTTCATGATCGGATCGGGGGAGCTCGATGTGGACGGCGTGCGGCCGAGCGGGGCGACCGAGCCGCTCATGCGCGCCGGAGAATGGGCGCAAGCCATCTAGCCCTTCAG
>WNFL01014193.1_pt1 | contig 29826 bp, 31 predicted proteins | sample 5400361 | NCBI WGS metagenome assembly WNFL01 (sample SAMN13153351, study PRJNA577476) | soil metagenome | isolation source: 40 cm soil on Douglas fir-dominated hillslope | place: USA:California | collected 2013-09-17
AGTCGACTCCCTCGGCATCTTCTACTCTGTGTCCAGGGGGGATGATAGAATTATCAATCTTCGACGCTGGGATCAACAAACCGATACCGAGGTTCTGATCGGTCAGATCAACTTCAAGTTCTTTGCGTGGAGTCTCATCCAATTCGGAGGGGAAGAGAAGCCCTGGAGTTATATCTACAACTTCCTGAGACGTGAACACGGATTTATCCTGAACCCGTTCGTTTCATTCCTCATCACAAATCTTTCGTCCTCACGCTTTGAGCAGCGCACGGACTTTTACGGGCAGTAATGGAACGAACTACCGTTGGTGCTTACCATGGAACAAGCTCAAGGTAGGTTGAGCCCCCACTGCGGAGGATAGGAACTTAACTTCGGCCCAGCTTTGCCCCGCTAATGGGGATACCAAGCATCCTCTGGCAATATATCACCACAATAGATTCTCAGAGAAATCATACATCGAAATCTTCGATAGATCCCTTCTCGATACTCTGGACCTCGTCATGAGTACGTCAACCCGCGTTCTCACCTATCAACCCCACTGACGCCTGGACGCTTAGTGTCATTCTTGATCATGGAGAAGAGGCGCAGGGATACCAATAAGCGCCATCGTTATGGAGGGGCACCGTGATAAACTTGAGCACAAAGAGTCATACGCCAAGATCGAGTTCTAAAACCACAATTGGGACGTCCTTCCAGATCTGAAGGTCTGCTTCTGCTGTTTTGCGTTCGTACAACCAGGGCAATCGAGGGGTTCGCAGGCTATTTCCTCCATGGGACGTGTGTTTTGGAGCAGGATAAGTTGGCAATCCACCAATCCAAACCCGCTAGGTGCATGCGTGGCTATAGGAGATGGAAGGTTGGTTAAGACAACAAGGACAGTTCACTGTATCAATATTGCCTTTGAAATTAACACTCTTGTGACCATATAAAACTTACACCTTAAAGCTGCTATTCCCACACAAAGACTACTCTGGAAGTGGTCATCAATTTCGAACTTATGCGCCGGGCCTCCTTCCTTGCGAGGTGAATATTTCTTTCATCGACTCCAACCAAAAACGAACACTCGTACCAATGGCGGAACGCAGGCTTTGGTGATGTAGTATATCGTGTCTAGTCGTATATATTTGCAACCCTTCCCAGGGTCGCAGTGAGATGACGCACCCATCGTGGAAGAGAAACTGGCCGACTGCCTGATCCACGAGTCAGCCGTTGAGCCCTCGAATGATTACATAGGGTACTCCGTACCGAACCTCGTCGTTAGGAAGATCCTTGCCCATCCGTCCGCATTCCGGTGGGGGAACGTGGTTTGGATTAGGAACGGGACAGACTATGGGGGGTGCCAAGGGCGAACCTCCCTCCATTCTTTCGAACTTTCGAACTGCGGGCCCTAGACTTGGAACGTTTGCAGCTGCGCCTACTCCGACCGAACCCCGAGCGCCAAAAGAATGTCTCCGCGTCCGCAGTGATGGCTGCGGACGACGGTCCTGAAAGTGGAAGTCTATTGCCAAGCATAAAAGAGGGGCTACTCTCGTGGACCTTGCCCATCATACTTCTCGTGATGGCCCAACTCCAGGAACCCGTTCATCTCGAGTTTTCTAACAACAGCATCCGCAACACCACCGCTCAAGTCGACTCCCTCGGCATCTTCTACTCTGTTTCCAGGGGGGATGATGGAATTATCAGTGTTCGACGCTGGGATCAACAAACCGATACCGAGGTTCTGATCGGTCAGATCAACTTCAAGTTCTTTGCGTGGAGTCTTATCCGATTCGGAGGAGAAGAGAAGCCCTGGAGTTACATCTACAACTTCCTGCGACGTGAACACGGATTTATCCTGAACCCGTTCGTTTCATTCCTCATCACATCTCTTGTCCTCACGCTTTGAGCAGCGCACGGACTTTTACGGGCAGTAATGGAACGAACTACCGTTGGTGCTTACCATGGAACAAGCTCAAGGTAGGATTGAGCCCCCACTCCAGAGGATAGGAACCTCACTTCGGCCTAGCTTTGCCCCGCTAATGGGGATACTAAGCATCCTCTGGCAATATACCACCACAATATATACTCAGAGAAATCGTACATTGAAATCTTCGATAGATCCCTTCTCGATACTCTGGACCTTGTCATGAGTATGTCAACCTGGATTCTCACCTATCACCCCCACTGACGCCTGGACACTTAGTGTCATTCTTGATCATGGAGAGGAGGCGCAGGGATGCCAACAAGCGCCGTCGTTATGGAGGGGCACCGTGATAAACTTGACACGAATGACTTATACGCCAAGATCGAGTTCTGAAACCACAATTGGGACGTCCTTCCAGATCTGAACTTCCGCTTCTGCTGTTTTGCGTTCGTACAACCAGGGGCAATCGAGAGATTCGCAGGCTATTTCCTCCATGGGGTGTGTGTTGGAGCAGGATGCGCAAATCCGTTGACAATCCACTAATCTATTCTGCGCAAGGTGCATGCGTGAATATAGGAAGTGCAGTGTTGGCTCTGGATTGCTAAGACATTGAGGACAGATCACTGTAACCTTGTATTTAATATTAGCACTTCTGTTTCCACACGAAACTTACGCCCTGAAGTAACCTTTCCACACACCACACAAAGACTGCTCTGGAAGTGGTCATCAATTTTGAACTTCAGAGCCGAGCCTCCTTTCTTGCGAGCTGGAGTGTTTCTCTCAAGAGCCAGGGTTGTATCTCCCTTGTCCACTTTGTGGGTCTTTGGCATTTCGTCGTACCAGGCTTGAACATCAGCCCCGACCAAGTTGAATACTCTTGCCAATGGCGGAATGAGGACTCTAGTGATATAGTATACTGCATCTAGCCTTTTATGCCTGCAAAGCTCTGGTACCATTTCCTAGAGTCGCCATGAGGTGACATACCGGTCTTGGAAGAGTTCCTCTGGTGCTACTGCCCGATCCACAAGACGACCGTTCAGTTCTCCTCGAATTATCACATAAGGTATTCGGTCCCCATACTGAGGCTCGTCGTTTGGATCCTTGATCATCCGTACGGCGGCTACGGTCACGCCCGGGGGTGGTGGTCCCTTGTCGCTGGTCAAGTGGACAGATCAGGAACAGGGCACCCATGCCGCTTCACCTCTCTGACCTGTAAGTTCCCAATCTTACTTCCTTGGCGAACGTGAAATCCTGAATGGACACCCTGCCTTCCAGAATCTTCGTCCATGAACGCCAACAATATTCTTTCACCTTACTCAGGTCCTGACTCCGAAACAGCAGCCTGCCGAGAGTGTGAGGTTTTAAATGGAGTGGTGGAAGGTGTGACAAACTTCAAGGCGCTCTCGAGCATCTTTTGTTGAGCGGGTACTCCATCGCGCCGCACGGTCTCGATGCCCTTCGCATCAAACTTGGGCTCGACCTCGTCGGGGTGTTCGTACTTGAGGCCCACATAGCGCTTCTTTGCTTGAAGAACGCAAGGGAGGTAAACCTTTCTCGCAATCAACCTCCTGGAGACTCACAGTTGAAAGGCACGAATACTAACCTTCTCAAATTTGAGTTTGATAGGAGGTGGATTACGAGCTGTAACTTGGTCGGCGATGTCGTTTCCGATCCTAAAAGCCTCCTCTTTCGTCTTCCCAGGCAAGTATATGAACAGCGAGTCAGTGTCACCATAAACGACTCTCGCTCCCCATCTGTTGTGAGACTCGATGAACGCAATTGCCTTCTCAAGAGTTTCCCGGCCAGACTGGACGATCGCGTCTGCGATCTCAACAGCTGGCATGCGACCAGAAAATGACGCGCTTGTATAGCCATACGTGACATTCGCAATGAACTTGAGGGAAAGTTGTCTTGCATCTAAAAGACGCAACAAAGCCTGCCCAAAAGGTGAGGAAAGTTCATCAGATATACTTATTACACACTTTATCTCCTTTAGCGAGCTTCATTGCGTTCTTCACCATGACTCGGGTGTCTAAAAGCTCTGATAACATCTTCGCGAGGAGGCTTTGCCGAACAGTGGGTTTCACAAATACCATGCCATTCGCAGAGACTAGGAGGTGGATCAATATGGATCAATGTATGGCGGTTTCACTCTTACTATGCACTTGATCTCTAACCGTCTCTAGTAGCCCAGCTGGGAGCTCCAAGTCCTCAATGATTCCGAGTTTGTTCTTGCCCACATGGGGATCAACACGCCCAAGACAAGTAGAGTAGCAGTAATTGTAGGCGATCATGATTGAAGGATACAACGATTGGAAGTCGAGGACAACAAGAGGACTCTTGTAGAATGCGGACATAGGCTCCATGACCAGAGGCATACACTCGGCCGCGTTTTGCCTTCCGACCTGTCCGTGAATTCAGATTTGACTTTGCGAAGTGTTGCAGGCGCACCTGGCTCTTGCTTGGAGAGATGAAGACAAAGCTCTCCGGCTTGCCGATTCGGAACATGAAAGACTCAACCTTAAACTGAGAGCCCCTGGATATCACAGAGAAGAACTCGATGCCAAAAACTCGGGCGAATTCACTGTACCAGTGGTCAGCTTTGCGCCAAAGAGTTCGGATCATACGTACGCGGTCTTAGTGATGACTTCCGCTTCATCAAGCATCTCCAGAACCATGCTCGTTCGGTCAGCGTGGTAGGTCAATACGCGAGACGACTGGCTTGGAGTACCCGTACGAAACCATTTCGTGAGTGTGCCAATCGTATACTTTGGAACTCTGAGAATGGTTTATAGTGACTGTGGTACCTTTGAGGGAACCCTCGTACCTTTGATGCAGGATATGGAAAGCAAAGTTCTCGAAGCACGTGTCTGCCGGTGACTTTGAAATTGGATGTATGCCGAGTGCTCCAGTTATCACTGCCAGCGTGTCCACTCCCGTCCGGGGCTCTTGAGAGGAGCTGAGAGATTCTAAGAGCTGAACATAATATAGTCAGTCTCAAGATCACGTTATCTCTAATAATGGAGGTACCATATTCTCTCCCTCTCGTTGCTAAGTATCCCCAGCTGGACCGTTGAACTTCCCACCCTGCCAGGATGTCCGGGTCCAACTCATGCACGAGGTCAACCAGGGAATGAATCAATTCCAATTCGTCGTCATATTCGTCAAAATGAATGTCCCCAAGGCGCTGGGGCTCAAACTGAGGGTTCTTCACAACCAATATACCAGAGCGGAATGCAGCTCGCCGATCACCCTCTGGAGGGGGTCCGTCCTCGCCTTGGAAACACCAAGAAACTGCCGCAACCATATCCTTCTCCGGGTCTGGTGCATTATTGTCGGTAGGAACTAGGAAGGCTTAGATTAAGTCAGAGTTGGCGACGACATAACCTTACCAAACACTTCCACTGCAAGAACAGACATGGCCTGGTGTTCTCTTGCAGATAAGTTGTCAGGTTTAGCTTGGGTGACCTTAAAGCCAAATGTATTCGCTGGGGTTGGTCCTTCGATCTGCGGTATTCGCTTAGCAAGGCACTACAAGTCACCTGCCACCTCACCTACCTGGGATTGCATTTTAATTTGCATCTCTCTCCTCATCTGTACGTCATTTTCTTCGGAGCGCTTCCTCAGCCACTCCTCAGCCTGTCGCCGACTTGGAGGTACACTTGAATACTCCCAACCTAAAACCCCACTGCCATCGAGCTTGGCTTGTCGTGTGGGAAGCATTCTCCGAGACGGCGATGTATCTTTACTCGCACCATCCAGGGTACTTGCCCATTCCTCCAGCGAACCCACACCCACTCCTCCCTGCAGCCGGAATTTGAGACCTCCGTATTCGCGAGCACGTTCTGGAGCGTCTTCGGCTTTAGAGTAGTATGGATCGCTGTGAACTCGAGTTTCCAGACCAAGGTCGAGCATCGACGAGAGTAGTTCGGAAGTCGATGGAGGCTTGAGGGCGTAGGTAAACACCTTCTTTCCAGGAATAGTCGAACCACTGAACGAAAGCTTTGGCGGCAGCGATGCACCTCCTTCCGAAGCAGGCGAGGAATCGAAACCGATAAGCTTTCCTTTGCTATACCTCGCCTCTGACTGCGAAAGTGAATGTTGCGATAGGAAAGAGGCCATAAATGAACCGCCGTGAACAAGTTTGGGCTTCTTTTTAGGCGGTCCTTCAACGGTGTTGGGGGTATGCGGGCTTTTTCGTTTTCTTTCATTCTCAACGTGAACGGGGGAGAACCGAGTGCCCTGTGATCCAGTATGTTCGGCAAATATGTCGGCCTTTGCCTGCGCATGCGAGGCGCCCTCTGCTGGTTGAACATGGGTTTGCATTTCGGATGGACTGACTCGAATTGGTTCAACGTATCGTGTGGCTGGATCGCCAAAATCAAGAGTCGCCATCTGAAGAAGCTCGCCACTGTCAGGGGAGGGCCTTGGAGGCAGCGGATCCGGTGGCGAGTTTCCAAGATCCACAGTTGGTTGGAGAGGAGTGCCAGCTTTGGAAAAACTGAGGCGCGGATCAGATGGTTACATACAACTGAACGCATCCTCACTGACTTATTTGCCTTGTGTGGAGGTTCACTGTCGTTTCTGTTCTTCCTGTGAACCGAGGTCGAGTTTCATATGTCAGATGAGCACTAACCGCTTTACTTTGGGAGGCTTGGATAGGACAGCATCTGGCTCACTGGTGGGTATTGAGTCAATCGGCAAGCACGGGGATGAAAGGGTTTGACACCCACGACTTTGGTTGTAGCTCTTCTCCTTGCTTAACAGGAGTTGATTGGAGAGGCTGATCTTGCCACTGAAGCTCAGGCGGGGGACCAACCGCCGCCAGGTCTTCCTCCCTGTCATCGACCTTGAACACGCGCAACTAAAAGGAAAGGGCGAAAACTTACGCGAAATTGGTCCCCTGATTCTCATGGTGCCACCTCTCCCAATCTTCGTCATCATCCCTAAACATCCCGTTCTCGTCCAGGTTCAAATTTTGTGAAACACCTTTGAACCACTCCTCATCAATCTGCACCATTTCCTCGGCCTTTACCTGTACGCCAGAGCTCGGGTGGTTGAAGGGATTCGTTTCACTCCCGGAACTCGTCGCCGACTTGTCGGATGGATCCCGCCCAGAAGGTCTCCAGGTCTTAAACGGTTCAGGCCAAAGAGCCTGCACGCTTTCAAACGTAGTCATGACCCAGCTCTCCCATGTGGTACTCTTCGCCGACTGGGTCTTCCCATGTTCCTTGCGGATCCGTTCCTCCAGGGCCTCCCAATTTCGCGCTTCCGACACCCACCCCTCACCCTTCCCACGTGTGCTTGCACTCGCAACTTTGGGTACATCGGGCGTCGGATCCAGTCCCTTCGCAACACGGCGGCGGCGCTCGTCCTCCCACAGCTCGCGCACAGAGAGCACGAGTGGTTCGGATGACGGGGATGGTGCGGGGATGCGGAGTTTGTCGTGGACATTGCGTGGGGTTATGCGATGTCGGTTGAGGATGTGGTAGGAGATGACATCAATCTCGATAGGGAGGCGAGTGACTGGGAAATAGGCGGGCTGGGACAAACCCTCTGCTCGCCAGGAGTCAATCATAAAGACCACTTTGCCCTCGAGATAAAAGCTCAAAGACGCGACTCACCTCCGCCACCTGCTCTCCAACTCACACTCGCCAAGTCCATCGGTCCACACCCATATAGCCCAAAATCGCACATGAACTGTAGTGGATAGCTCAGGTGACTTTCAAAGACGTTGAGCTTGACGCCCATCACTCTCCCCGCCTGGAGAATGACAACGGCGCGGGAGATGAGAGCAGGGTCGCTAATGAGGATCTTGAGGAATGGAGAATATCCATAGTGGAACCCGTAGAAGTGGATTCCCTTGACGAGGATGATCGCGCGAATGAACCGCGAGGAGGGCTTGTATTTGTTCCGGTTCAGGGAGAGCGCGAGAGCATGGTTGAGTGAAGTCTGGAGGTTTGCAATGTAGGAGTTGACTATTCGACCGTCAGTTTAGATTTTTGCTTTAAATAACATGGTAGAAGGGGAAGGTGGCAAACACACCAGAATCGGGATCCAGCAAGCCAGCATACTCGATATAAAAGTACGGATACACCTGGTGGACATGTACACATGCTTTAGCACCCGTCGAAGACGTGCCGTAGATCCTCAACACGGGCACTCGTTCCAGTTCCCCTGGGTCGTCCATCGGCCCAGTAGAGGCGACCACGTAGTCGATATTGTTTACACGGACACTGATCTCCGCGTCCGGCTCGCTCATCGTTCATCCAGACAGATGTAAAGGTCTCGTGTGGCGTCAAGTTGTACGTCAACATTTGGTCGAGGGTCGTGTTCGTCCAAGTCGTCGTCTTGTTCACTCATACATTAGTGCATGAGCACGATAATAATTTCATTACATTCAAGTTGGTGCAAAATCAATCTCAAATATCAGTTTCTATTTCTACATCCATCACAACGTGCCCAAAGGGGAGGGGTTGGATACAGCTGACGCGTATACCTCAATAGCACAAACTTGGACCACCATTTACCCAGAAGTAGATTGCTCAACCGGCGTAGCCACCCCATTTGTCGGTGTCTGCACCTCGGACGAGTGCTCGGTCGTTGGCTCAAGGGGCGACCCGATCGCGGGCTCGCCAATCACGTACCGGAGCACGTCACTCAGCGTAATGATCCCTACGAGCTTGCCCTGTGTTGGGCCAGTCCCGCCTTCCACCACCACGAGCCGGTGCACTCGCCGCTGTCGAAGGAGAGCTAAGAGCTTGCGAAGCGAGTCGTACTGTGTACAGGTGATAACTCCCGGAAAGTCGAGAGAGCGCTGGGAGAGCGCGGATTGGATTGTGTAGTCAAGGGTTGTGTAGGCTCCTGACCGAACGAGAGTCTAGGGTACGTGAGCGATATAGCGAATAATGGAAGGGGATAAATGTCCTACCGTAACGTCCACGGTCTCATACATATTTCGAACGATGCCGTTTTCGTCGATGATTGGGACGGCGCTGATTCCTCGTTCGGAGAACATGTGTACGACGTCGAATACGGTAGTCTCCATTGTTGCAGTTGCAATAGGCCAGTAGGGGTCATCGGGTCGTGGTTGTACGTACGTGCCGATACCCAAAGAACGAAGGTCCTTGTTCAGATGATCGATTTCTTTGCACTATGCGCCTATCAGCAGGCAAAAGGCAATAGTGTGATGCAATACTTACGTTGTTTGCGATGAACTTGAGAGCGCGGTACTGGGTGAGGACCGAAACGAGGACTTCGTAGCCTGTCTCGCGGGTAGACGTCGCGCATGTGTCTGAATAAGCATCTTGCAGGCATCATAGAGCGGGCGCGAGGGATGAACGAAGAGCAGGGGTGGTGGCGGGACGTTGAGTTCCTTCTCAATGTCTGAGCCGAGAACCGTCAATATAATCGAGGGGATTGCAGGTGCGATTCTGACCTCTCAGGGACTCGAGCCTGAAGTGTTCTACATCTGCAGCTGCGCCTTCGAATGATGACGTGCGGTAGTAGTACTGGATGAGGTGAATAATGTCGTGCAACGTGAACATCCCCGCGAATTTCCATGTGTCCTGGTTGTAGAGCGGTGCAGATACGACACCTATATTCGACCGGAAATTTAGCTCTGTGATCGGAGCCTAGGTAAAGGAACGAAGAACCATTCTGGACCAGAGACGCGAGGGCCTTCTTTACCTCGAGCTTTGTGTCGAGGACGAGCAGTCTGAAGCTGAGCGGGAATACATCATAAGTGCTTCTGCCCTTGAGAAATGTTCTGATCCTCTTGAGGGCATCGTCATGTTCAGACGGACGGATGGAGTCAGACCGCGCTCGTCGTTGTGATTGCTTTCGAACACCTCGTCGAGGAAGTCCAGTCGGACTCATTGCAGGTGACAACGGCGTCTCATGTGGTTGTCCATATTGCGTTGACATCGTAGACGAGGAGTGTAAGCATGGAGTGCTTGCGCGTGTTTGGCACTTGAGACTATTGAACGATGCCTGACGCTCGATTTGCTCGAATCCGCACGGATCCTCGCTTCAGGAAACTCAAGAAGCAGCAGAAGAAACTCATAGTCGACGCACGCTTCGAGTCGCTCCTCGAAGACGACGAAAAGGACAGTAAAAAGTCCAAACGTGCGTAGGGCCTTGGTGTGGATCAATCAATCCCTCTACTTACTTCTGTTCTGTCCTGTTCAGTACGAGTGGACAAGTATGGCCGCAAACTCAAAGTGACCCACGACAGCGACAACCTTCGCCGGTTTTACCACCTCGACGAGGACGAGGGGCAGACACGTCCAGATTATGCGCGAGGCGAGGGTCTTGTAGAATCTTCATCAGAAGAGGACGTCCAATCGGAAGAGGACGAATCTGGTGATGGCAGAATCGTTGTCCTCGGCAGGGACCTTGACAAACCAATTTCCGTACTTCAAGATGAGGCGGAGATTGACCTCGATGAGAGCGCATTTGCAGACTTAGATGCACAAGCCGAGTTGAACGCGAAGGAGCACGATGCGCAAGAGCAGAAGACTACCACCAAGCCCACTGCTAGACTTGCAGTTGTGAACCTGGATTGGAACTACGTCAAGGCCTCTCATTTGTACAAGGTATTCTCGTCCCTCGTCTCCACTACCGCGTCGAATGTACCTGCTCCCATCGCTGCCCCAGGCGGACGCGAGCGCGTCAAGAGGAGCGGAGGGGCAATCGTAGTCCGCGGGAAGTTGTTGAATGTACGCGTGTACCCAAGCGATTTTGGAAAGAAGAGAATGGCCCGGGAGGACAAGGAAGGTCCACCGCCAGAACTGTTCAGGGAGAAGGCTGTAGAGGACGAACAAGTCACCGCGGAGACACTCATCGAGACGAATAATGGTGAGGACTACGACGAGACTGCATTACGGAAGTACCAGCTTGAGAGGTTAAGGTAGAGTATCGCCTCAACGTTCTTCAGTCCCCACTTACGATCCCTTACAGGTACTACTATGCAATAGCAACATTCGACTCCCCCTACGCAGCGCAACACGCCTACACAGAACTAGACGGGACAGAGCTTGAACGATCAGCAAATGTTTTTGACCTGAGCTACGTCCCAGACGACATGACCTTCCACGACGAATACCGGGACGAGGCAACAGCCGACAGTGTCGCTGTGGGTGGATACCAACCTATTGAGTTCACAACGGACGTGCGTGCATTTAACACAATCCCTTGCAACTTAAATGGTAGTATCAGTCTAACGCGAGGGGAATCAGGCTCTTCGACATTCGAAAGTAAAACTTACCTGGGACGATGATGACCACGAGCGTAACCGCGTCACACGACGAATACTCTCACGGAAAGAAATCGATGAGCTCGATTTCCAAGCGTACATCGCTTCCTCGGGCTCTGAATCCGACTCCGACGCGTCGCATACTTCACAACCTACTACGGGAGACGACCGGAAACGGAGCAAACGAGACCACCTCCGTGCACTCCTCTTGGGTGGGAACGAGAAGAACCTACCTGAGGGATGGGGCGGGACCGGCAAGGATAAGGCCGGTGGGCTGGAGATTAGCTTCGTTCCTGGACTTAGTGCGGTCGCTGCCTCCACCTCTAGTGCTAAAGAAGGTAAGAAAGGCACGGGCGGGGAGGAAGAGACAACTCTCGAGCGATATCAGCGTAAGGAAAGGGAGAAGAAAAAGGCGCAGAAGGCCGCGCGCGAGGCTGCGAGGGCTGAGGGCCCTCTGGGTGATAAGAAGGCGAAAGGGAAGGCAAAAAGGGAAGAGGATGCGTTCTTTGCAGTTGAGGATAGCGACGACGACAAGCTCGAGGTTCCCCTCAAAGGGAAGGAAGGCAAGAAGGGTAAAGGCAAGGGCCGAGTGCCTACCACTACTGAGCGAGGTGAAGTGGCTACCGAAGCCGAACTAGCCCTGTTACTGGACACACCGGCCGGCGCAAAACATTTCGACATGAGCGATATCATCAAGACCGAACGCCGGGCGGAGAAAGGCGATAGGAAGAAAAAGGGCAGGAAGCAAAGGCAGGCTGCGGGTCAGGATGGCAGGGCCGTGGAGGACGACTTTGAACTTGACACGCATGACCCGCGATTCAAGGTCTTACTTGAGGATCATAACTTTGCGATCGAACCGAGTAACCCTCAGTATGTTGGTTGTCTATTTTCTTGTCGTGGTGCTAACAGACGGCTGGCGCTAGTTTCAAGAAGACGAAGAGTATGAAAAGACTTTTAGAAGAGCGTTCGACGATGCGCGATCGGGAAGGGGATCCGAGGGAGCGCAAGAGGAGGAAACTCTGAGTATAGGGAGGTACGGGAGCATTGCTCTGCTATATTTGCAGCATTCGATATACAGAATATAAAGCGAAATGCTTCAAGGAAGCGATATCATACTCCCCTTGAATCTTCCCTGAATAGACGTCAGTCCCGCGATTAAATGTCATTCTGAAAGTAGCGTGCCTCTTTGATCATCATTCGTACGAGGGCGACATTGACTGCCGTCCAATAAGCGATGTACGTGGTGACTGTGTAAACTAGGGTCTTGTTAGATCCATCGCAGTAGCCAGGGAATAGTAGACATACTACTGCCGTTGTTGCTCCATCCGATGAGGCTCCCGAGAACCGCCCAACCATCACCAGTTGTCTTGTCTTCTGGATTGCAGCAGTCCAAGTGCCAGATGTTCCTTTCAAGAGGATAGGAACCCGGTCCAGTCCCTGCTTCAGCGGCGTCTCCTCCGACGCTGTGCACAATAATGTTCGGTACTGTGCATACAACGCACTAAAGTGACTCACAACTGGTTGTATCGATATCGCTCAACCGCTCCCACTGCATTGCTTGCAAGTCCAGCACCGATAAGAAGCAGGACGTTCGTCGAACAAACAAGGAAGAGTTTCAAACCTGTTAAAGGCTCAGAAGGGTTGCACCACGAAGAAATACTGCGTACTTGAGTGGGTGCCCCACATCCAGATGGTAATACCGACCCCGAATCCACTTAATATTCCAAGCAAGACAGCCCCAGGAATCGTGGATGGATCGGATCCTAGTGCTACACCAGCCACAAATACCACGGCCTCGAGGCCCTCCCTCAGTACAGTAATAAAAGGTAACAAGAAAAGTGCGTAATTGGAGGCCTTGGTTGTTCCATTTGGAGTGTGACCTGCGATGGCTGCGTGCAATTTCGCTCGCCATTTCGTAGCTGCGTTTTCCATCCTCAGCATTGCTAGAGCCATAAAGAAGATGAGGGTGGAGCTTCAATGAACCATCAAGACTCATTATGAAGGTCATTCGAGGAGAGTCACATACGCTATCACGGACCAGGAGGCTTCCCAAATCTCCTCCGCTTTGGACCAGCTATCCGCCAGTGTTTCGACGTACGCTGTAATAAGTAAAGTGCCGCTATAGGAAGCAGAAGATCAGAGGTGGCCGGAGCGCGGAAACGCAGGCACTAACACAAGCAATGCGGTGAGGAAGCCCAATCCGGCACCGAGAAAGACCTATTGTACGAATGAAGTTTGCCCTTCAACAGGGAGGGCAAAGACGGCGCCCACCTGAAGTCGAAGTTTCTTCACAAGGTCCTGCATCTTTAGCGCTTCGCTGCGGTTGAGAGATGCGGAAAAGTCCTCTGCAGTCTCAACTTGTTGTTCGGAACTTGTTCCATCTCTGGTGGTGGGCCTTGGTCGATGTCGAATGAGAGGTCGTGCTTCCGAATCTTCCTCTCCCCCGAGCTCATCCTCCCCATTGATGGTAGGGGACTCTGGCCTACCTTCGTTGTTCACTTCATTCTGGAGATCAGATGATCCCAACGACGAGGCCCGTTCATGGTCTTCGTCTTGGGTGACGATGCTTTGGATCAATGACACAAGGACAGAGATGATGATTGACGCTTCGAGGGTTTCTCTAAAGATCTGTGTGTAGGTATTCGAGTGAGATCATTGGAGTTTCTGAAGAATTTGGGAAGAACTCCGTACGATGAAGAAGATTGGGAGCTGGTGCACAGAGGGAAAGTAAGGTAACGAAGGTGTGAGAGCCAGATTAGAACATCCATACGTTGATTACATTCCAGGTATTTTCTTGACTACGTAGGGCCCTCATCCCAGGGAAAGAACAATGTGGTGCAGACTGAGACCCGTTATCTAATCTGATCAATCTAATCAATCGTGGCGTCGACATTCGCTCGCTCCATTGCTTACACAACCGCAATCGTTCAGATATGGACTAACCCTCACACAAGCGCACTTCAATTTCTTCGTGGGGGTTTCTTTTAGGCTACCGTGCTGGTGCAGCAGTAGTTCCTCATTGGTATTTATTTGTTGAAAGTGACCGAACACGAGACTCGGTATGCAATTTCAAACTGGGTTATAGTACAAAGTACTGGATCAAACGCTCTATCAACAGGCTCAGACGTTAGAAAGTTCTGCATACAGCAAACGGTGGACTTAGAGACTCAGTATGAGTAGTAAACTGAGTCTGAGACGTCCCACACTAGAACTATCAAAGGTCACTAAGACTTACTAAGACTTCGAATTTATTTTGTGTATTCGCTTGTGTGACAGCGTCGATTGGTTGGGCTTGGAGAGTTTGGTGCCGTCCACATTTACATTTTCCGGTTGCCAGTCATCTCCGATGCACCTCACGGACCAACTAGTGCCCATAGAACCGTTGAAACTCATTACCTCTCGTCTCTTTCGTTATCAACTCTGCCATCAACTTTATTGCCCTGCAGCAGTTCTTTTCCTATTCATCACCTCGATGTCTTCAAACATGTCTCCCACCGTAAAGCCCTCATCCTGTCCTCTGGTACTGACAAGATCTGCAGGGACTTCAGCAACTCTATGGACAGTGTGGGGGTACTTGATACATGACCATGTATTGACGCCTTGCCCTCTGACGGCAGAATTTGAAAGTTCAAGGACCTAACCGACTGAGAGTTCTCCCGTTCATCCGTTGATGGAATGGAGTTGTATCATAGGAACCGCGCCACGTGGTGACATTACGAAGACCATATACAAGCTGTGTTCTTCTATGTGGTTTCTTTGTTTCGCCATTAATTATTTGCCGAACTATTCCTCGCGCCGGATGAACGAGAGTAGTTTTCAGAGGAAAAGGAGGTGTTAGTGATGTTCTATACTGTAGACACTGGTCATCTCAGTATTAAACAGCACGTTTCTCAGCGGGGAGGGGCCTGCAAGAAGGACGCATTGTCTCAACCGCTCAAGGGGGTCCAAGAAGTGACTTAATATTCGCGAATTAAGTACAAAACCGGATTAATGAACATGAAGTAGCGCGACAAATTTAGGCTGTCTATCGTCTTCTACCAGAGCGAGCGAAATCTATGCTCTCTGCCCCATCTCCATCCCGTTTCTCACGGGTTTAATAGGCGCTGCTCTTCTTCTTCTGTATCAGAAGGTAATGGTGGAAGGCGAATGCATTGGTTCTGTGAGGAGTGAATGACTCTGGTCCTGCTCAGAGCGCACACGAAGGAGACCGAGAGACCGATTCGGAAGACGCAATTCCAAGTGGTGGTTTCAAGACTGACTTCTTCCCACATCCGAGCCCAAGTGCTTGAATTTTGGTAAAATTCGCCAATGGTATGCAACCAGAGCAGTGGAATGACCCCATAAATCATCAATTTGAAATACTGTAAGAAATGGACGTTAGTTGTGAATGTCAGAATGCTTCAAGAGTGTAACCCATACCCGACCGAGTCGATTACTCCTCCTACACTTTCGTCCGAGCCACCACGTCTGCAACGAAATGTCGATGGCGAGCAAGACATCAAAGATGACTAGTGTTATAGCAATTAGGTCGAGAGATCCGAGCTCTGGCGACACCCCTGTTTGGGGGACGAGTTCTACGTCGATCGCGAAGATGCTCGCTGTGAAGATACTGGACCGTATAAGGCCAAGTAGGAGCCGTACTATTACTAGCAGGGCGTCTACGGTGTATTGCAGTGAATCTCCTTTTTCTCGCGGGTGGAGGTGGAGTGGGTCGTGGACGGTGAGGGATTGGAGCGAGAGAAGAATGGATAGGAGGAGCACAGGTAAGGAAAGAGCGTGGAAAAAGGAATAAATGGCTTTAGAAGCGACGAATTGTTCCACCTGCGTCCAATCTGAAGGGGGGAACAAATAGGATGCCCCACGAGCGACCAATTTGATAGCCTCCAGAACAAGAGAGAGCAAAAGGAGATGCAATACGGTCGGTTTTGTCCCATTTAACTGGGGACGAAATATCGCCAGCATGCCAGCGGCGGCGGCGAAACCGAACCCATAGGCGAAGAGCAACGGCGCCTCCTGCATCGAAGTCGAACCACTCCTGGGTTTAGGTAGGAAGGTGATAGGAGTGGTTGAGTTGTGCAGGCACCCCTGCAAACGACTGAGCGGGATGTCGGGATGTCGAGATGTCGAGATGTATGATGTGTGGAAGATGTGTGGAAGATGTTCTGATGTGTGCTTTATATTATCCGATACCGAGCAATCAACCCTTTTGATTTGGAGTTGCCCGGGAAAAGTCGCGCCAGCGCCAGCCAGTCACTGGCCCCAGTGAAGCGACGTAGCGACGCGAACAGCCGAGCGAAATATCGCTAACTGTCGCTGCCTTCCTTGATACTATCTTGACGTCACCTCGACGCTACCTTGACGCTACTTTGGGTGCTTGTTTGATCACCAAAATTCCTTGGTGACGGCTGCCTGCTTTCCAAACCGTTCCATCTCCCAGCTGCCGCTGCCAAAAAAAGTGACAGTGGTCAACCCTCGGCTCCTCGGCTACCTTAAGATGCCGGACCCACAACTCTCACGGATGCTCTCACAAATGCAATGAGTCCTTCTAGCAGAACAGAAATCACGTGTGCTCAGTCGCAAGATCTATCAACCGTACGGTGCCAGACAGGACCCGTCAAAGGGCGACCAGGAGGGACCACGGGGGGTTCGGAAGTTTACAAGGCGATGGCATCTAGGGTCGCGGAGCACACATCCATCCATACGAGGCGCTGATTCTGCGCATGCCGCATTAATGATTTGTTGGGAATTCCAATGTTGTATACTGATACCTGATACCTGAGCCTTGGACATCAGCTATGCCCAAGGGTTCAAGCAGCGATACGTAATGATCGACGAAGGTATGCCTTCTCATTTACATCAATGGCGCGCTTTGAGAAGTCCACGAACATCCATAGGATTGAGATTTCAATAACACCATCACCAACACCTAAGGTAGCAAGAGGTACTCGAATGCACTACAGATGTAATGATACACGAATTGCGAGAGTATGAACACTGGTTCACGTCTCGAGCTGCTTGTTGGCATTATATGATTTCACGACCCTGTAAACAAGGATCGGTAGGTAAGAGGAAGGGTGCCAGGAAGAGTGGACTTACTTCTCGATTTGTCCAAAAAACCAAACGCGTGTTTCCTTCTCCGGAATATAGATGAATCGGTTGTAATCTGAGCCAGCTCTATCAGAAAAGAGGATGCCCGTATCCTCGGCAGTGACGCCTGCTAATTGAGACAATTTGAGGGACCAGTCCAAGCGGAGCTTGACCGAGTAAAATGAGACGATATGAGAAGTTGTAAGGAGAACAACGTTATCGCCACCTTGGATCTCTGTGCCGGTCTGAACAAACGTGTCCTGTCTGTGATCTGTGCCTCGACTCACCAAGGTGTGCGACATAGAGATCACGTTTGAAATGACCTCTATCGACTTCACGCATCCACGTTTGGCCAACAGCTTCTCTCGCGGAGTATGTACCGAGCACACCATCGAATGGGACATGTCGAGGCTGGGGGAGACTATTAGGGTGACAAACAATCGAGACTTTAATACATACCTGCCGGACCCGGTCCTGGGTTGGCGGGTCGAACATTGTAGTAGTGTTACGGAACCCTGAGTTTTCGGTGAGTATTGTTCATATACATATATGTATGTTACCCAGCTGACCTTCGGTCACGTTTGAGGCAAAATCTGCAACTCCTACAGCCGGCTTAATGACGACGCTGCCAAGCATTTAGTATTGTTAGGAGTGCGAGCAACACTTGACCTACCCCGCGAGACCTTTACCAATACCCTTCAGGAATCCCAAACCTCCTTCGTCGCGGAAGCCCGCGACCGGTTGAGCCTTATGGTTCATCAGAATAAAGAAAGAATGAAAGGTATAGGAACCCACAATCACGCCTTGGCCAGCACTCCCGAGCGAATCCAGAAGGGCACCAGCGCCGGATGTAAATCCGTAAAATGCGTGTCTCGGTTTGTTTCGACGTTGTGCTAGTCTCCGCCGTTCTTGATACTCCGCATCAAAAGTGGCGCTTGAGAGCCCTTTGCCGACGCTGCTTGTGAACTTCGTCAAACTATCTGTCAGCCCAAAAGTAGTCTTCTTGATGAAACTTGCGGCGCCCTGGTCAGGTTTAGATTCAATACTCAACCGGTTCATTTAGAAAAGGAACCGCACCTTGGCAATGCCTGATCCCAATTCTCGGTTGCCGTGCATTACGACGCCTTGGTACGGCTCATAGAAGATATCCATGACACCCGAACTGACATTAGTGAATAATCCGACCGGATTCCCAATCTAGAAGCACATGAGCATGTGAGCCTTGCAGGAATCGTGGAGCCTACAAAGTCGATTGACCCCAAGATGCGATAAAGTTGCAAGAGAATAGCTTGACGATAGTGGGTGAACATACGATCGATCAATACTGTTTGTGTTAACCGAACGTCTTGGAGGATCAATGCTTTGAATTCGAGAGGAGCATGATCGATGTTGCCAACGGCCATGGTGAATGCGTGTACGAAAGTAGCCAGTGGATTACGATCTTCAGTTCGACTTTGGACTGGTTAGCCACATAAATTACTCATGGATAGTGATGTGTACCTGCTTTGGGTTGTTCGCTCCGCTCTGACAAAAGATACATGAAGGCGAATTGGCTGAAGGAACAAACCCTCGAAGTAGATCTCTTGACCCGCACTTTTGATGCCACGTGGCTCTGGTATGGCGACAGGATCCTTTAGCAATATGCTGTCGACCAACGATGAGTCCAGTAGACGACCGACATTATAAGTTGGCTTACTCGACGCTATGTTCCTCCCACGCTCCCTTGATCTTCGTGAGATCGATGACCTCCATCAAGAAATCCTCGTCCAGTTGAACCGTCAACGCCTGCAACAACACAGAGGCATATTTGATAAACAAGACACCGTATGCTATGTCTCGAGTTAGAGAACGTTCGACAAACATCCGAGGGCTTACACCGATCATTGAGGATGATCACTGAAGCATTAACCGTTGGCAGTTTCGGTGCACCTTGTCGACTGATCGGCGTCGGCTGGAAAACGACATTGAATGTGGCCTCAGGAAGCTGATTGTCAATTTGAAGGTGTCCAATGGAAAGGTCGATCGACTGTGATACGTCGCTGTTCATATATTCCACTTTCAATCCGCGGGCCGAGAGATAGACAACCTCGATCATCGATCGGTTGATGAGTGATATTCCGATACCCTCCAGTGATAGAGAGACGGTCAAAGTGGGTGTAGCGTCTTGCTCAATGGCTTCGAAAGCCTCTTGACTCATTAATGTATCCTGTCTTCCAGTGGGTCGCCGAACTGGCTTATACATGCTGTACTGCTCTTGGTAGTTCGAGATGGTTAAGACTTGCGTCGAGCCGTCGGCTTTGATATCCAGTGAGACAGCTCTTGATGATTTGTTGGACAGCTGGGGCAGTATCAGGACATGTTGTGAAAGGATAAATAAGTGCTCACCAGGAACTTGAATGGTTGAAGAGTTCCAACTTCACTAATGTTGAGCTTTCTAGAGTGGCCGTTGACGTACAACAAAAGACGGCGATCCTTGGCAGTAGGGTTGTCCCAGGCGTATTTGATCACCGTGCGTGCTCTCAGATTATAGCGCGGTAATTTGTCTTGCGTTCCCACATCTGAGTCTTCGGTTTGCTGCCGAGAAAGGTGAGTACATCAGAACGAAATCAAGAAGAGCTACAAACTGTTTGGGACACAATAAAATCGTAATCGCTCTCATTGGCAAGCCGATATGGCCAATCGTCACACTCCCGATTGAGGATGATGAAGATGGTGGCCCCTGCAACCTCAACATCTGCACGCCAGAGGTGAACATCCGAAGGTTGTGCATCTATGGGCTGTACTTTGAAGTGCACAGAACCTATGTCCTCCATGCTGATGGGGGCAGACCTGGGATGGGTTAGCATCAACGGTAGCCGAACCGATAAAATCATACCATTCTCCGTTGAGACCAGGATATTTAAATTTCAACATCTTGTCAGGTCCACGTCGTGTCCAATGAATTGGAACATTTGCGCCAGAGGAAATTTCCGGCTGTTCTGGGAGCGGGCCGCCTAGTTCCCTGTAGCATATAGGAGTCTCAGAGTTATTCTTTATGATGAACCTCGGAGCTAATGTGATGATCTTGGTCAGCTTATAGTTTCCTGAGCCTGGTGTCCAGGAGACACCGAGGTGAAGTTCGGCATTTCGACGAGGTATCATCAAGTCGGTCTCGGCAGTCGGCGCTTCGACATCAAGGACCTTTCACATAATGATTAGTAGTGCACGGGCATCGGGATCAATGCGATGGAGACGTACTTCTGACCAGTCCGAGTCGCCAACTTTGAGGACGAATTCGTGACCTCGCTCACTCGCATGGGAGAGAACTGTCCTATATCAGAGATGAATAAGAAGCCAGAAAGGCGGTCACGTACGGAATGGTGTAGGCTTGGAAAGTTCCTCTGTTTGGCGTATTAGAGTCGCAGCAAAGCTGTTTCTTCAAAGATCGTACCAGGTCTCGTGTCTCCAGCCACATCCCGTGGACTAATTGACATTCTCGTAGTAGAACGGATAGAGAAGGGTAGGCCAGTCTTGTTGATGAGAATGAAAGGACTGTAGATTTGCACCTTGACTGAGCTGCCTTTACGGTCGCGACTGTATAGCTACATTAGACAAAGAAGAAGAGAAGTGGCTACACTTACACATAGTTGAGACGGAGTTCTAGAGTACGATCATGCTGATCAGGAACTACAATCTTGTCATCCGCCGGATACTCGGAAGGATTGTCGGTATTGATAATCATGAAATGGCTAGGCTTGAATGAAACTATAAGGTGGTCAGTTAGTGTCTCGACCCAGTGGGAGATACCAACCCGTGTCTTGCAGTGCAATGTTCAGCAGGAGAAGATGATCCAACTGCACTGTGTGTATAGGGAACAAACCGCCTTTCCTCAGGAATTCGGTTGCGCTGGTGCTTGTGTTCTTGTCATGGACTCGGTACTTGATATCAAACGGCAACAGGTTCTCCAGTTCAAGCGGCGGCTGCATGTGAACAGTCAGTTTTGGATAGGACCTATGGGATCTGTATATGAGCGACAAGTCCTCGTGAGGTCTGATTCCGGACACGAACCGCACTCCATTGTCTTTTCGGTCGCAGTCCGCCCAAACATTCAGACGGAAAGGTGCACCGCCATCATCCGTAGCGCGGCAAGAGACTGTCCGATCTGGACGTGCAAAGAGATCCTCCCATCGCAAGCTCTCCGTGGACCATCCGAAACCAAAGCCGGCTGTCGCGTAGTTAGATCTGCACTATATTATGAGAACAATTCTCACCATCAGGTCTCAGTTTGATCTTGGTTGAGGTCACCGCCTCTATGGGTAGGGAATAGGATTGCTTTGGAGCTACGACACTAAGTGAGAAGGTTGGAAGTAAAACTATAATATGACACACCGATCTTCTGGACGGCCTGTGCTGGCTTGTTATTTTCATCCACGAGGATGAGTTCCATGGGATATAAGCAAGCATTGAAGACGTTATAGGTCGAACGGAGAGGGACAATCTTCACGTTGTTTTCTACCACAATGTCGCAAAGCATCCGGTGGAGAACCTTGTCCAGGCGAGGTCGTAGAATGTACGTGTATTGTCCTTCCTTGTCCACAGCGATATTGCCTATTTGTTCCCATGGCCTGCCTTGGAACTTGACGCCAATGGTGTTGTGTCCGGTGGTTGACACGTGCTGCAACCATATGATAAATAATAGAATGGTACGCATGATTAACGTACTTCTCGAAGGGACTTCCAGTCATCAAATCTCCAATCCGTTTCTTGGTTATTGTTCAAGGTAGTCACATCTACTTGCTTTCCATCGTGACTGGACCATAGTTGCATATCTACGCCAGTTTGATTCCGGATACGATAGGGTGCTACCCCTCCTCGAGTAAGTTTGGTTGGTCGAAGGTTTTCCTGATTCCATGCGGCAGCAGCAGCAAGTGCAGTCTCAACGAAAGTTGTGCTGATGTTTGCTTCAAGCCTTTCATGGGAGGTGATGTTGGCGACAAGTCCTCCGGTCTGCGTAGTTGTGACCTGTAGGGTGTTTGAGCCATGCCCCGAGCAATGGGAGCACACGTACATCCGCTGACACAGTCCAGGGTTCAATAACTGGTTCCCAATGAGAATTCGTAAGGTTCCAATAGTTGACTCCAAAGGCGATCGAGGCGGATGCATGCATCTGGATGGCAGGTCAGGAAACACACTGTTGTAATGCAATAAACCTACATCGGCAGACCAATCCTGGACATTGACCCTGAACGGTTTGGTTCTCAAATGGAGCATGGGCTGCTCATGCGCCTCGCCAATCAATACAAGCCGGAACCCATCAAGCTCTGCTTTGAGCTGGTAGAGTTCAGTAACAGGCCATTGCATGTATACAAAATCTCACCTTCTCCTTGGACATCACGAGCCTAGGTTGCTCCGTCACAATCCCCGCAGACTTTGCTTTCGAGGAGGTGACCCTGCCAGCCGACTTTGCAGACTTGACCGCTGGGCGGGGCTCTGGAGGTGCTGGTTTCGCGGCCATTTGTGCGGCTTTCGTCACAATTGCCATAATGAGATTGATGTCACGCTGGGACGCTCGGAAAACAATTGGAGTCGAGGCAATATCAATGCTAGTCATCTGCTGCGCCGCCGATTGGCGACTATCAAGTGATAGTGTCATGTCAACATCATCCAAGAATCGTACGCTCTCGTCTAGGTTGCCCATTTGCGTAAGGGACATGCCCAGATGAGTAATGGTCAAGGCCACTATCCCCTGTGAATAGCCTCAGTGATGAGACATGCGCTCCAGCCAGCGCGTACCTGTTGGGACATGAGGATTTGCTGGATCCCTAACGAGATGGCTTGTGAGTTGGCATCAGCATCACTCTCCAGCACGGTGACGGCCACATCATGCATGTCCACACGGAACGCAAAGTTTGAAGACTGGGAGGTGTCCTGTACATTTGCCGACTTAGACTTGGTGGTTGCAACTGCCGTTGTACGAGTCTCTTGGTCATTCTCACCCTCTTGAGGGGGCGGAGTCGGTGGGAATGCGCTCGTGACGAAGTCAAGGAGGGCGAAGATGGGGTCCAGAGTGAAGATGACCTTGGGAGAATCGATGGTGACGACAGCGAGTGAGCTATTATCAGCCCCGCCTGACATAGTAAAGAGAACCATAAACTGATTCCTATCGTGCTTTGCCGCAGGAATAATTTCTCTGAACTTTGTATTTCCAGGACGAGTGTTCTTGACAGTGAACGACTTGAGGACCACCTCCGCCTCGCCAGCGCCAGAAGATAGCATTTTGAAGCGAACTACGTTATCGTTCAGGGCAAATCGAGCAATTCCACAAGAGTCGAGGTTGCTCTCCGAGGTTGCCTTTCCATCATACAGTTGCAGCTTCACGATGTTAACTTTGAGCTCGAGGTCGATGGTTGGATAAATGGTCGTTGCTGGCGCGCCATGAACATTGAGTTCTGGTTCAAGATTCGCAGGTGGCAGGGGTGTGGGCGGTGCATTGAGAGCACCTCGCGGTTGAGACGGAGTAGTCGGAATTGGAGTGGGGGTTTGCTGAGAACGAAGCTCAACCTCTGCAGAAGCACTCGAGATCCTGGTTATGGCTTGAGAAAGAGCAACGAAATCGCAGAACTGGTTTTGGGTCAAAGATAGATTGATGTCGGAGAGGTTGACGGAAACCTGGGGTTACTGGGATAAGTGTGTGATTGCGATAGTAGGTATTATACCACAAACCTGAGTTTCTGGGAAGGCTGGTCGTGCGACATGGTCGATATTCGAGGTCTGGATGACGTTGGCGGTGATCTCGACATCATCGATGATCTTCAGCCTATTCACTTGTCCATCAGGATAAGTATGCGACGTGAGGCGGATCCCACGCAGGCTTGCTTGGGTCTTGCACTCATCGCCTTGATATTGATTCTTCGCAATAATCTCTCCCAGCTTCAGAACGAGCGCATCCTCGGTGGTCGAGGGTTCCCTCGGGAAAACCACAATGGGGGTCTTGACAGAAATGTCAAATTGCATGCGTTGGATCCCGGAGGCACTTTGGACGGCGACCTCAGCGGCTGCATCGTAGAGGCCCTTGAGTTTAGCGAGGTTAAAGACGAATTCATAGAGATCATGTAGAGGTTGCTCCAGGAAGTTGAGTTTGATGGATCCTGCGTGTAAGACCACCTTCGAGTTGATGCCGGGGAACGTTTCCTCAGCAGGATCAAACGTCTCATAGCTAAAGTCAGCGAAGTTGCTGCCTTCAATAGATAGGATCTCCTTAAGGGCCGGGTGCTTGAACTGTGCATTCGAATTGTCGGCAAAGGTCAGATTGCCGAGACGGCCGACCACACGTAAAGTTTCGCCTCGAATGAGGAGTGCGACATCGGCCGTTGAAAGGTCCAACGTCGCAATTGCACGACTGGCATTGAGAAGGATCACTGGAAATTCGTGAACAGAAGGACCACACCGTCTGCCGGTCGAGGCGCACCTTGCACGCTCTCCAATTTGATTCGCACTCGGATCTGTTCGATCATCACTTGTGGCCGTTGAGGACTGACTTTGGGGTCGTTTTCCAAAGCCGGTGTCGGCAGGGTCGGCTCTTTCGGGGGCACGAAAGTTGTCATCAAGAAGTCGTAAATGGCAATCACCGGTTCCGGTTGTGCCCGTAGCACAAGCGTAGACATTGCAACGTCGACGCTCTGGTCAATACCCTCAAAGGCGGTCATAAACTCGGGCGAATCTTGCTGAGCCCGGACGTATTTAACTTTGAGGAGGTTCTTGTCCTTTGAAACCTCCGAGGAAATGAATGCCGTGGGGCTTCTTCCTGATTCGAGGTAATTCATCGCGATAGAGCTACGTGGCGGCATTCAGTAAGGGTCCTGATCCGCTAGGACAAGCTCTTACCGAAGGGTTACGTCCACTTTCATGTCGAACTTGGCCAATGCAAAGTCTAGATTGAACCCTTCTAGGACAACCTCAGCCAAAGGCCGTTCAATGCCGTCCGAGCCTGCTTTGAACACCGAAACTTGCAAACGATCGACGACGAAATGGAGCTCGAACTGGTGCTGCTTCAGATCCAGTCGCTGCGACAGGCTGATCAGAATAGCGGCCTCTAGATGATCAATTTAATGCTCACCATAGGCGTGCCTTCCGCAGTATCATCCCCACCATCGTCTTCAGCAGAGCCGTCATCTTCGTCTACCGTATACTCATGCCTAGTCTGGGCGAAAACGTTCGATGAAAGTGTTAGACCTTGCAACTCCGGACGTTTAGGGATTCTCTTCAGTTCTGGCTCCGGCTCCCCGAGCTTCGGTATGGCGATGTCAATGAGCCGCATAAGGGACTTATACTTGACGTTTGACAAGTTGACCTTGAGCTCCGGGAGATTGCCGGACACACGCAGACGAGCAAGTTGTAGAGCGCTAGGAAGGATCGACTTCTGGACAGAAAAATCGATGCTCGTCCGTTCTAGAAGGTGGCACCCTCGCTCCGTCTCCGAGGTGAGAGCAGCCAAGCACGAGTCCAAATCGTTACCGATGAGGAATTGTGTGGCCTGCAATTTGAGCGAATAGCGATCGTACATCAAGTTCTCGAGGCGCTTATAGTCTTCGTCGGTGTATTGCTGGTTCCTCTTGCTATAAATCTCTTGGACTTGCGACTTTTCGACCAAGTCGCTTTCGATTGCTAAATGACCAGCATCGATGATGAGATGAATTCCTTTCTTGGATCGTACACTGCACCAGGTAAGTCAGCTTTGCCACATGGACGTAACGGCTCTGCCTCACTCTTCGGGAACGATGACAACTGGGGCTTGAAGGTCCATCTTAACATCTATGGTCTTGTGCGCTTGTAGCGCGTGTTCGAGCCCGGCTCTGGTCTGGTTTCGGAAACCTTCAATCGTCTCACTCGCCACATCCTGTAAGTTCAGTCAGTACATTGACATTACCGAAGACTAGTCGCTAACCATGAGCGCATTGATGGACTCCATTTGGGTCTCAGGAGGCTTGAAGAAATTGTAAACAGCCTCGACATATCCTTTATGATAGATGACCTCCATCGAACCCAGCCGAACAGTCAAAGCATTATCAGCTCTCTCGTCCAACGGGTTTTGCTCAAACTTGACCATCAGGAACGCGCCATCTACGTCGACGTCCGTCGGCACCGGACCGGTAGCAATCACCACGGTTCCACCATTCTGTGTGGAGCCCAGTTGAGACGGGTCTCGCTTGATTCTGACGATATCAGGGTGGAGCGTCCCCTCCGTCATCCCATCGTGCACATGCAAGTCACCCAGAGTAACGCAAGCCTCGAAGTTGGTCGGTCGCTGAATGACATCCGCCCGCAACTTTTCGAAAATCATACTAATGACCTCTTTCTTGCATCCGTGCGGGTCCATGAGGAGCGTGAGGGAGCCCTTGTTGAGCTTCGCAGTCGCTCGAACCTTGAGAGAATCTTTGGCTGATTCGAGGGACGCCACAACAGCCGCCCGTTCATCGTATTCTAAGGCGCTGTACAGCTCCTTCCGTCGCTGGTCGTTCATCTGCACACCAAGAATCTCCTCCTGTTGTTCCTGAGCCCCGGAGCCCCGCATCCATCCAAGCCAACCACCAGAATGAGCTTGATTCCTTTTCTTCTCCTCTTCAAGCTTTCGTCGGGTCGCCAAGTCTTTCCGCAGTTCCGAACGAGCGATGGAACGATAAAATCGGAGGTCTTCGTACGTTAACTTGCGTTCCAGTGCCTCGAACTCTCCCAGATCGGGTCCGACGAGGGTCCCTGACAGCTTCTTCTTGTACAGCTCGACGTATTTCTTCCTGTCGTCTCGTCGTTCTCGGAAATGCTCCCAGGTCCATCTTTTTCGCTTGTCATGGACCTGGTCAAGGATAGCCTTCCCTGCAAATTTGAGCATCGCCCGCGCCTTGTTCGCAGCGATTTCTTCATCGCTTGGTCGTAATCTCCGATATTGGTGGTGCCGTAGAAAGAAGTGATACATGTCCACCATGGATATGGCATCTCGATACTGATGATCGTCTATCACGAACCCGATCTCCTCGAACAAGAGTTGAACGTCGAACTTTGGCGTCTGAGCGTCGAGCATTCGGTTCATGGTGATCTTTCCAACCCCGGAGATGGGTTTGAGAACAAATTGGTGGTCAGGGACTGGGTGTTGGGTCGTGCTGATAAGCGATCGGAATTTTGCGACAGACTCGTTGACCGGCAAGCTTCCGATACTCTCTGAATCGGTGTTGAAGTAGATCGCCAGCGACTCTAGGTTGACCAACTTGTTGATCGCCCCTGCTGTGGTGGGCACAAACGCGGGCTGCCATTCCCCATTGACAGATATGATGGTGAAGTTAGACAGGGTTAACCCGGCAGCAAATGGGTGCTAATAATCGAGGTGAGTGAGGACCAGGAGCCACTCTAGCTGATCGAACTCACCCCCGGGCAGCTTAGACTGTCCTCATATCGAACGTGTATGTTTCGGACGGTCACCTGGAAGTTGTTGATGATCTTTGCTAGAATGGTATCAATGAAACCTTGGTTCTTCATTTCATCTGCACCAAAGACGCTTGAGAATGGGCTGTTCTGTACGCACTCCTGACATACCTTGGGAACTGACGTCTGTTTCTGTGCGCGTTTGTACAGTCTCAGCTGCGCGTAATCGTTCTTGTTTCGAAGCCTGAAGGCGCTTCTCCTCATCCTCTGGATCGTACTATGGTTGTGCGAGTAAGTTCAAATGATCTGACTCTGTCCCCAAGTGTCAATATGCATACCTTGCTCGCACCTGCGGGCTTGACCAGCAGAAACAAATCCTCTACCGTTGCTTCAAGCGGGTTGTTAAAATTCCTCCACGGAATAACGAGCTTGAGGGTGCCCAAATTGCCTAGTCAAAAAGTTGAGCGAACTGAGGGCGGTTTGGGGAAGCCACCCGTACCTTCGACGACATCCACAGGTAGTCTGAACTTGTCAAGGGCCTCTCTCTTGAGCCTCAAGTTTCTCAAGGTTAATGAACCTGTTCGTCACTGCCGATGAGCCACCCCGCTCTGCTACTCTGGCGCGCGCACTGACCCGATGAGATACCATAGTTGACTTGTTTCATATCCAGATTCTCCAAATAGGGCGCCATTACCCTGTTGAAGATCTAATCCCGCGCGTTCAGCGGCGTTGAAGCACCGAGGAGTGCGTACATACGGCCTGGAGGAGCTCTTTGCCCGGATCTAGCCACCACATTGTGTACTGCTAGTTGGTGAGCACCCGGTACAGTTGTTATTTGGCACCGTTTGCGACGTTGGGGAAAAGTCCTAATTCGAGTCGAGTTCAAGGAATGACGTTTAACTTTTACGATCGGGAGGTTCTTTGCATTCTCCGATTATCCTTCTAATAATCAGAAACAAGTATACAAATGTAGCGCTGTGCAACTCTTGACGGACACGTATGCTTTTATTAATAGAGCGCTAGACAGGCCGCAAGAGTATCTATGGTCCTCTTGCCCATAGTTCCTTGGACGAAGCACGACTCTGGTCATTATTATTTTGTTCAAGACCGAAACTGTTGCTTTAACCTTACTGACCATTGAGCCGCTCAATCTCTGAGTTGAAAGCCTTTTATCCAACGGGGGTTCCTATAGACGTCCCTCTTAACAAACCTAAGCTTGAACGTTTCTGTTTATTGGACATTCCTTCCCTATGGCGAGTTGACAAGTAGATAAACACTCACCCTTAATTATACATATTATGATGTGTAAATGAAGCAGCGCGATTGTATTGCCCTCGATCCAACCGAGAACGATCCTTTTTTGACTCGAAGATTCTGTGCTTCCGTTGATGTTTTCCGTCTCAAAAGGGAGAAGCAGGTTTGTGGTGTCCTTCTGAGGCTCGATTTCCCATCTATTCCACAAGGCTTTTGTATACTCACATGACATCCGATAACGCAACCATACTCACTCCATTGTTCGAATTGAAGGTGCGAAGCTGCATCATGCGTCTCCCAACTGAGGTTACGGCAGATATGGAACTTACGCCATCATGGAACCCTGGGACCTTGGCACAAAGAGTCAGATGCAGGGTATTGAACCCCGGCAAGGTGCAGCCCTTGCACCTAGAGTTAGCATGAGTGGCATACCCACCCGTGATATCTCAGCGACTGCAGATAACCCAAATCATCGCACAGCAACCTCATGTACACCCACAAAGCGACACACAAAGGAGGGAAGAAACGTGCTGGCCGGTTCCACCCAGCTAGGGTCCTTATCTATCTTTCAAGAGTTGGCCTCTCACCACATCGTACATCGCACACGGTCTGCAAAAACACAGGAGGTGGGCGAGAAGCATGCCCTCAGGTGTACGAAGGCGCGAAGAAGGAGAAGGATGAAGCTGCGGCGAAGAGTGGCCAGTGGCGGCAAGGGGTGTGAGCCGTTCGTTCCAGTGTGTCCAGTGTGAATATGACGCTAGCGACGGAACATCACGGTTCATATGACGAGGGATGGGGACACGCATCAGCTGAAAAGGGGGGGTGTACCGAATCGGGCAGGGCACGCGACTGGGCAACTGGGTAAAATCCGCGCGTCCTGCGCGCGTGCGGGCGCGCGCGACCAGTGGCTGTGAGCAAGTCCACACCTTTTGTA
>WNFL01323825.1_pt2:0-25000 | contig 29819 bp, 22 predicted proteins | sample 5400361 | NCBI WGS metagenome assembly WNFL01 (sample SAMN13153351, study PRJNA577476) | soil metagenome | isolation source: 40 cm soil on Douglas fir-dominated hillslope | place: USA:California | collected 2013-09-17
AACGGATGAAGCGGATCGCCGACGAGGCGGGCTACAAGGAGGCCCGCGCCGAGTACATCAAGTCGGTGACGCGCCTCGCGGTCGCCGAGCGGCAGCACGTCCGGCGGCACTAGGGACCGAAGGCCCGCTCCCCCGCCCCCCCGCCGCCTCTTGGCTCCGGCGGCCTTTGCCCTGAAGATGGACCGATGCTCGCCCAGGTGAGAACCGTCGTCCGCTACCGCCTGCTCATCGAGAGCCTGGTCGGACGCGAGTTGAAGGCGCGTTATCGCGGCAGCGTCCTGGGCTTCTTCTGGAGCTTCGTCAACCCCCTGCTGCTGCTCCTGACCTACACCATCGTCTTCACGAAGATCATGCCGAGGCAGCCGAACCCGAAGATGGAGCCCTACTATCTCTTTTTCTTCTGCGGCATCCTCCCCTGGACCTGGTTCAGCTCCGCCCTCATCGAGTCCGCCAGCGGACTCATCACCGGAGGCAACCTCATCAAGAAGGTGCTCTTCCCGGCCGAGGTCCTGCCGGTGGTGATCGTCGTCTCCAACCTCGTGCACTTCCTGCTGGGCCTTCCGATCCTGCTCCTCTTCCTGGCGTGGGAGGGGCACCTCACTCCGACCGCCCTCCTGCTGCCCCTTCCGGTGGCCGTCCAGTTCGTGTTCTCCCTCGGCCTCTCCCTTGGACTGGCCGCCCTGACCGTGCACTTCCGCGACATCCAGAACATCCTGGGGCACGTGCTCCATCTGTGGTTCTTCGCTTCCCCCGTGCTCTACTTCTACGGGGAAGTGCCCGGCACCTTCCGCAACGTCCTCCGCTTGAATCCCATGTCGCACATCCTGGTGTCCTATCAGCAGATCCTCTTCGAAGGGACCTTCACCCACGGCACGCAGCTCGCCCTGACGGGGGTGGTCGCGCTGGTGGTCTTCACCTTCGGGGCCTTCCTGTTCGACCGGCTGCGCGACACGTTCGCGGAGGGCGTTTGACCACCCCGGCCGTCGTCGCCACGGACGTGGCGAAGGTCTACCGGCGATTCCTCCACCAGAAGCAGTTCCGGACCTTGAAGAGCGCGCTGCTCACGGGGAGCCTTCTCTCCGACCTCAGCCCGGAGGAGACGTTCGCGGCCCTGGACGGCGTCTCCTTCGAGGTGGCCAGGGGAACGACCTTCGGGGTGATCGGGGAGAACGGCTCCGGCAAGTCGACGCTCCTGAAGCTCATGGCCGGAATCACCAAGCCCACGCGGGGCACCCTCACCGTGGAGGGCCGCATCTCCGCCCTCATCGAGCTGGGCGCCGGCTTCCACCCCGAGATCAGCGGGCGCGAGAACGTGATGATCAACGGCATCATGCTCGGGCTGACCCGACGGCAGGTGGCGGAGCGCTTCGACGACATCGTGGACTTCGCGGAGCTGCGCGAGTTCATCGATGCGCCGGTGAAGAACTACTCGTCGGGGATGTACGCCCGCCTCGGCTTCGCGGTGGCGATCCACGTCGACCCCGACGTGCTCCTGATCGACGAGGTGCTGGCGGTGGGCGACGAGGCCTTCACCCGGAAATGCCTGGACAAGATCGCGGAGTTTCGTCGCCGGGGCAAGACCATCCTGATCGTCACCCACAGCCTGGGCCTCGTCGAGAAGATGTGCGACCACGTGCTCTGGCTGCGCCACGGCCGCGTGGCGGGCCGGGGCGACCCCAAGCGCGTGGTGGACGCGTATCTGACCTACGTCGCCGGGGGCGAGGAGGCGCACCTCGCCGCGGGCCACGGCCATCAGGTGGAGCCCAAAGGCGCGCCGCCGCCCGACGCTCCCCCGGGGGCGGCGGCCGGGCACGGCTACCAGCAGGGGCGCTGGGGGAGCCGCGAGGTGGAGATCGCCGCCGTGCGCCTCCTCGACGCCCAGGGCCGCGAGCGCCACGTCTACATGCCGGGCGAGACGCTCACGGTGGCCCTCCGCGTGCGCGCCGCGGTCCCGGTCGAGGACTTCGTGTTCGGCCTGGGCTTGTTCAGCGCCGAGGGGGTCAACGTCTACGGGACCAACACCGACCTCGAGGACTGGAAGCCCCGCCGGCTCGCCGGCGAGGCCGAGGTTTCCCTGGTCCTCGAGGACCTGAGGCTGACCGAAGGCACCTACCTCCTCGACGTGGCCGCCCATCGGAGGGACGGCACGCCCTACGACTACCACCGCGGCCTCTACTCGTTCCGGATGAAGAGCCGGGTCAAGGACGTCGGCCTCTACCGTCCCGCCCACCACTGGGTCTTCGGCGGCGGGGCCACCCTGGATCCGCCGGCTCCGCGTCCGGAGCCCCCCACGTCCGCAGCGCTCCTTGCGGTGACGGGGCCTTCGAAGCTCGTCGACCTGGTCGCGGAGTGCCGGGCCTGGCGGACCGAGGGCCGCCGCATCGTCCTGACCAACGGCTGCTTCGACCTGCTCCACCCCGGCCACCTGGCCCTCCTCGAAGCGGCCCGCGCCGAAGGGGACCGGCTGGTGGTGGCGATCAATAGCGACGCCTCGGTGGTCGCGATCAAGGGCCCGCTCCGTCCGGTCACCCACGAGCTTGAGCGAACGGAATTGCTGCTGGCCCTCGAGGCCGTCGATCGGGTCGTTGTCTACGACGAGCCCACGCCGATCGAGGTCATCCGGGCCGTCCTGCCCGACGTGCTCGTGAAGGGAGCGGACTGGCCCCTCGACCAGATCGTCGGCCGTGAAGACGTTGAAGGCGCGGGGGGGCGCGTGGTGCGGGTCGAGATCCTGCCGGGCCGCTCGACGAGCGGGATCCTCGAACGGATCCGGAAGGGATGACTGGCGACGGGCCCATCGCCGAGAGCGCCCTCCTGGGCCTGCGCGCCGCCCCCGGGCTCCGGGAAGCCAAAGAGGCGCTCGACCGCGCGGGCCGGGTATCCGTCTCCGGCCTCGTCGGACCGGTCCGCGGCCTCGTGCCGTTGCTGCTGGCGGAAGCGCCCGCGCTCGTGGTGGTGCCACGGGAGAAAGACGTCGACGAGCTCGCCCAGGACCTGCGCACGCTGGCCATGGCCGCCGGCCTCCCGGGGGCGGTGCACGCCTTCCCTGCCCCGGGTCCGCCGCCCTACCGAGGCCTGCCGCGCCACGCCGACGCCTCCCTCCGGCGCGCGGCTACCCTGCTCGCGGTCCGTAGGGGCGGCCTCTTGGCCCTCGTGGCCTCGCCGGCCGCCCTCTTCCGCCCCAGCCTCGCTCCGCACCTGCTCGAGACGCGCGTGCTCTCCGTGCGCGCGGGGGACGAAATGACCCCCGAGATTCTCCTCGAGGCGCTCGACGAGGGCGGCTACGTGAGGGAGGATCCGGTGACCGCGCCCGGCCAGATGGCCCGCCGCGGCGGCATCCTCGACATCTTCCCCAGCGACCGCGAGACCCCGGTCCGCCTGGAGTTCCTCGGCGACACGGTGGAGAGCCTCCGCACCTTCGACCCGGAGACCCAGCGCACCGTGGCCGCGCTCGACGAGCTCACGACCCTTCCCCTCTCGGACGTCTTCCCCACCCGCTCCATCGTCAAAGCGCTTCGCACGCGCGTCTCCGAGCGCTTCGCACCCGGGCGCGAGCGGGCCCAGTTCCTGGAGAGCCTGGAACGGGGCTTCGTGCCCGAGAGCCTCGTCGAGCTGCTGCCGTTGGTTCCAAACGCCACCGTGCCCGCATGGGAGTACCTCGGCCGCTGCCCGGTGGTGGTGATCGAGCCGGAGACCGTCGACGCCGAGGCCGAGGCCTTCGTGGAGCGCGCTCGCGAAGACTGCGTGCGACGCGGGGGCGAGCTGGCTCTCCCGCCGGAGGAGGGCCTGGTTTCCCGCGCGCGGCTCGTGGAGCGGCTTGCCGAGAGCCCGACCATCGAAGCCCGCGAGATCGACCCCGGGGAGAGCGGCGTCCACTTCGCCGCCCGCCCCGTCACCTCCTACGCGGGCGACCTGCGCCGCCTCGCCAACGACCTGCGAACCGCCGTCGGGACGACGGTCCTCTTCCTGGGGAACCCCGGCCGGGCCGACCGCCTCCAGGACGTGCTCCGCGAGGACGGCCTCGCGGTGGGGGACGGGACACGGATCCTCACCCGGGTGGGCGCCCTGTCCAGCGGCTTCGAGCTGCCCGGCCTGGGCCTCACCGTGCTGGGGGACGGCGACGTCTTCCCCGAGGAGGTCCACCTCCACGCCCGGGGCCGCCGCGGCGGCGCCCGCAGCTTCCTCTCCGACTTCCGCGACCTGAAGATCGGGGACCTGGTCGTGCACCAGGACCACGGGGTGGGCCGCTTCATGGGCCTGGAGACGATCGAGGTCGGCGGCGCCGCCCACGAGTTCATGGTCCTCGGCTACCAGGGCGGGGACAAGCTCAAGGTACCGGTCGAGGCCTTCGACCGGGTCCAGAAGTACGCGAGCGTCGAGTCGGCGCGGCCCGCCATCGACCGGCTGGGCAGCGGCAACTGGGAGAAGGTCAAGAAGCGCGTCAAGAAGGCCATGCGGGACATGGCGGCCGAGCTGCTGAAGCTCTACGCCCAGCGCAAGGCCCGCCCGGGCCACGCCTTCGCCGGGGAGAGTCCGTGGCAGCACGAGTTCGAAGAGGCCTTCGAGTACGAGGAGACGCCCGACCAGGCGGCGGCCATCGCCGACGTGGCCGCCGACATGGCCGACTCCACCCCCATGGACCGCCTGATCTGCGGGGACGTGGGCTACGGCAAGACGGAAGTGGCCATGCGGGCGGCGATGAGGGCCGTGCTGGACGGCAAGCAGGTCGCGCTCCTCGCCCCCACCACCATCCTGGCCTTCCAGCACTGGAAGACGTTCCGGAAGCGCTTCGCCCCCTTCCCGGTCACGGTCGAGATGGTGTCCCGCTTCCGGAGCCCCAAGGAGATCAAGGCCGTCCTCAAGCGGGTGGTGGAGGGCGCGGCCGACGTCCTCATCGGAACTCATCGCGTCCTCTCCAGGGACGTCCTCTTCCGCGACCTCGGCCTGCTGATCGTCGACGAGGAGCAGCGCTTCGGCGTCGTGGCCAAGGAGAAGTTGAAGCAGATCAAGAGCACGGTGGACTGCCTCACCCTGTCCGCCACCCCCATCCCGCGCACGCTCCAGATGGGCCTGGCCGGGATCCGCGACATGTCGGTCATCGAGACCCCGCCCAAGGACCGCCTGGCCATCCAGACCATGGTCGTGAAGTTCTCGACCGACGTCATCGCGTCCGCCATCCGCCAGGAGCTGGCCCGCGACGGCCAGGTCTACTTCGTCCACAACCGGGTGGAGTCGATCTACGCTCTCGCGTCCATGGTACAGAGGCTCGTCCCCGAGGCCCGGGTGGCGGTGGCCCACGGCCAGATGCCGGAGAGCGAGCTCGAGAAGGTCATGCTGGCCTTCGTCGAGGGACGGGCGGACGTGCTGGTGGCCACCACCATCATCGAGAACGGCCTCGACATCCCCCGCGCCAACACCATGGTCATCAACCGGGCCGACCGCTACGGCCTGGCCCAGCTCTACCAGCTCCGCGGCCGGGTGGGGCGCGCGGACCGCCGCGCCTACGCGTATCTGCTGGTCCCTCCCGACACCGTGCTCTCCGAGCTCGCGCGCAAGCGCCTGGCCGCCATCCGTGAGTTCTCCGACCTCGGGGCGGGCTTCCGCATCGCCGCCCTCGACCTGGAGCTGCGCGGGGCGGGCAACCTGCTGGGGGGCGAGCAGAGCGGGCACATCGAGGCGGTGGGCCTCGACCTGTACGTCAAGCTCCTCGAGCAGACGATCCTGGAGCTGCGCGGCCAGGAGCCGCGGGAGGGGCCCCGGGCCGCGCTTCACCTCAAGCTGGAGATGCGCATTCCCGGGGGCTACGTTCCCGAGGTCCACCAGCGGATGTCGCTCTACAAGCGCCTCAGCCAGGTGAAGGATTCGCGGGAGATCGACGCTCTGCGGGGAGAGATCCGCGACCGCTACGGCGCGCTGCCCCCCGAGGTCACGGGGCTCCTGCGCTACGCGGGCCTGCGTCTCCGGGCGGAAGCGCTCGGGGTGGCCCAGGTGGATCTCGTCGGGCGCACCCTGCATCTGCGCCTGGCCCCCCAGACCCCGCTCGCTCCCGAGTCCCTGGCCGCCCTCGTCAAGACCCATCGCGCCATCGTCCCCACCCCCCACGGACTCAAGGCGTCGCTCGCGGAGGGGCAGGACCCGCTGGATGGCCTGGCCGCGCTCTTCGGCCGCCTCCAGGAGTGCGCCCTTCTATCCTCGGAGGTCCCTCCGGTTCGCCTATAATCCGGGGTCTCGACCACGATACCGATGACGGCAACCAAGCTCCTTCCCCCGCTCCTGGTCGCGCTGGCCGCGGTGTCCTGCCGCGGCGATCGCGGGCGAGACCCCGTCATCCTCGAGCTGGACCAGGGCGTCGTGAGGCGTAGCGACTTCGAGCGCCACGTCGCCGAGGTGGAGGCCCGGGGTGGCGCCCCCCTGGCGCCCGAAGTCCGCCGCGGCCTGCTGGAAACCTTTCTCGAGCAGCGGGCGCTCGTGATCGAGGCCCGCAAACGGGGCCTCCTGCCCAAGGACGGGGGGAGCGAGGGCGAGCAGCGCGCGGTGAGCGAGCTTCTCTCCCAGGCGGTCCCGGCGCCCACGGTCAGCGACGGGGAGGTGGCCGCCTACTACGGGGCCCACGCGGCGGAGATGTCCGTCCCGGAGACCGTCACCGTCCGCCAGATCCTGGTGGCCACCCAGAACGAGGCGCGGGACGCGCTCCGGAAGCTCCTGCGGGCGCCCAAGGACTTCGAGAACGTCGCCCGGCAATACTCCAAGGGACCGGAGGCGGGAGACGGTGGCCTCATGGGCACCTTCGCGCGCGGCCAGCTGCCGGCCGAGCTGGAGACCGTCGCCTTCGCCCTGGCCCCGGGCGGCACCAGCGAGATCGTGACCACCAGCCTCGGGTATCATATCCTTCGGGTGGAGGCCCGGCAGGAAGCGCGCGCCTCCAGCCTTCCGGAAGTGCAGGGCCGAATCCGGACCCTGCTGACCCGTGAGAAATCGGACCGGAACGTCCGCCAGTTCGTGGACGATCTCCTGGCCCGGGCGAAGGTGAATCATGCTGCGGCGACACGTCCTTCTTCCTAGCCTCCTCCTCCTGGGGGCGGCGCCGGCCGGGGCGGAGATCCTCGAGCGCATCATCGCCAAGGTCAACGGCGAGGTCATCACCCAGACCGAGTTCCAGTCCCGGCAGCTGGCGGCGGCCCAGGCCGCGCGGGTGGAGCCCGACAAGGTGGCCCAGTTCCTGCGCGAGAACAACGCGAAGATCCTCCAGGAGGCGGTGGACGACATCCTGCTGGTGCAGCGGGCCGAGGACGCGGGCCTGCACCTGCGTCCGGAGTACATCAACGATATGATCGACGGGATCAAGAAGGAGAACAAGATCGAGAACGACGCCCAGTTCCAGGAGCAGCTCTCCCGGGAGGGGATGACCCTCGACGACCTCAAGCGCAACATCGAGCGCTCGATCGTCCGCCGGCAGATCCTGAACCGGGACATCGAGGCCAAGGTCGCGGTGACGGAGAGCGAGGCCCGCGCCGAATACGACAAGAGGATCGCGGACTACACCAAGCCGCCCACCGTCTCCCTGCTCGAGATCCTCGTCAAGGAGGACGGCGGCAGCGACTCCCTCGCCCGGGCCCAGGAGATCCTGGACCGGGCCCGGAAGGGCGAGGACTTCTCCGCCCTGGCGCGCGCCACCTCCGCCTCCCCCACCCGCGCCGCCGGCGGAGACCTGGGCAAGCTGGCCCACGGCGACCTCAACCCCGAGCTCGAGAAGATCGCCTTCCAGATCCCCATCGGGGCCGTCTCCGACTTGATCCGCACGACCGGGGGCTATCGGATCCTGAAGGTCACCGCGAGAACCGAATTGAGCGTCGTTCCCTTCGACCAGGTCAAGGAAGAGATCAAGCAGAGTCTCATGCAGCAGCGCTGGGCCAGGGAGTACGACACGTACATCCAGGACCTGCGCAAGAAGGCCATCGTGGACCTGCGCGTGCGCGAGGTGCCGCTCCAGCTCACCGGGCCCGTCCCCTCTCCCGTCGAGGGTGGGAGCCTGCTCGACAAGGTCCCGGATGCTCCGTCGCCCGGCGCAGGGCCAGCCCCGGCGGCGGCCCTGGTCGGGCCCAAAGCGCCGCCCTCCGCCGATCCCGACGCGGAGATCGTCACCAGCGGCTCGGACCAGCCCGAGCGCGTGGGCCCGCCTCCACCGGCAGGGGGCCCGGAGCCCGAGAAGAAGCCGCCGCCGCCTCGTTGAAGGCCGGGGGCGCGCGCCCTCGGCCGGGGGAGCGCGATGACGGCTTCTTTCCCCGCGTCTACGAGGCGGTTCGCTCGATCCCCCGCGGGCGGGTCGCCACCTATGGGCAGATCGCGCACCTCTTGGGCGTCCCGCGGGGCGCCCGCGCGGTGGGCTGGGCCCTGCGGGCCCTCCACGGGCGGGCGGCCGTGAGCGTCCCCTGGCACCGGGTGGTTGGCGCGGGCGGACGCATCTCGCTCCGCGGCGGCTCCGGCCCCTTCGTGCAGCGGCAGCGACTGGAAGCGGAAGGCGTGCGGTTCCTCGGCGGGCGGATCGAGCTGCGACGCTACGGGCTGCCTCTCCGGTTCAGACCAGGCTCACCCGGGGCAGCCTCAGGATCTCCCGCGCCCGCTGCCGCCGGAGCCGGAGCACGGCGTGCTCGAGGGAGCTCGCGTCGACGCGTGCGTGGTGGCGAGCGGCCGTCCGGTCGACCTCGGCCTGCAGGACCGCGGCCTCCTCCGTCGGCAGGGCCTCCAGGGCGGCGGCGGAAACCTCCTCGTCGATCTCGCTGAGCTTGCCCCGGAGATACTCCCAGTTGGGCTTGGCGGCCACCGCCACCAGGTCCTGCACGTCGAGGACCTTCTGCAGGGGCAGGGCGAAGCTCTTCCGCGGCAGCTCGAGGAGGCGCTCGCGCAGCGCCCCCAGCATCTCCTGGACTTCGGGCAGGCTCGCCCGCTCGACCTCCAGGCCGGAGCGGCTCGGCCGCCGCGGCCCGCCCGCGGCGAGCTCTTCGACGCGCCGGCGGCAGAAGGCGAGCGACGACGCGTTCGGCTCGGTCTCGAAGGCGTGGTCGATCCCCACCAGGACGGTGGCCAGGGGCACCTCCGCCTCGTGCCAGCCCTTGGCGATGGCGAAGTCACGGGGCGAGAGCGCGTGGTCGCGCCCGCGCCGCGCCCGGAGCGCTGTCTCGATGGCCTCCACGTAGGCGCGAAGCTCGGCGTCCGTTTCGGGGTCGCCGGTCACATGGGCACCACGTCGAACTGCTCCTGGTGGAGGAGAGGATCGCCCTGGACCGAGATGTCGCGGGACAGGAGAGAGGAGAGGTCGCGGAGCACCCCCGCTTCGTCTCCGGCCAGGGCGCGGGCCACCTCGGGATTCACCCGGAGGAGGAGGCGCTGGCCGTCCATGTCGGCCGCGAGCTTCTTCACCTCGTCGTAGATCTCGGAGCAGACGGTGGCCACGCTCTTGATCATGCCGCTGCCCGCGCAGTAGGGACAAGGCTGGCAGAGCAGGCGTTCCAGGGACTGCTTCACGCGCTTGCGGGTCAAGATCACGAGGCCGAACTCGTTCACGGAGAGGACCTTGGTCGGCGAACGGTCCTTCCGCAGCTCCTGCTCCAGCGCGGCCAGGACCTTTTGACGGCTCTTGCGCTCCTCCATGTCGATGAAGTCCACCACGATGATCCCACCCAGGTCCCGGAGGCGGATCTGGCGCACGATCTCCCGCACCGCGTCGAGGTTGGCCTTGAGGAGAGTTTCCTCGAGGAGCCGCTTCCCCACGAAGCGGCCGGTGTTCACGTCGATGGCCACGAGGGCCTCGGTCTGGTTGATGACGATGTAGCCGCCGGTGGTGAGCCAGACCTTGGGGCGCAGCGCGCGCTCGAGCTCCGCGGAAACCCCGTACTCCTCGAGGATGGGGCTCCCTCCGTTGTGGAGGGGGGAGGAGCTGGTTCACGAGGTCCAGGGTGCGCTGGAACTCGCGCTCGTTGTCGAGGCGGATCGACCCCACGTCGCCCGACAGGAGGTCGCGCAGCAGCCGTTGCACGAGCGAGGGCTCCCGGTGGAGGAGGGCGGGGGCCGGCTGCCGGGTGGCCAGGGCCCGCGCCTCGTCCCAGGTCTTCGAGAGGTAGCGCCCGTCTCGCAGGAAGTCGTCGCGGTCGCGGCCCTGGCCCGCGGTGCGGGCAATGAGGCCCCCGCCCCCGCGCTCCTGCCGAATCTCCTTGAGGATGGTCTTGAGGCGCCGCCGCTCCTCGTCTTCGGAGATCTTCCGCGAGACGCCCACGTGCTCGACCGTGGGCATGAGCACGATGTAGCGGCCGGGCAGGGAGACGTGGGAGGTGATGCGCGCCCCCTTGGTGCCGAGCGGCTCCTTCAGCACCTGCACGACCACGTCCTGCCCTTCGCGCAGGCGATCCTCGATGGGCAGGGTATTCGGATCGACGAACTGGCGGCTGGCAGGAAGGGTACTCCCCGATCCGAATACCCTGGGGCCGCTTCGCGCCGCCTCCAGCTCTTCGGGGGAGAGGAGGTTCTCCGGCAGCTCCTCGAAGACGTCGGCGACGTGCAGGAAGGCGTCGCGTTCCTGGCCGATGTCGACGAAGGCCGACTGCATCCCGGGGAGGACCCGGGTCACCCGCCCCTTGTAGACGTTGCCCACGATGCCGTGGTGGGCCTCGCGCTCGATGAAGATCTCGGACACGGCGCCATCCTCAAGGAGCGCGACCTTCGTCTCCTGGGGAGTGGTGCTGACGATCAGGTCTCTGGTCATGGAAGGTCCCTTCCATGAGCCCTCCCCGCCCGGCAGGCGGACCTTCCCCGAGGATGCGGGCACTCTCGGGGGTGGGACGTCCGTGCTCCGGAAGAAGGGCTCGATGGGAAGAGGTCCGGCACGCGGCTGGACCCCTGGCCCCGAGCGCGGCGTGCCGCCGCGCCCAATTGGTGAAGGGGACGCGTCTTTCAGTTCGCGAAGCGACGCATCCGTACATTCAGTATGAGACCCACGGCGAGGAGAGAGGAAAGTATGGACGAGCCGCCATAGCTCATGAGAGGCAGCGGTAGTCCCTTGACGGGCACGAGGCCCGCCACCATGGCCATATTGTACACGACCTGGAAGGTGAAGGTCGCCGCGATGGCCGCCGCCAGGAACGCCCCCACGCGGTCGCGGGCGAGCAGGGCCGTCTCCAGCATCCGCCAGATCACGAGCAGGTACAGGGCGAGCACGGTCACCACCCCGAGGAAGCCCATCTCCTCGGCCAGCACAGAGAAGATGAAGTCGGTGTGTCGAGCCGGCAGGTACCCGAGCTGGGCCTGGCTCCCCTGCTTGTAACCCCTCCCGAGGAGGCCCCCCGAACCCACGGCGATCTGCGACTGGATCTTCTGATAGCCCGCGCCCTGGGGGTCGAGCGAGGGATCGAGGAAGGTGTAGATCCGCGTCTTCTGGTAGTCCTTGAGATAGGGCCAGGCGAAGCCCGCCACGAGCAGCATCACCACGAGGAGGATCGCCACCGCGCGCATGCGCAGCCCGGCCAGGAAGGCCACCGATAGGAAGAGCGGTGCCAGGCAGGCCGCGGTCCCCAGGTCCGGCCCGCGCGCGATGAGGAAAGCCAGAAAACCCACCGCCGCCCCCGGGCCCGCGATGTCGCGGAGGCCAATCGTCTCGTGGCGAGACTCCGCGAAGACCTTGGCCACGAAGAGCGCGGCCGCGAGCTTCACGAACTCCGAGGGCTGGAGCTGGAAGGAGCCGACCAGGATCCAGCGCCGGGTCCCCGCGATGAGCGGAGAGAAGCGCAGGACGTAGAGCAGCACCAGGACCGAGGCCACGTAGATCACGATCGCGCGGTCGGCAAGGCGCCGGTAGTCGATGACCAGGGAGACGAGCATGGCCAGGAGCCCGAGGCCGATGATGTAGATCTGCTTCAAGTACAGGCCGGACAGCCGGCCCGACTGGGTGGCGGACCCGATGGTGGCGACGCCGATGCCGGCCAGGAGCAGGACCGCTCCCAGGAACACCCAGTCCAGGTTGAAGACGAGCCGGCGGTCGATCACGGCCTCACTCCGCTTCCGTATCCGTCACCCCGGGAGCGCCCGGCGCCTCGCCGCCCAGGCCGAAGAACGCGGCCAGGATGTCATGGGCCACCGGCGCCGCCCCCTCCCCGCCGCTGCCCGCGTGCTCCACCAGCACCGCGAGGGCGATGCGCGGATGGTCGGCGGGAGCGAAGGCCACGAACCAGCCATGGGGAATGATGGCGTTGGCGGTGGGCGTCTTCTCCAGGCGCGACTTGGCCACCACCTGGGCGGAGCCCGTCTTGCCCGCGACCTCGACCCCGGGCAGGCGGGCTCGCCAGCCCGTGCCCTCCGCCACCACCGCCTTCATGCCGCTCTTGACGATGGCGAGGGTCTCGGGCTTGAGGCCGAGGTCGCGCGGGGCGTCGATCGACTGGGCCTCCCCCCCCACCGACTTCACCAGATGCGGCCGCACCAGCTTGCCTCCGTTCGCGATGGCCGCGGCTACCCGCGCCATCTGCAAGGGGGTCGCGCTCACCTGGCCCTGGCCGATCGCCACCGAGACCGTCTCTCCGCCGTACCAGGGCGTCTTCAACACCCGCATCTTCCATTCGGGGCTCGGGATGAGGCCCGAGACCTCGTGGGGCAGGTCGATTCCCGTGACCGCCCCCAGCCCCAGCCGCTTCGCGTAGGCGGCGATCCGGGAGATCTCCAGGCGGATCCCCACGTTGTAGAAGAACACGTTGCAGGACTGGGCGATCGCGTGGTGCACGTCCATCACCCCGTGGCCCGAGGCCTTGGCGCAGCGGAAGACCGTGTTGTAGACCGACAAGTAGCCCGGGCAATAGAACGTGGTCTCGGGCGTGATGACCCGCTCCTCGAGGCCGGCCGTGGCTATCACGATCTTGAAGGTGCTCCCCGGTGCATAGGTGCCCTGGATCACGCGGTTCATCAGCGGGGTCCCGGGGTTGCTGGTCAGGCGCGCCCAGACCGCCGGCTCGATGCCGGTCGTGAACTCGTTCGGGTCGTAGGCCGGAGTCGACGTCATGGCCAGGATCTCGCCCGTCTCCGGGTCGAGGGCCACCGCGCTGCCCGCCCGCCCGGCGAACGCCCTGTCCATGGCCGCCTGGAGGCGGCTGTCCAGGGTGAGGGTGAGGGCCGGCCCGTCCACCGGCGCCCGCCGCTGCGCCTCGTTCACCTCCAGGCCGCGGCTGTTCACGATCACGCGCCGGTAGCCGTCCGTGCCCATGAGGTTGCGGTTGTACTGCGACTCGAGGCCGGCCTGGCCCACCAGCGCCCCCGGGCCCAGGCCCTCGAACTCGGGGAGCTGGAGCTGGCGATCCGAGATCTCCCCCACCCGGCCGAGGGCGTGGGCGGCGGCGGCGGCCAGCGGGTAGGAGCGTAGCGGCACCACCTCCACGCTCACCGCCGGGAGCTCGAGGCGGCGAGCCTCGAGGGCGGCCACCTCGGCGATGGTGGCGTCGGTCTTCACCACCACGGGGCGGAAGAGCGCCCGCCGTGCGACCCGCTCGCGGATCTGCGCCTCGCCGATCTCGAGGGTGCGGGCGAGGCGCGCCACTTCCGCGTCGAGGTCGTCCGCGTGCTCCGGGGTGAGGAGCACGTTGAAGGAGGGCCGGTTCTCCACCAGCACCCGTCCCCCGCGGTCGAGGAGGGCTCCCCGCGGGGCGGCCAGGGCCACCGAGCGGCTGCGGTTGTTGTCGGCCAGGAGCTTGAAGTACTTCCCCCGCACGACCTGCAGGTTCCAGAACTGGATCCCGAGGAGGGCGAGGAGACCGACCGCCACCGATTGCAGCACCCCGAGCCGGGTCTGCACCACGCGGAGATCCTCGTAGATCCTCACCCGAGCACCCTCACTCGGCGAGGCTCCGGCTCACGCGGCGGTCGAGGACCTCGAACAACAAGGCCCCCACGACCGCGTTCATGGAGGCCCGCGACGCCAGGGTGAAGGGCGAGAGGTCCAGCACCCGCAAGTCGAAGACGGCGGCCAGCCATTGGAACACGAGGGCGTCGGCCAGGGTCGCCAGGAGAAGCACCAGGGCCCGCGCGGCCGGCCCCACGATCAGGAAGTGGCCGGCCGCCACCCCGGCGGCGTAGCCCACCAGGATCTTCGCGAAGGCGGAGAGCCCGAGGACCGGGCCGCCGAACTGCACGTCCTGGACCCAGCCCGCCACCATTCCCGTGAGCATCCCATGGGTCTCGCCGCCGATGAGCGCGCAGTAGACCATCACCACCAGGAAGGGGTCGAAGACGCGGGCCCCTCCCGGGAGGAGGCGGCTCAAGGCCGTTTCCAGGAGCAGCGCCGCGACGATCGCCAAGGCGGTGAAGAGGGCCTTCATCGAACCGTCCGGGTCAGGGTCAGGGACTCCTTCGCCTGGTGGACGACCAGCACCTCTTCGAGCTGGGCGAAGCGGGCCGATGGCTCCACGAGGATGTCCTTGGAGAGCCCGGAGCCCTTGCCGACGATGCGGACCCTGCCCACCACCAGCCCCTTCGGGTAAACGCGGTCCTGGCCCGAGGTCACGACCACGTCCCCCACCGTCACGTCGGCCAGCTCGGGGACGTACTTCATCACGAGGTCGCTCGACCCCGTGTCGGAGAACCCGACCTGTCCGGAGACCACCCCGGTGACCCGGCTGCGCTCGATCAGCACCCCCGCCCCGCTGTCGCGATCCTGCAGGAGCTGGACCTTGGCCGTATGGGGACCGATCGCGATGATGCGACCCACCACCCCGGTGGGGCTGATCACCGGATCCTCGAGGGCCAAGCCGTCCTCGCTCCCCTTGTTGACCAGGATCGTGCGGTACCAGGGAAGCCCGTCCCGGGCCACCACCTCCGCGACGGTAGTGGTCATGGGCAGGATCTCGCGGAGCCCGAGCAGATCGCGGAAGCGCTCCGCCTCCCGGGCCAGGTGGCCTCGCTCCTGGAGCAGCGTCTCCAGATTGCGGACGCGCTCCACCAGGCGCTGGTTCTCCTGGCGGGTTCCCCGGAGGTCCAGGTAGCCCGTCCAGGCCCCGACCACCCCGCGGACCACCGCGCTCACCGCGTTCTGGAGCGGCGAAAGCAAGGTGAATATCGCCCGCTGCAGCAGGGACACCCCTCCTCCGCCGTCCACCTGATGGCTGATCACCACCAGGTGGAGGAGCACCATGCCCACGAGGAGGATGCGGCTCCTGCGGGCGTCGAGGACGGCGGCCACGTCAATCCAGGCTGATCTTGCGGAGCAGATCGAAATCCGAGAGCATCTTGCCCGTCCCCAGCACCACGGAGCTCAGGGGATCCTCCGCCACCGAGACCGGCAGCCCCGTCTCCTCGCGCAGCAGGCGGTCCAGGTTCTTGAGGAGCGAGCCGCCCCCGGTCAGGACGATGCCGCGGTCCACGATGTCGGCGCTGAGCTCCGGGGGCGTGCGCTCCAGGGCCACCCGCACCGCGTTCACGATCAAGCTGATGGGCTCGCTGAGGGCCTCGCGGATCTCGGCGTCGGTGATGGTCAGGGTCTTGGGGATCCCCTCGATGAGGTCGCGGCCCTTGATCTCCATGGTGATGGGCTCGTCCAGGGGAAAGGCGCTGCCGATCTCCAGCTTGATCTGCTCCGCGGTGCGCTCGCCGATGAGCAGGTTGTACTTCTTCTTGATGTACTGGATGATCGACTCGTCCATCTCGTTGCCCGCCACCCGCACCGACTTCGAGTAGACGATGCCGGCCAGGGAGATGACCGCGATGTCGGTGGTCCCTCCGCCGATGTCCACCACCATGTTGCCCGAGGGCTCCGTGATGGGCAGTCCGGCCCCGATGGCGGCCGCCATGGCCTGGTCCACCAGGTAGACCTCGGAGGCCTTGGCCTTGAGCGCGGAGTCGCGCACCGCGCGCTTCTCGACCTGGGTCACCTCGGAGGGGATGCCGATGATGATGCGCGGCCGCACCAGGGTGTTGCGGTTGTGGGCGCGCCGGATGAAGTGGCTGAGCATCTTCTCGGTGATCTCGAAATCCGCGATCACCCCGTCCTTCATCGGACGGATGGCCACGATGTTGCCGGGGGTGCGCCCCAGCATCTCCTTGGCGTCCTTGCCCACCGCCTCCACCTTCCCGGTGACGCGGTTGATGGCCACGATGGAGGGCTCGGAGACCACGATGCCCTTGCCTTTCGCGTAGACGAGGGTGTTGGCGGTGCCGAGGTCGATGGCAAGGTCGCTCGACAGGAAGCTCAGGTTGAAGAGGGAACGCAGGTTCATGAAGCGGTTCGTTCTCCTGAATGGTCAGTAAAGGAAGGAAATGCCGCGCACTTAGACCGCCACCTCGATGCCGTTCTTGTCGCGCTCTTTCACACGGTACATGGCCTGGTCGGCCTTCTGGATGAGCCCTTCCGGGGTCAGGGCGTGATCGGGGTAGGAAGAGATGCCGAACGAGGCGGAAAGGCGCGCGGTGAGGCCCTGGCCTTGCAGGAAGCCGTGCTCCTCGATCGCCTTGCGGAGCCGCTCGGCGATCACGAGCGCCCCCGCGGCCGGGGTCTCCGGGAGCACCACCACGAACTCGTCCCCTCCGTAGCGGGCCAGGATGTCGGACTCGCGCACCGCCTCCGCCAGGATGCTCCCCTGGTCGTTGATCCCCTTGAAGCCGTCGAGGTCGAGGAAGATCACGGACAGCGGGATCCCGTGGCGCTTGCAGCGCTTGATCTCCCGGCCGATGTAGAGGTTCAGGTACCGGGAGTTGAAGAGCTTCGTCAGGTCGTCGGTGATCGTGAGCTGCTCCGTGCGCTGGAACAGGATCGCGTTCTCGATGGCGATCGCGCAGGGCTCCACGAGAGTGAGCAGGATATCGAGGTCGCTCTGGGTGAACTTTCCCCCCAGCTTGTTGATGATCTCCACCACCCCGATCGTCCGCCCCCTCGAGATGAGGGGCGCGCAGAGGATCGAGCGGGTCTTGAACTGGGTCTTGGTGTCGAACTTGGGGGCGAACCGCGGGTCCTTCTGGGTGTCGTTCACGATGGTGGGCTTGCCCGTCTGGGCCACCCAGCCCGCGATCCCCTCGCCCATCTTAAGGCGGAAGGCCGAGACCTCCTTGCCCTTGGCCCCCAGGGCGAGCTCGAAGAGCAGCTCCTGCTTCTCCTCGTCCACCATCAGCATGGACCAGGCCTCGGAAGGGATGAGCTGTTGGATCTTCTCCATGATCAGCTCGATCACCTTGCGGGGCTCCAGGATCGAGTTCGCGGTCTTGACGATGTCGGTGAGGATGGCGAGGCGCTTGGCGGTCCGCCGGAGCGCCTGGGCCACGTCTCGCCGGCGCGCGTCGCCCGAGCCCTGGCGCGCGTTCTCCAGATGGGCGAGCACCGCGGTGGGGGCCGGATCGCCGGCCCGCCAGCCCTCCACGCGGAAGTCGAGGCCGAGCCCCGCGGCGCGCCGGAGCTGCTCCGCGTTCGGCTGCAGGCAGAGGCCTCCGAGGGGGCGCCCGGGCAGCGCGCGGCGGACGGCCCGCGCGGTGGCGGCCCCGGCGCGGGGAGAGACTTCGAGCAGGGCCCCGTCGAACGCCCCCGGCGCCAGCGTGGGGGCGGCTCCCCCGGGCAGGGGAAAGAAGGTGTATTCGAGCGCGCCGCGAACTCCCTTGAGGCGGCGTCTCAAGGCGGGCCCGCCGAACACCGCTACCCGAGCCACTTGGCCTCAGTAGGAGAACACGACCGGGCGCGTTTTTTCGCTCACCCCGCCGTTGATGCCGGTGGCCCGGATCACCACCAGCGTCTTCGCCCCCGGTTCGACGAGGGTGATGTACTCGTTGAAGGCGCCGTTCCCGGCCACATCGATACGCTGGCCGTTCACGGTGAGGGAGGCCCCGGGCTCGGTCCGGCCCTTGACCTGGAGGATGTTGCCCCGCGCCTCGACGGTCTCGATGACGAGGAGGGGCAACGGGGTCTGGTACGTGTTGGCCTGCGGCTTCGTGACCACGAAGCGCGAGAAGTCCGAGAAGCTCCCCTCCACCCCGTCCTTGTCGATGGCCGCGACCTTCCAATAGTACGTCCCCACCTCGAGGCCGCGCAGCTCCATCGAGGAGCCGACTTTCCAGTCCTTGCGGTCGTACACCGGCCTGGTGAAGGACACGTTGAAGTCGAGCAGGATGTGGTAGGCGGCGGCGCCCGGGACGGCCTTCCAGGCGAGGAGGGTCGTGGACCTCGCCGGGTCCACATAGGCGATCTCGGCCTGGTGAGGCGGGGCCAGCAGGGTCGGTATGCCGGGCAGGGCGATCTTCGGCCCGGCGGCGCCGCTAGCGTCGATCCGCAACCCCTCGTTCGAAGCGAGCTCGATCTTCTGGCCGCTCTTGGTCTGGCCTCCGACAACGCCGTGGTAGACGTCGATTCCGGTGTTTCCGGTATCGGTCACCATGAATTTGCCGGAGGCATCGTTGCCGGCGGTGGCGGTGACGGTCGGGGTGGAGATCGTGGTGGCGCTCCCCGTGGCCCCGCGGGCCGGGGTCGTGAAGTTCGCCTCCCCGGACTGGATGGTGACCCCCCCCTGTCGGACGCGGGACGCCGGGTTCTCCGAGGACTCCTCGATCGTCATCAGGCTCTCGGCGCGGAGGTGGAAGAGGGTGCCGTCCGCGAGGCGGATCTCCGCCGAGCCTCCGGAACCGGTGCGCACCATGTCCGCCCTCGTGAGCATGATGCCGCGGTCGGCATTCTTCCACTCGAGGGTGCCGCCCTGCCGTACCTCGACCTTGCCCTCGTAGCTGACGAAGCGAGCGCCGAACGTCGAGGGGGGGGCGGTGGATGGGGGCAGGGTCGGCGGAGTGATCCGTTTGACGTAGTAATAACCCCCGCCCCCCACCAGCAGGACGATGGCGCCCCCGATCAGATACAGGGTTCGATAGGAAACCGTGAACCAATCGATCAGGTCGTCCTTGTCGCGCTGCTTCTTCCTGTCTGGAGCCATGAACCAGAGTCTGCCGGAGTGCACCCCAAGAAGGGCAACCCCTCCCCAAAATCCCTTCTGCCCAAGTAACTTAGGGGCGCGGGAGAGTATAGTGCAACCCTGCGGCCGCTGCAAAGCCGCCGCCGCTGCCACGGCCGCGCTTGCGGTGCTCGCGGCGGGCGGCTAGAATCGCAGTTTTGCGAATGGTGCCGAAAGCTCCCGCGAGGGAAACGGGCACCGACGGGAACGGAGAATCATGGCCCTCGGGTTCATGCGCCGCCACCGGCGCTGGCTCTACGTCTTTCTGTGGCTCGTCATCGCGACCTTCATCTTCTTCTACATCCCGGCGTTCCAGGGAGCGGATGCGGGAAGCCCGGGCGAGCTGCTGGCCAAGGTGGGCGGTGAGCCCATCACGGTGGGCGAGTTCCAGAAGAGGAACATCAGCTATCGACAGTTCTACGAGCGTATGTACCAGGGGCGGCTGGACGCCGCCGCTCTCCGCCGCCTTGGGCTCGAAGAGCAGGCTTTCGAATCGCTCGTGACGGATCGCCTGGTCGCCTTGGAGGCCAAGCGCCTCGGCCTCTCGGTCTCCGACGAGGCGGTGACGCGTGCCATCGAAACGTCCCCCCAGTGGCAGGACAAGGGGCGCTTCGTGGGCGGGCAGGAGATCCGCCGACAGCTCGACATGCAGGGGAAGACCGTCCAGGAGTTCGAGAAGGAGCTGCGCGAGCGCCTGTTGCGCGAGAGCCTGGAGAGCCTGCTCACCGACGGGATCAAGGTGAGCGAGGCCGAGGCGGAACGGGAGTTCCGGCGGCGCACCGAGCAGGTGAAGCTCGAGTACGTGCAGGTGGACGCGGGCCGCTTCCGGGCGGAGTCCGTGCCCGGCGAGGACGAGGTGAAAGCCCGCTTCGAAGCGAAGCGAGAGTCCTACCGTCTCCCCGAGAAGCGCGTGGTCTCCTACGTCCTCGTCGACCGCGAGGCCTTGAAGCCGCAGGTGAAGGTGACCGAGGGCGACCTCGGGGCTTACTACCAGGCGCACGGCGAGGAGTTCAAGCAGGAGGCGGAGGCCTGCGCGGCTCACATCCTGCTCAAGGTCAAGTCCGCTCCCGACGCCAAGGTGGGCCATCCCGAGGGCGAGGCGCAGACGCTCGCCCAGGGGCTTCTCGAACAGATCAAGGGCGGAGCCGACTTCGCGGCCCTCGCCAAGAAGTCCTCGGAGGACCAGGGCTCGGCCGCGAACGGAGGCGACCTCGGTTGCTTCACCCGGGGCCGCATGGTGCCCGCCTTCGACGAGGCCGTCTTCGCGATGCAGGCCGGCCAGGTCTCCGAGCTCGTGCACTCGAACCTCGGGTTCCACATCATCAAGCTGAGCTCGGTCCGCGAGGAGAGCGTTGCCCCGCTTACCCAGGTGAAGGAGCCCGTCCGACAGAGGGTGATTGCGCAGAAGGTGGAGGCGCTGGCCGAGCAGAAGGACGCGGCCCTCGGCGCCGCCCTCGGCCGCGGCAAGACGCTCGACGAGGCGGCCAAGGAGCAGGGCCTCGCCACTCAGAAGAGCGCGCCCTTCGCCCGGGGCGAGACGAGGCCGCCCCTCACGTCACCCGCGCTGGTGGCGCGCGCCTTCGAGATGAAGGTGGGCGAGGTGGGGAAGGAGGGCTTTCCGCTGCCTCGGGGGGCCGCCTTCATTGCCCTCCTCGAGGTCCAGCCTTCGCGCCTGCCCGAGCTGAAGGAGGTGCAGGATCAGATCAGGAACGAGCTGGCCGAGCAGAAGTCCTTCGCCAGGGCCAAGGCCCTGGCCGAAGAGGTCAAGGCGAAGGCGGAGAAGCTCGGGCTCGACAAGGCGGCCTCCGCGGCGGGCCTCGTTCGCAAGGAGACCCCCTCGCTCACCGGCCGGGGAACGCCGCTCGGAGACCTCGGCACGAGCGCGACCCTCGAGGACGCGGCCTTCTCGGCCCCCGAGAAGAGCCTTTCCGGCCCCGTGCGCACGTCCGGAGGCTATGCGATCCTGCGCGTCCTCGAGCGGAAGGCCTTCGATCCCCAGGCCTTTTCCACGCAGAAGGCCCAGATCGTCGCCGGGCTGCGTCAGCAGCAGAAGAACGAGCTCTTCCAGGCCTACCTGAGCCAGGCCCTCGCCCGCTACCGCGTGGAGCGCCGTGCCGACGCGCTGAAACGGGTGATGGGCCAGGGCGGTTAGGATCGGTGGCCATGCACATCGAAGTACGGCAGAACGGCGACGTCGTCATCGTGGACCTGAAGGGCAAGCTGACCGCCGGCCTCGGTGATCAGATCCTGCGGGAGACCGTGGACGAGCTCCTGGCCGAGAACAGGAAGAAGATCCTGCTGAACCTGTCGGAGGTCTCCTTTCTCGACAGCGCCGGGGTGGGAGAGCTGGTGGCGGGGCTACGCACGTCCCAGCGCTTCGGGGCCCAGATGAAGCTCCTGAACCTCTCGGACCGGGTTAAGAGCACCCTCTACATGGCGCGGCTCCTGCCGATCTTCGAGATGTACGCGGACGAGGGCGAGGCCCTGCGGGCCTTCGGCTACGTTCACTGAGCCCGACTCCCCCGAGATCGTCGCGCGTCGCCTACTCGCCGTCGGAGGCCGCGCGCACCGTAATCGGGTCGATGCCCACCACCTTGAGCTCGATCGAGCACTCCGGGCAGTTGATGGTCTCCCCGACGTCCACGTCGTAACCGTCCAGCTCGAGGTCCGACTCGCACTCCGGGCAGCGGCTCATAATCCTCACTTCCTCCGAGTCACGACGTAGCGCGCCAGGTCGCGGAGCGGCTGGGCCCGGGAGCCGAACCCATCGAGGGCCTCCTGGCTGGCCGCGATCTGCTCGCGGGCGAGGGCCTTGGCTCCGTCGACCCCCGAGAACGAGACGAAGGTCGTCTTGTTCAGGTCCTTCCCCACATCCTTGCAGCCGGCGGGCCTCGAGCGTTGCTTCCAGGGCGCCGAACTCGGAGAGGACCGGCGGGGACATCGTTTGCGCAGTGCTCCCGGGAAATCAGGAGAGCGCCGACAGCGCCTCGAGCACCTTCTCCGCGTGCCCGTCCACCCGGACTCGGGGGAAGACCTTCTGCACCACGCCTTCCTTGTCGATGACGAAGGTGGAGCGGATCATGCCCGTGACCTTCTTGCCATACATGACCTTCTCGCCCCACGCCCCGTACTTCTTGGCCACCGTCTTGTCGGGATCGGAGAGGAGCGGAAAGTTCAGCTTGTACTTGGCCTTGAACTTCTCGTGCGCGGGAAGGGAATCGCCGGAGACCCCGAGCACGACCGCCCCTTTCTTCTTGATGGCGGCCTGGGTGTCGCGGAAGGCGCAGGCCTCCCTGGTGCAGCCCGGAGTGTCGTCCTTCGGGTAGAAGTAGAGGACGACGGTCTTGCCCTTGAGACCCTTGAGGCTCACCTCGCCCCCGTCGCTCGAGGGCAGCGTGAAGTCCGGGGCCGCCTTGCCTTCCTTGACCATGGCCATGACGTGTGGCTCCTTGCCTTGCGCCGCCGATCTTAGCGCGTTCCGCGATACACTGCCGCTCCCATGGACTACCGGGAGGCGGGGGTCGACATCACCGCGGCCGACGAGGCCAAGGGCCGGATCAAGGGACTGGCCAAGGGGACGTTCAACGCCTCCGTCCTCTCCGAGATCGGCTCTTTCGGCGGGATGTTCCGGCCCGATTTCGCCCGCTACCGCGAGCCGGTCCTCGTCTCCTCGACCGACGGGGTCGGGACCAAGATCAAGGTGGCGATCGCGGCGGGCGTCCACGACACCGTGGGCTACGATCTCGTGGCCCACTGCGTCAACGACATCCTGGTCCAGGGGGCGACGCCGCTCTTCTTCCTCGACTACATCGCACTGGGGAAGATGGACCCGGTCCGCGTGGAGGCCATCGTCTCCGGATTCGCCCGGGGGTGCGCCGAGTTCGGCTGCCCGCTCATCGGCGGCGAGACCGCCGAGATGCCGGGGACGTACGCGCCCGACGACTACGACCTGGCGGGCTTCATCGTGGGTGTCGTGGACAAGGACAAGGCCCTCACCGGGGAGCGGGTCCGCGAGGGCGACACCCTCATCGGGCTCCCTTCGGCGGGGCTCCACACGAACGGCTACTCGCTGGCCCGCAAGGTCCTGTTCGACGTGATGGGTCACCGCGTGGACACGCGCCATGATGCGCTCGGGACGACCGTGGGCGCCGCTCTTCTGGCTCCCCACCGAGGCTATCTCGCCGCCCTCGAGCCGCTCCTCGAGCGCGGCAAGGTGCGGGCCCTGTCGCACATCACGGGCGGCGGCCTCCCCGGCAACATCCCACGCGTCCTGCCCGCCGGCCTCGGGGCCCGCATCCGCCGCGGCTCGTGGGAGATTCCCCCGATCTTCCGGTTGATCCAGAGGGGCGGGGGCGTCTCCGACGAGGAGATGTTCCGGACCTTCAACATGGGCATCGGAATGGTCGTGGTCGTCGCCCCCGAGGACCTGCACGAGGCCGAGCACTCCCTCGAAAGGCGCGGGGAGGCGAGCCACGTGATCGGCAGCGTCGTGGCCGGCTCCGGCGTTGTTTTCGAATAGGGTCGACGAATGAGCAACGTCGGCGTGCTCATCAGCGGCCGGGGGACCAACCTCCAGGCCCTGATCGACGCCGCCGGCGGCGGCCAGCTCGGTGGGCGGATCGCGGTCGTGATCTCGAATGTAGAAGACGCTCAAGGCCTGGAGCGGGCCCGGAAGGCCGGCATCCCGGCGCTCTTCCGCGACCACCGCGGCCGGAAGCGCGAGCACTTCGACGCCGAGCTTGCGGCTCTCCTGCGCGAGCACGCCGTCGACCTCGTGTGCCTGGCCGGCTACATGCGCCTGCTGTCGGCCTCCTTCATCCGGGAGTTCGCGGGGCGCATCCTGAACGTCCACCCCTCGCTGCTCCCCGCCTTCCCCGGCCTCGAGGCCCAGCGTCAGGCCTGGGAGCACGGGGTCAAGGTGAGCGGCGCCACCGTGCACCTCGTGGACGAGGGCCTCGACTCGGGCCCGATCGTGCTGCAGGAGGCGGTGGCGGTGCAGTCCACCGACAGCCCGGAAGTCCTGGCCGCCCGCATCCTGGAGGCCGAGCATCGCATCTATCCCCGGGCCGTCCGCGCGATACTGGAAGGACGCTGCCGAGTGGAAGGGCGCCGTGCCATCGTGGAGGGGCCTTGAGCGTCGACGAAGCCTTCGCCTACCTCACCAAGGGTTGTGTGGACGTGGTCACCCCCGAGGGTTTGCGCGCCAAGCTGGCGCGGAACGCTCCCCTCACCGTCAAGGTCGGCTTCGATCCCACCGCTCCCGACCTGCACCTCGGCCACACGGTGCTCCTGCGGAAGATGAAGCACTTCCAGGACCTGGGCCACCGGGTGATCTTCGTGATCGGGGACTTCACGGGGATGATCGGCGATCCCACCGGCAAGTCGAAAACCCGGCCGCCCCTCTCCCGCGAAGAGATCGAGCAGAACGCCGAGACCTACAAGCGGCAGGTCTTCAAGGTCCTCCACCCCAAGAAGACCGAAGTCCGCTTCAACCGGGAATGGCTGGGGGCGCTCGGCTCCGACGGCATGGTCCGGCTGGCCGCCACCTACAACGTCGCGCGCATGCTCGAGCGGCGCCACTTCCGGGAGCGCTACGACAGCGGCCAGCCGATCTCCGTCCACGAGTTCCTCTACCCGTTGGCCCAGGCCTACGACTCGGTGGCCCTGAAGGCCGACGTGGAGCTCGGGGGGTCGGACCAGCTCTTCAACCTCAACGTCGGCCGCGACATCATGCCCGCCTACGGGCTGGAGCCGCAGGTCGTGCTGACCACCCCGCTCCTCGAGGGGACGGACGGTGTCGAGAAGATGTCCAAGAGCCTCGGCAACTACATCGGGGTCACCGAGGCCCCGGCCGAGATGTTCGCCAAGGTCATGAGCATCTCCGACGAGCTGATGTGGAAGTACTTCCTGCTCCTCACGGACCTGACCCCGGGGGAGATCGAGGCGGAGAAGGCGAAGGGCGCGCCCATGGCTTCGAAGTTCGCGCTGGCCCGGCGGATCGTGGCCGACTTCCACGGCCCCGCCGCCGGCGAGGCCGCCCAGGCCGAATGGCGTCG
>WNFL01323825.1_pt2:27500-29819 | contig 29819 bp, 22 predicted proteins | sample 5400361 | NCBI WGS metagenome assembly WNFL01 (sample SAMN13153351, study PRJNA577476) | soil metagenome | isolation source: 40 cm soil on Douglas fir-dominated hillslope | place: USA:California | collected 2013-09-17
TTCGAGCCCGGCCAGCTCCACCAACCCAAGGATTGACGAGACGCCAACGATCGGTCTTCCCTCCGGGGAAGGCCGATCGGTGGTGTCTCGTGAGGGGCGCTACCGAGCGGGCCAAAGCACCCGCGGCTCATTGACAACCGAAGATTCTGAATTAGTTTTGTAGGGCATCAAATAGTGCCGACTACAGTGTTTCAAGCAGTGTAAACGTTGTGGTCAAGCTACTAAGGGCGTACGGTGGATGCCTTGGCGCAGGCCGGCGATGAAGGACGTGGTAAGCTGCGATAAGCTTCGGTGAGCCGCAAACAGGCTTTGACCCGGAGATTTCCGAATGGGGCAACCCATCGAGGGCAATCCTCGATCGCGCCATCTGAATACATAGGGTGGCGCAGCCAACCCGGGGAAGTGAACCATCTCAGTACCCGGAGGAAGATAAAGCAAAAGCGATTCCCCCAGTAGCGGCGAGCGAACAGGGAACAGCCTAAACCGTCGATATGCCAAGCTCGCAAGCGTTGTATCGACGGTGTTGCAGGGCCGGACGTGGCGTCGTTGCGACGGCGCCGGGGAGTGATAAACCGAGTTCCTAGCCGAACGATCTGGAACGGTCGGCGATACAGGGTGCAAGCCCCGTAGGCGAAAGGGATGAGGCTCCCTTGTCTGGTTCCTAAGTACCGCGGGACACGTGGAACCCTGCGGGAAGCCGGGAGGACCATCTCCCAAGGCTAAATACGTGCCTGCGACCGATAGTGAACCAGTACCGTGAGGGAAAGGTGAAAAGCACCCCTGTGAGGGGAGTGAAATAGTACCTGAAACCGTATGCCTACAAGCAGGCCTACAAGCAGTGGGAGGGCGTTTGCCGGGGCGTAAGCTCCGGTGTTGCCTGACCGCGTGCCTTTTGCATAATGAGCCGGCTAGTTTTTCTCAGTGGCGAGGCAAAGCGTTAAGCGAGCCGCAGCGAAAGCGAGTCCGAACAGGGCGAATGAGTCGCTGGGAAAAGACGCGAAGCGAGGTGATCTACCCATGGCCAGGGTGAAAGTCGGGTAACACCGACCGGAGGCCCGAACCAGTGTTGGTTGAAAACAGCTTGGATGAGCTGTGGGTAGGGGTGAAAGGCTAATCAAACCTCGTGATTGCCCGTTCTCCTCGAAATAGCTTTAGGGCTAGCGTCGCGGGTTAGTTTCTGGGGGTAAAGTACTGGATGGACTAGGGCCTTTACCGAGGTACCGAATCCAACCAAACTCTGAATACCAGAAAACCGGACCGCGGCAGTCAGACTGTGGGGGCTAAGCTTCATAGTCGAAAGGGAAACAGCCCAGACCGCCAGCTAAGGTCCCTAATTCAGGCTTAGTGGAAAAGGATGTGGATCCGCTAAAACAACCAGGAGGTTGGCTTAGAAGCAGCCATCCTTTAAAGAAAGCGTAATAGCTCACTGGTCTAGTGGGTCCGCGCCGACAATTCAACGGGGCTCAAGCCTGATACCGAAGCTGCGGACTCGTCGGAGATTCGTCTCTGATGATTGGTAGAGGAGCATTCCATGTTCGGTGAAGCTCGACCGACAAGGACGGGTGGAGGACATGGAAGGGACCCTGCCGGCACAAGTAGCGATAAAACGTGCGAGAACCACGTTCGCCGAAAACCTAAGGTTTCCTGAGGAAGGTCAATCCGCTCAGGGTTAGTCGGTCCTAAGGCCAGGCCGAAAGGCGTAGCCGATGGAAAACGGGTCAACATTCCCGTACTGCCGCACGACGATAAAGACCGATGGGGTGACGCAGAAGGGTAAGCCAGCCTTCGACTGGTCGTGGAGGTTTAAGGGTGTAGGAAGGTCCCGCAGGCAAATCCACGGGGCCGTGTTTCCGAGACCTGATGACGAGAGCTTCGGCTCGCAAAGTGGCCCACCCCGCGCTGCCAAGAAAAGCCTCTAAGGAGTCGTGTGGTGACCGTACCGCAAACCGACACAGGTAGGTGAGGAGAATATCCTAAGGCGCTAGTGAGAACCCTCGTTTAGGAACTCGGCAAATTAACCCCGTAACTTCGGGAGAAGGGGTGCCTCCCTTGGTGAAGAGATTTACTCTCCGAGCCTCGGAAGGTCGCAGTGAAACGGCCCAAGCGACTGTTTACTAAAAACACAGGACTCTGCTAAGTCACAAAAACGACGTATAGGGTCTGACGCCTGCCCGGTGCCGGAAGGTTAAAGAGAGGGGTTAGCCGCAAGGCAAAGCTCTGAACTGAAGCCCCGGTAAACGGCGGCCGTAACTATAACGGTCCTAAGGTAGCGAAATTCCTTGTCGGGTAAGTTCCGACCTGCACGAATGGTGTAACGAC
>WNFL01234510.1_pt1 | contig 29773 bp, 31 predicted proteins | sample 5400361 | NCBI WGS metagenome assembly WNFL01 (sample SAMN13153351, study PRJNA577476) | soil metagenome | isolation source: 40 cm soil on Douglas fir-dominated hillslope | place: USA:California | collected 2013-09-17
CGTGCAGCTTATAAAGCTTCGCGACCGTCGCCTGGATCAGCGCCGCGATCGCGATGGTTTCTTCCAGGCGCATAGGGATGTCGCAGGCGCGAAATTCGAGCGTCGTGAAGTGCGGATGCGGACGAATGTCCCACCAGATTTTCTTGGCGTTATCGATGCAACCGGTCTTCACCAGCAGGCTGATGAAATTCTCGTACTCGCCATAGCTGGGGAAATAATCCGGGATGTTGGTGCGCGGAAATTTGTCGAACACCTTACAGCGGTACGATTTCAGTCCCATGTCCATGCCCAGCCAGAAGGGCGAATTGGTGGAAAGCGCGAGCAAATGCGGCACGAAGTAACGAGCCGCGTTCATCAGATGGATCTGCGTTTCACGGTCCTCCACGCCGATGTGGACGTGCAGACCGAAGATCAGATTCGCGCGAGCCACGGTCTTCATGTCTTCGACGATCAACTCGTAGCGCGGGTCGGGATAGATTTCCTGCTTGCGCCAGTCTGCGAACGGATGCGTTCCCGCTGCAGCCAGCCGGAGGCCGTTCTCGCGCGTCAACCCGATAATCGCGCAACGCAGCTTGCGAACCTCTTCGCGAGCCTCTTGAATGTTGCGGCAAACGCACGTGCCGACTTCGACCACGCTCTGATGCATCTCCGCCTTGACGGCCTCCTGGAGCTGCATCTTGCCCTTCTCGATGATCTCGGCTTCGATGTGCGAGCGAAGATCGCGCGTGACGGGATCGATGGTCTGGTATTCTTCTTCAATTCCGATGGTGAAGCTGGGCCGTGTCATTTTCGTAACCGCGGGCGCCGCACGTGCCTGCTCCATTCCTTGCGTTACAGGAACTCGCTCCAGCGCAACTCGGGGCGGTGCGGTTCTTTCTGCGCCTCTTCCACAGCGTACTTGGCCACGGCATCGACGATCCATTCGAAGTTTTCAGGACCCACCGACGGCAGGTCGGCGTCCGGCGCCGGATTCAGAAAATCGATCGCGTAAGGCACGCCGTCCTGCACCGCGAACTCCACTGTGTTCAGGTCGTAGCCCAGCGCGCGGCACAGCGTCAGGCAGTCGCTCTCCACGCGAGCCTCCATCACCCAATCGATCGGTGCGCCGCCGTGAACGTAGCGTTCCGCATGCGGGCGGCGCGGATCGTAGCGCATGATGTGCACATTCTTCTGACCTACCACATAGCAGCGAAAATAATCGTCGAACTCGACAGCGGCTTGCAGCGTCATGCATAGATCGCCGGTCTGGTCGTAGGCGCGAAAAAGCTCTTCGGGGTTGTGAACGTGATAGACGCTCTTCCATCCACCGCCGCTGTGCGGCTTGAGGAACGCCGGAAAACCGATGTATTCGAAGATCTGGTCCCAGTTGAGCGGATAGATAAGGTTGCGCATCGACTGATCGGTTGTGTTCGGCGGATGCGACTTATGCGGCAACAGGACCGTTCGCGAATTTGTCATCGGCGCTCCACCAAAAAGGATTGTTGATCACGCGCGTGCCCGAAAGCGCGGCGTTCTTGAGATAGGCGCGATAGAACGGGATGTCGTGCGAGATTCGATCGATGATGACGCGGTACCCCGACGGCTCGGCCATCCGAACGCCACCGATGCGGATATGTTCGGCGGTCACGCCCCGGACGCCCATGGCGTTGATCCGATCCACCAGGGCGGGTGGAAACGTGTTTTCCATCCCGTAGATGATGCCGATTTTCTTCATGACGCCTCCGGCCGGCTCGCTGAAATAGTCTATCGCGTCGGGTGCTAGTCTGATGATCGAGATGACCCCCACCACGCGGCGTGCGTTTCTGGCGGCGGCTAGCGGGGCGCTGGCGGCCTGCTCGCGATCGTCGCGGCCACGGCTGAATGTGTGGAACTGGTCGAACTACGTGGCGCCGGATACGATTCCCAACTTCGAGCGCGAATTTGGCGCAGAGGTTCGCTACGTCACCTACGAAAGCAATGAAGAAATGCTGGCGAAGGTGATCAGCGGCAACTCCGGATGGGATGTGGTGTTTCCGAGCAACTACTACATCGGTCCGATGACCGCGCTGAATCTTCTCGCGCCGCTGCGGCATGAGTGGCTGCCGAACCTGAATCACCTGGATACTCCGTTCGCCGCGCCGTCGTGGGACGCCGAGCTGCGTTACTCGGTGCCGTACATGTGGGGATCGACCGGGATCGTGGTGCGCAAGAATGTGGATCCTGTTCCGCACGCCTGGGCGGATCTGTGGAATCCCTCGCTCGCGGGGAAGCTGACCATGCTGGACGATCCGTCGGAAGTGTTAGGCGCCTGTCTCAAGAAACTCGGCTGCTCGCTCAATTCATCGAACGCGGAGGAACTGCGTCGCGCGCAGGGCGAAGCGTTGCGACAGAAACCGCTGGTGCGGGCTTACGCCAACGCCGAAGTACGCGACCAGGTGATCAGCGGCGACGTGTTATGCGCGCAGATGTGGGCGACCACGGCGAAACTAGCGATGCGCGATTCGAGAGACATCGCGTTTTTCCATCCGCGCGAGGGCTATGCGCTGTACGCCGACAATGCGGCGGTGCTGCGCGAGAGCCGGCGCCCGGAGCTGGCGCATCAGTTCGTGAATTACCTGCTGCGCCCAGAGGTGGCAGCGGCAGTCGCCCGGACCACGGAGACGGCCACCGCGAATCGCGACGCGCGGCGATTGATGCCAGCGGCCGTGAGCGCCAGCCCGGTGTTGTATCCTCCGCCGGACGTGGTCGGGCGCGGGGAATGGTTCGCAAGTCTGCCGGTCGATGCGCAGCGGTTGCGCGATCGGTTATGGACGGAGATCAAGGCGGCTTAGATTGAGCCCGCTAGAAAGCGGGCTCGCCGGCATGATTGCCGGCCCCACAAGGCAACCGGCAGCACAGGGCAACCCTAGGGCGCGATCCACAACGGCAGCTCGATCGTGAGAAGTTTGCCCGCTTCCGTGCGAATCGCCACGGCTTGCGCAGCCTCGATCACTTCCTCATCCGCGATGCTGGCGTCGAACGTCGCGAACAGGCGNNNAAAACCGCCGTTGATATCGGACAACACCTGCTTCGGACCCGCGAGCGATCGGCGCGCCTCGGGCGTCACGGGCCACAAAAAAACGGGCGAACCGGGAACAGGAGTCCGGTCTTTCGTCACCACGGTTCCGGCGATGTGCGCCGCCTGCTCGGACACGACGATTCGCAGCCGAACCAAATCGCGCGCGGGGATGAAAACATCGAATCCGTCGGGAAACTTGTCGGGCCGTTCGCTTCGTCGCGCTGACCCCGCCAAACTGCTGATCGATTCGACATACTGATTCGGCGCCACGCGCGCGGTCATTTCCCAGTGGCCGGGGAGCAGCCGGGAGGGTAGCGCGATCTCGCGCTCGGTTTCTACTTCGGAGAGATCCTGACGGCGTCCCATCAACGTCACCGGCAGATTCACCAGTCCGCGCATGCCGGCGCGCGTCAGCTCGGCTTCCACTCGGGGCGCGGGCTGCAGGTCGATGGTGCCGCTGGTGGTGTTGCGACTGAGCGACAGCTCCATGAATCCGGCCAGCCCGCCCGGAGTTGTGCCGAACACTTCGTAATCGCCGGGCGCGAGCGCCTGAAATTGATACAGTCCTCCACAGCCGGCTTGCGTCGATTTTCGCCCGGTCTCGGAGGAAAGGGTGATGGTGGCTTCCCCGGCCAGGCAACCGACTATACCCTGCAATGAAAAAAGATTTCCGGGAAACGGACGAACATCGGCGTCTGGCGTTTCCGCGTCGATCCGAGCCGTGTGAATTATCGCCTGGCGCGTGTCGTGACTTTCCGATCCGAAAGTCGGCAGCCGCCCCGATCCGTCTTCGAGAACATGCGCGGCGTTGCGGACCCAGTATTTTCCGAGATCGAGAAACGGAATGCGATAGACGCCGCGATCGTCGGCGATGGCCCGTCCCGCCGACCTCAGTGGAAGACGCGCGGGATACGCCACCACCGGCACGCCCGCCATGCCCACGCCATTTTCGTCGAGCACGCGTCCGGTGAGCGCACCTTTGCGGCGCATGCGAATTTCGGCGACCAGGTTCGACTCGCTGGTCACTTCGACCGGGATTCCCTGTCCGTCCGGCCGGCGCTGCCCGAACGCGGCCGGAAAATATCCCTCCCGCGTGGCTATTACCAGGTAGATTCCGGCGGGGACTGATTCGAATAGAAACCCGCCCGTACGTCCGGCGCGTGTCTGGAGAACCGTCAAGGCGGCACCGCTCGACTGCGGAACGGGCTGCAAACGAACCAGCGTTCGCGCCAACGGAAGGCCGCTATAGGACTCGAGAATGATCCCCTGCACGACTCCGCCCCAGACCGCAGCGGCCGCGAGCAGGAATAACGGAAGCACGCGCCTCACTGTTCACATGACGAATCGCGCAGGCGGCACGTGTAGGTTTTATTTAGCTTTATTTCGCGGCTTTGAAGACCGTCCACTTGTGCGCGTCCAGGTCACGCAGCGCGTCTTTTTCCCAGGCGAATTCGGGATGCGCCTCCAGGTGCTTCGTGCCCTTGAAATGGGCCATCGTCGCGTCGGCCACCTTGTTCTGCACGGCGCCCGCCGTTCCGTAAGGCGGCTGCCACGGCTTCGATCCGCGCGGGGAAAGTTCAATGTGGCCGCACAGTGTGCGCTCGCCCGGTTCATTCCGTCCGCTAAATGTGTCGAAGTGATCGCCCAGGAAACGCTGCCCCAAACTGACGTCGATCTTGCCCTTGTGCTCGGTCATCAATTTGTCCCAACGGATGTGGCGGGCGTTCGCGCTGATGCTCCTGTCGGCGATGTCGAAATCGGTTTCATCGCGCGTCAGCGCCGGATCGATCGGGTAATTCGACCCCGCGAAATAACCGTCTCGGGTTCGTGACAAGTTGACGTGCTTCAGGCCCAGCTCCAGGCTGGCGATCTCGCCGGTCTTGCGATCGGCGATCAGCCAATCGTTGGCGTACCCGCCATTGTTGCCGGCCTTCATGATGCGTGCGAAGTCATCGATCGACTCCGAATACTGCATCGCCTTGCGGGCTCGAACAAATTCGGGGACGCCCTCCGGATCGAATCCGTGGAACTGGCTAATGGTGGTCTCGGTGATCATCAGGCCGGCGGAGTTGATTCCGAAATCGTCACCCGAATGAATCAGGCCGGGCATGCCGTCCATGATAAAGTGCTGGCCGTGCTCGGGCGCGACGTGGAAAATCATGTTCCAGCGCGAGCCGGTCATGTAATCGGTCCAGTTGTTGTGCGCGATCCCCGGCCGATGATCTTTGGTGTAGCTGCCGGTGGCAACGAAAGCGCTGCAATGTTCGGCGACGCCGTGCGCGGCGTTCTTCTCGGCCCACTTCACATAATAAGGATCCAGTTCCAGCCACGCATTGGTCGCGACCATGTCCCACAGATCGAGACTCACGCCCCTTGCCGTCAGCCCGTCGACGATGCCCTGCAATTCTTCGCGATACTCCGTTTCGATGTGCGGCCACAGCACACGCTCGGCGACCCCGCGAAAATAATTCCAGTCTTTCGAATCGTGCGTGATCGCGACCTTAATGGTCCGCTGCGCGTCGAGCACTTCCGCCGCCAGCAGGTAGCCGTGCTGGAAACCGATCTCGGCCGGCTTGCCTTCCAGGTGGACGAACACCCACCCGTTCTGCGTGGGCTTGCGAAAGGCTTTCTTCAGGCGCGGATCGCCGGATCCGATCTTGGATCCATTCCTGGCGCCTGGGGCGAGAGAAACCAGGGCCAGCAGAAGGCCCGCAAGTGCGGAGGCACGTGTCATGCCGACCATCATAAACAATCGGGGGTACCTTGGAGGCGACTAATGCGCGGGTTCGGGAACCGCAATCGATGTATCGCACGTCGCAGCCGTAGCCGGGGAGAGCTGCTTCGCCCGCACCAACACCGCGTCGCATACAGGCGCGTAGCCGGCCGGAAGCTTTCCCGCCACCGCCAGCGAGTGCGCACCCGCCATCACGGTCTGCATCGCCGAAAGCACTACGCGCGCCGAGGACGTCGAGCCCAGCACCTCGGCCGCGTGCTTCGCAAATGCGTCGTCAGGCATGCCGGCGCCGGCGGCGGACGCCATGCCGCTCTTCGGATCGAGCTCGGTGACACCCAACAGCGCAAGTCCGTACACCTCGCCCAGCCACTGGCCCGGAGCATCGTTGATATTCGATTCGGCGACCAGCCGCCGTTCGCAGGCGATGGGATCGGAGATGCGCAGGAAATTGACGGCGTGTTTGAGAATCGCGCCGCTGGTAGAGGTTCGCCCTAGCCGGGTGAGCCACAGCTCCCGAACTTTCTGATGGGTATCCGCATCCGCCAGCAGTCCGCCTGAGGGCTGAATCATCGCCAGGGGAGTGGCCAAGACCGGCGCATCCGGATGATCCTCGACCAGCGAAAGGATCAGCCGGGCGCGGATTCGACGCGCCTCTTCCGGGGCGCCCACGGCACCTTCCAGCGCGTCGGTCAGCAGCCGGACGAATCCAGTCCATTGCCGGTCGTCCGCGGGAGTGATCTTTTCGGTTGCGTTCGGATCTGCCGAAACCAGCCTGACGGGCTCGGCATCGCGCAGTTCGCGGTCGAAAACCCTCCGCACAATGCCGTCCGACGCGGACTTGAGAGGACTGGTCAAAGGGACCATCATGACGACTTGAAACGGCGCATAGTGCCCGTTTTTCTTGGCTGGTTCTAAGCGCCAATGCGAGAGCGACCGCACCACGTCATCTGGGAGACCTGCGGGAGCGCTCACCGCATAGGCAACACCGCGCACGTCGAGCTCCAGCTCCACCCGCGCAGTACCGAAGAAGGCGGGGCTGCTCTGGACCTCGCCCTTGTACCCGGTTTCCTCCGGGCGGTCGTACACCAGGCGAACGTCCTTTTGAAAGGCGAAGGCGAGCTGCGAGCACAGTACTACTAAGAGGCCAATACCCCTGACGGCGGATACCTGCATGGCGCTAAGTCCGAACATTATCGCATTTTTTCGTGACCCAGCGCCATACCCTATTTTTGAAACCGTTATACTTTGAACTCCAATGGGCGAGAGCGGCGAAGTCACCCGCTTGCTGGGCGAGATCGGACGCGGCGACAAAGGCGCGATGAATCGGCTGATGCCGCTGGTTTACGACGAGCTGCATCGTCTGGCCCGCGCATATTTCCGCCGCGAGCGCGGCGAGCACACCCTGCAACCCACAGCGCTGGTGCATGAAGCCTACTTGCGGCTGGTGGATCAGCGCATGCCGGTGGGGAATCGCGGGCATTTTCTGGCGCTCGCAGCGACCCAGATGCGGCGAATTCTATTGGACTACGCGCGCAAGCATCGCTCGGCTCGCCGCGGCGGACCGGACGGTAGAAAGGTACTGCTCGAAGACACCCTGGCGGTGTCGGCCGAAGCGCCGCTGGACATGCTCGCGCTGGATGTCGCGCTGACGCGGCTGGCGGCACTCGATCCCGCGCAGGCGCAGATGGTCGAGCTTCGATTTTTCGGCGGCCTCTCCATCGAAGAAACTGCCGAGGTGCTGGGAACGTCGCCCGCTACCGTCAAGCGAAGCTGGGCTTCCGCGCGCGCTTTCCTGCACCGCGAGATCACGGGAGGCACCTGTGACGCCGGACAGATGGGCACAGATTCGGCGGATCTTTGAAGCCGCGGTCGAACGGCCCGAGCGGAAACGCGAAACCTGGGTCGAGCGCGCCTGCGGTGACGATGCCGAGCTGCGTCTCGAGGTCATGGCGCTGCTCGCCAGCCACGACGGCGCAGGCGCGTTTCTCGAAAAGCCTGCGGCGGAATTGAACCGCGCGCTGATTTCATCGTCCTCGGTGTCCTCAGTCTCGTCGCCGATCGAGTCGGCGGAATATCCCGGGGGATTCCAGGTCGGCGGCTATCAGCTACAGCGCTGCATCGCGCGCGGCGGTATGGGATCGGTGTGGCTGGCCATCCGCCCCGGAGGCGATCCCGCGCAGCGCTTCGCCATCAAAATGGTCAAGCGCGGCATGGACACGCGCGAAATTCTGCGTCGCTTTCGCACCGAGCGGCAGGTGCTGGCAAGTCTCGAGCATCCCAACATCGCACGCCTATTGGACGCCGGATCCACACCCGAAGGCCTGCCGTATCTGGTGATGGAGTACGTCGAGGGCCAGCCGCTGGATCATTACTGCGAATCGAAAAAGATTTCGATCAGCGACCGGCTGGTCCTGTTCCGGCAGGTTTGTCTGGCCGTGCAGTACGCGCATCAGAAACTGGTGGTGCATCGCGATCTGAAGCCGGGCAACATCCTGGTAACGCCCGAGGGCATTCCGAAGCTGCTGGATTTCGGGATCGCGAAACTATTGGCCGGGCCGGCGGAAGGCGGCGCGACCGAGACGCGACCAGAGCTGCGCGCGATGACACTGCAATACGCGAGCCCCGAGCAGGTGCGTGGCGATCCCGTGACGACCTCAACCGACGTGTATTCGTTGGGCGTGCTATTGTTTCGCCTGCTCACCGGAAAGTCGCCCTACGGAAGCGGATTGCACGGCAATGATGCTTGGCGCCAGGCCGTATGCGAGCGCGAGCCGGCCCGCGCGTCGTCTGTGATACTGACGGACGACCAAACCTCGGTGCCGGACGCGACCCAAAAGCTGGAGGCGCCCACCGAATCGCGCGAACGAGCCCGGCGGCGCCTGCGCAAGAAACTCTCGGGCGACCTGGACACAATTCTCCTCATGGCCCTGCGCAAGGAACCCGAACGCCGTTATGCGTCGGTGGAGCAGTTTTCAGAGGATGTCCGGCGCTACCTGCAAGGGCGGCCCGTGGTCGCGCGCGGCGGCGCCTACGGTTATCGCATCGGAAAATTTCTGCGCCGTAATATCGCCGGCGCCGTCATTGCGACCTTCCTCATTGGGGCGCTGGCCGTAGTGGCGGCCGTGTCTTCTTATTACGAGCGCCAAGCCGAGCGCCGGGAACGCGCGGCCAAGGTCGAGCAGCAGTCTTTGCAGAAGGAGCTGCTGCGCACTTATCTGCGTGCTCCCGACGTGGGAGGCCGTCGCCGCGCGCTCGAGATCGCTCAGACCTTCCAGCGCGCGCAGCCGGATCGGGTGGAGACGCGCCGGGATGTGATGATCGCCGCACGCCGGCTGGGTACGATTCAGGAGGACGCAGGGGATCGTCTTGCCGCGCTGGCGAACTTTAGTCTCGCTTTGCAGATGGCGGAAAGCTTGCCCTCCGCGGACCCGGATGCCCGCCAGTGCCTCGCCGCCTGCAATCTCTCGGCGGGCGAGATTCTGGCGCAGAACGGCGAGCGCGAGGCTGCGGCGGTCAAACTTCGCAAGGCGCTCGATATGTACCGCGATCTGATCGGATCGGACGCCGTGTCCCGGCCCGCCATCACATCGCCAGCCGGCACGTCATTGGAATCCTATCAGCGCGCACTTGTTGATCTGGCCCGCAAAGCGCCTGCGGAACTGCGCACGGAAATTGAGACGGAGCTAAAGCGGTTCCGTCGCGGTAGTGACAAATAACCCGACGGAACCGCAATTCCGCTACGCTCCTCCGAAGACGTAGCGGTCGGGGGCCGGCCGTGGCAGCTCCCCTACCGCGGCCAGCCCGTGCAAGAAAGAGGATCCAGGAGGCTGCTCCCGTACCTCCCGTTCCTCGGACTCACTGGATACCGCGTGATCGTCGGGAAAACCGGATCACAAATGTGGAAAGTTTTTTTGGAGCAGCGTTAGCTTAGCTTTGGCTGCGCCCGAGTCGATCGCTTCCGCCGCGCGCCGCTTACCCTCAAGCAGGTCGCTGGCAAGGGCCCCGGCGACCAGGCCAGCCGCGGCGTTGACCAGCACTATGTCACGCCGCGGTCCGGGCTCGCCATCCAGAATCTCTTTGACGATATTCGCGTTATATGCCGCGTCGCCGCCCGCGAGCTCTGAGAGCGTGGTCCGCGCAACACCGAAATCCTCGGGCGACCAAACTTTTTTCGCCACCTCTTCCCCGCGCACTTCCCAGACGTCGGTTTCGGTCGTGGTTGTGACTTCGTCCAGCCCATCGCGCCCATGCACGACGAACGCCCTTCGCGCACCTAATCGCGCCAGAGCCGCTGCCATGAGCTGCCCCGCGGCGGCCGATGGCGCACCGATCAACTGCGTCCGCGCCCCCGCAGGATTCACCAGTGGACCCAATAGATTGAATACCGTACGCATCTTCAGCTCGCGCCGCACCGGCTGCACGATCTTCATCGCCGGATGCAGGTGCGGTGCAAAAACGAACCCAATCCCAATCTCGCGAATCGCCCGCGCGGCCTCTTCCGGCGAGAGCGTAATTCGAACTCCCAGTGCCTCGAAAACGTCCGCGCTCCCGCATCGGCTGGAGATCGACCGGTTCCCGTGCTTGGCGATCCGAGCGCCCGCGCCGGCCATCACCAAGGCCGCAACGGTTGAAATATTAAATGTGTTGGGACCATCGCCACCCGTGCCGCAGGTGTCGATCACGTCGTCGCCGGCGTCCACTCGAAGCATGCGATCGCGCATCGCACGGGCGAACCCGGCCAGCTCGTCCGCGGTTTCGCCCTTCATTTTAAGAGCCACCAGAAACGCGGCGATCGACGCGTCGCCGGTTGCGCCTTCGAGCAGCGTGCTCATGGCCTGATATGCTTCGCCGCTCGATAGATTTTCGCGCGCAAGTACGCGATTCAAAAAGGGCAGCATGTTATAGTGAAGAACTTCAGGTTACACCACCCCCATGAAGATTCATGAGTATCAGGCCAAGGCCTTATTGGCCCGCTACGGCGTCCCTGTGCCGCGCGGCGAAGTCGCTCGCACCGTGGAAGAAGCCGATGCCGCGGCGAGAAAAATCGGCGGCAGCGTAGTCGTCAAAGCCCAGATTCACGCCGGCGGCCGCGGCAAAGGTGGCGGCGTAAAAGTCGCCAAGGATGCCGCCGAAGCGCACACACTTGCCGAAAAAATCCTGGGCATGACGCTGGTCACGCACCAAACCGGGCCAGAAGGCCGCGTGGTGCAGCGCTTGCTGATCGAAGAAACGCTGCCGATTGAGCGCGAACTGTATCTCGGAATCGTGCTGGATCGCGCCACCGGCAAAAACGTCTTCATGGCCTCGGCCGACGGCGGCGTCGAAATTGAAGAAGTGGCCGCGAAAACCCCCGAGCGGATCCTCAAAGAGACCATCGAACCTGGCCTGGGACTGACGGCGTTTCAGGCGCGCAAGCTGGCTTTTGGAATCGGAATCACCGGTCCTGCGGCGAACTTGGCCGCGCAGGCGATCCTGGCGCTCTCGAAAGCCGCGGATGCGCTGGATTCCACGCTCGCCGAAATAAATCCGTTCATCACTACCAAGGACGGCAAGGTTTTCGCGCTGGACGCCAAGATGACTTTGGACGATAACGCCATGTTTCGCCATCAGGATTTGGTGGAATTGCGCGACCTGAACGAGGAAGATCCGCTGGAAGTAGAAGCCTCGCGCTTCGGCCTGAATTACATCAAGCTGGATGGCACGGTGGCCTGCATGGTGAACGGCGCGGGCCTCGCGATGGCCACCATGGACATCATTAAATACGCGGGCGGCAGTCCGGCGAACTTTCTCGACGTCGGCGGCGGCGCCAATGCGGAACAGATCAAGAACGCGTTCCGCATTCTGCTGTCCGACAAGAGCGTCAAGGCCGTGCTGATCAATATTTTCGGCGGTATCTTGCGCTGCGATACTTTAGCCACCGGCGTGATCGCGGCGGCCCGCGAGCTGAGCGTCAAGGTTCCCATCGTCGTCAGAATGGAAGGCACCAACGTCGAACTGGGCCGCAAGATGCTTCAGGAATCGGGATTGAATTTCACGGTGGCGGAAGGCATGCGCGACGCTGCGGAGAAAGTCGTGAGGCTGGCGAAATGAGCGTCCTGGTTAACGAAAATACACGCGTGCTCGTACAAGGTTTAACGGGTCGCGAGGCGACCTTTCACGCGACCCAGTCGCTGGCGTACGGAACCAAAGTGGTGGGCGGAATCACGCCCGGCAAGGGTGGACAAACGCATCTCGACCTGCCGGTATTCAACACGGTTGCCGATGCCAGGAAGGCCACCGGTGCGAATGCGTCGGTGATTTTCGTCCCACCGCCGTTCGCCGCGGACGCAATCATGGAAGCCGCCGACGCCGGTATCGAACTGGTCGTCTGCATCACCGAAGGAATTCCCGCCGCGGACATGATTCGCGCTTGGGAATACCTGAACTGTCACGTGGGTACGCGCCTGATCGGGCCGAATTGCCCGGGAATTATTTCGCCCGGGAAATGCAAGATCGGCATCATGCCCGCGCATATTCACAACTGACCTATGAAGCGGTCGGGCAACTCACGGGTTTGGGCATCGGACAATCGACCTGCATCGGCATCGGCGGCGATCCGATCATCGGAACGAATTTCATCGACGCGATTCGCCTCTTCAATGACGATCCCGACACACACGCCATCGTGATGATCGGCGAGATCGGCGGCAACGCCGAAGAGAACGCCGCGGATTTCGTAAAACAGCACGTGAAGAAAACAGTCGTCGGATTCATTGCCGGGCAGACCGCGCCGCCGGGTCGGCGCATGGGTCACGCGGGCGCGATCATTTCGGGCGGCAGCGGCAAAGCCGAAGACAAGATCGCGGCGATGCAAGCCGCCGGCATTACCGTCTGCGCCACGCCGGCCGAAATGGGAGAGAAAATCAAAAGCAGAATTTAGCCGCAGATGCACGCGGATAAACGCAGATAAGAACATGGAACGCACTTTCGCAATCATCAAACCCGACGCTGTGGCGGCGGGACAAGCGGGCGACATCATCGCACTCGCACAGAAGGCCGGTTTTCGCGTGGTCGGAATGAAAATGAAGCGGCTTTCCGAACTGGAGGCACAAGGATTCTACGCCGTCCACAAGGAACGCCCGTTCTACGGATCGCTGGTGAAGTTCATGACCGAAGGACCGGTGGTCGTCATGGTGCTCGAAGCACCCGACGCGATCAAGAAGTGGCGCGACACGATGGGCGCGACAAATCCGGCGAACGCAGCCGAGGGAACCATCCGCAAGAGGTTCGCCACCAGCATCGAACGCAATTGCGTGCACGGATCGGACGCGCTGGAGACGGCCGCGGTCGAGATTCCGTTCTTCTTCAGCGCATCCGAACTTCTGTAACGCAGTTGATCTTCGTCACTGCCAGGTAGCCCCGGTGCTATCCTGCCTTGAATGTCCGACCTTGCGCCGGTATCCCGGCAGGAGCGCATTTCCTCGGTAGACCTGGTGCGCGGATTCGCGCTGCTGGGAATCCTGCTGATGAATATCATCGGATTCTCCTTCCCCGGCATCGCCTACGGCGATCCGTCGGCGATCGGCGGCGCGACCGGCTGGAATCTCTACACCTGGGCCATCAATTACGTCCTGTTCGAAGGAAAAATGCGCGCGCTTTTCTCCATGCTGTTCGGCGCGGGGATTATCATTTTCACCTCGCGCATGGAAGCCAACGGCGCCGGCGTGCGGACGGCCGACCTGTATTATCGCCGCAACCTGTGGCTGCTTCTGTTCGGCCTGATTCACGCCTACTTCTTCTGGGGTGGCGACGTGCTGTATCCCTACGCGCTGACCGCGCTGTTCCTGTTCCCGTTTCGTAATCTCTCACCGAAGTGGCTGATCATCCTTGGCGTGATCATTCTAAGTGTGGTCGTGCCCGGCGAAATCGCAGCCGCCCGCAATGCGCAGCGAATGAGTCTGGAAGATCGAATGACCAAGATGAAGCCCCCACCGGAGCGACTTGCCCGCGATATCGCCGCGCATCGCGGAAGCTTCGTGGGCGAGTTTCTGTATCGAGCCCCTGGCGTTACCAATCGAAGTTCGATCGGATTTTACACCAACATCTTTTTTGATTGCTGCGGAATGATCCTGATCGGCATGGGTCTATTCAAGCTCGGATTCTTCTCCGCCCGTCGAAGTTATCAAGAGTATGTGTTGGTCGCACTGCTCGGCTACGCGATCGGCGTAACCATGAACAGTATCGCCGCGTGGAAGTTCGTCCACACCGGATTCGATCCCCTGATCACTGCCTGGGCGGAGCCGCTCTATCACTTCGAAAGGCTCGCCGTCGGGCTGGCCCACGCGTCGGTGCTGCTCATCATCTCTAAAGCCGGCGCGCTGGCGTGGCTCACCTCGCGACTCGCAGCCGTGGGGCAGATGGCCATCACCAATTACTTCAGCCACACGCTGATCGGAACCACGATTTTCGACCGGCTGGGTTTCTTCGGACAGTGGCAGCGCTATCAGGTGTATTACGTGGTGGCGGCGATCTGGGTATTTCAACTCACCATCAGCAAGCCTTGGCTGGAGCATTTCCGCTTTGGGCCCGTGGAGTGGTTGTGGCGATCACTGACCTATTGGAAGCGTCAGCCCATGCGGATCGACCAGGATGTGCGAGCGCCTGAAACTCCGCCAGTTGGGCTAGCCGCGCCGCAGCGGCTCGACGCGTAGCTTCATTCCGTCGACCGCCAGGATTCGCACCTGATCGCCGACCGCGACCGGCGTGGCCGATTCCGCATCCCAGTATTCGCCGTGCACGAACACCTTACCTACCGGCGCTAGCTCGGTCCGTGCCTGTCCGATTTCGGCGAGCAGGCCCTCGCTGCCAGTAATCACCTTGTTGCGGCGCGCGCGAATCACCAGCGAGACCAGGAACATGGTGATCGCCGCGAACGGCAGGCTCACGGCGAGTGCGGTCGACAAGTGAATCCGCACTTCGGGCGGGCCTTCGATCAGCAGTAGCGCGCCGAGGATCATCGCCACCGTTCCTCCGCCGCCCAGGATTCCGTGCGAGGCAACTTTCGCTTCGAGCACGAACATCGCGACGGCCAGCAGCAACAGGCCCGCACCGATCCAGTTGATCGGCAGCACTGCCAGCGAGGAAAGGCCGAGCAGCGCCATGATGCCGCCGGCGACGCCGGGAAGAATCAGCCCGGGCGAGCTGAACTCCGCGTAGACGCCCAGCGCGCCGAGGACCAACAATATGAAACCGATGTTCGGGTCGGCGATAGCTTCGATGATGTGCTGCCGCACAGTGCGCTGATACTCGGCGATCTCGGCACCGCGCGTGTGCAGGACCTCCGTGCGTCCATCAAAGCGCTTGATCTCGCGGCCGTCGAGGTCGTCCAGCAACCGGCCCTCGCTGTTCGCGACCAGGTCGATGAGATGTCCATCGAGCGCGGCTTGTTCGGAAAAGGCCTTGGCTGCCCGAATGGTAGTCTCGGCCAGATCCGCATTATGACCTCGTTTTTCGACGATGCTGCGCATCCAGGCCGAGATGTCGTTTTCGACCTTGTCGCGCATCACCTTTTCCATCTGCTGTCCCATGAGCACCGGCGACGCCGCGCCCGTGTTCGTTCCGGGCGCCATCGCGGCGATGTCGGCGGCTTGGAGCAGGAAGAAACCCGCGGACGCAGCGTGACCGCCGCTGGGCGTCACGTAGGCGATCACTGGCACGCGTGAAGCGACGATCTTCGACGTGATTTCGCGCGTGGATTCGACCAGCCCGCCCGGCGTGTTCAAGCGTAGCAGCACCGCCGCCGCGTTTTCCCGAGCCGCCTGTTCGAGCGCGCGGCCGATGATCTCGACCGTTACCGGATGAATGATCCCGTCCACGTTCACGGCGATCACGCGCGGCGCCGATACCAGCGGCATCGCGATGGCGAGCAAAACACCAAATAGGCGCATGGGTGCTCCTCCTTCAGGGTATCGCTACTCTAGAGTTGGTGCCCTACCGCCGTATTCTCGTGCGCGCGACTAACTGGGTGGGTGACGCGGTAATGTCGCTGCCGGCGTTGCGCGCGCTGCGCGAACGCTTTCCGCAAGCGGAGATCGCGATCCTCGCCAAACCGTGGGTAGCCGACCTGTATCGACGGGAACCGTTCTGCGATCGCCTGATTCCCTTCACCGCCCAGGATCTGCCGGAAAAGATGCGCGCAGCGCGTGAACTGCGGCCGTTGGGTTTCGATTGCGCGATATTGCTGCAAAATGCGTTTGAGGCGGCGCTGCTGGCGTTCGTCGCGCGGATTCCCGAGCGGATCGGCTACGCGCGCGATGGACGCAGCCTGCTGCTGACGCGTGCGATCACAGTGCCGGACGCGAGTGAGATTCCGGTCCACGAACGCTTCTACTATCTGGAGTTGTTGCGGCGCGCGGGAATTATCGACAAGACCGAAAACGATCGCATCCAACTGGATGGCGCGGCTGCCGCGCGAGTAGCCGGTTCCGCCCGCTTCGCCGAACTGGGTTTCCAGGGCCCCGTTGTCGGTGTGAGTCCCGGTGCGGCATTTGGAACCGCTAAGCGCTGGCTACCGGAGCGATTCGCGGAAGCGGCATCGCGCGTGGCGGGAGAGTTGTGCGCCTCGGTCGCGATCTTCGGATCTAAAGACGAACGCGAGCTGTGCGAGAGCGTTATGCAAGCAGTCACTTCCCCGGCAAAGAACTTCGCCGGAGAAACGACCCTCGCCGAATTCATCGAACTGGCCGCCGCGTGCCGCGTGTATCTGACCAACGATTCGGGCGCGATGCACATCGCCTCCGCACTCGGCGTCCCGACGGTAGCGGTATTCGGCGCGACCGACGACATCACTACCGGACCCACCGGGCCGCACGCGCGCGTGGTTCGGGAGAAGGTCGAATGCAGCCCCTGCCTGCGGCGCGAGTGTCCCATCGACCATCGCTGCATGACGCGCGTGGACGCGGCGCGAGTGGCGCAAATGGCGTTAGACCTGTTGAAATAGATAAGTCAACTTGGATACTCGAAGCAAAATTCTGGATGCCGCCGAAGCTCAACACGTCGCCAACGTCGGAGCGATTGTGATCAGCGGGTACTTCGATCCCTTGGTTTCCTCGCACGCACGCCGCCTGGCGGAGCTCAAGCGTAACGGCGCGAAAATGCTGGTGCTGATCGAAACTCCGCCGAATCCGATTCTTCCCGCGCGGGCTCGCGCGGAACTGGTCGCGTCACTGGCGTGCGTCGACTACGTGACCGAAGCCCGCACCGGACTTACTCCGCAGGTCCGGCTGGAACAGGAAGACGAAGCCCGGCTCGAAACACTGATCGAGCATGTGCACGCGCGCCAGCGCGCCACGGGCTGATCTGCATGGCTGTGTCCCGCATCCTGGTGGTCCGGCTGAGCTCCATGGGAGACGTGATTCACGCGCTGCCCGCCGTCGCCAGCCTGAAGCACAGCATGCCGCAATCCCGCATCAGTTGGGTGATTCGCCCGCGCTGGGTTCCGCTGCTGGCGGGCAATCCGTTCGTCGACGAGGTGATTCCATTCGAGCGAAACGCCAGCGGCATCGCAGCGTTGTGGCGCAGGCTGCGCAACGCGAGTAACGGCCGGTTCGAACTGGCCGTGGATTTTCAGGGTTTGATCCAGTCCGCGCTGATCGCGGCAGCGGCACGCCCGGAAAAGATCGTGGGGCTGGACTCGTCGCAGGCGCGAGAAAGTGTCGCCGCACTGTTCTATTCGACGCCGGTCCGGACGCGTTCCGCGCATCGTGTCGATCAGAATCTCGAGTTAGCGTCGGCTGCCGGCGCTTCGAGCTTGTTGCGATCCTTCGCGGTCCCGCAGGGCGCGCCGGAGGGCAAGCTGCCCGAGGGCCGCTTCGTACTGGCCAGTCCGCTGGCAGGTTGGGGCGCAAAACAGTGGCCGCTGAACTCGTACGAGGAGCTGGCGGCGTTGCTCGAAATGCCGCTGGTGGTGAATGGTCCGCCCGAATCGGCGGAGGTGCTCGCGCAGATTCCAGGCGCGCATGTCCATCTCTCGGGAATCGACGGACTGATCGACGCGACGCGGCGCGCATACGCTGTAATCGGCGTCGACAGCGGGCCGATGCATCTCGCGGCTGCGCTGGGCAAGCCGGGTGTCGCGATTTTCGGTCCCACGGATCCCACTTCGCACGGGCCCTATGGCGGATCGCTGCGAGTCCTGCGTGCGGCCGGTGCGGAGACGACTTACAAACGTCACGCGGACGTTCACGAAAGCATGACCGCCATCACGCCTGCTGCGGTCGCCGACGCACTCGCTGAATCGCTCGATTCTAAACCCAATTCCAAACCGGCGGGCTGCCCGGCGTGAATTTTCCCAAACCGTACGCCGATGCGGTGGCGAAGTTGCGCGTGCCGGTTGGATTCGTATTGGTGATCGCGTTCTGGTTTCTGGCAACGCCCACCTGGGGATCGCTGGCCGTGGGCGTGCCCGTGTCGCTCGCCGGCCTCGCGTTGCGCGCCTGGGCGGCAGGGCATCTCGAGAAGAATCAGAATCTCGCGAACGGTGGCCCCTACGCGTACGTGCGAAATCCCCTGTATCTCGGAACGCTGACGGTGGCGGCGGGATTCGCCATCGCGGCGCGACGCTGGGAACTGGCGGCACTCTTCGGTGCGGTATTCTTTCTCATCTACTTTCCGGTGGTCGAACTGGAGGAACAGCACTTGGGCAAATTGTTTCCGGAGTACGCCGAGTACGCGAGCCGCGTCCCCAAACTGATTCCACGCTTCGGAGGAGTGTCTTCCGGCGAACAATTCCGCTGGGAGCAGTATCGACGAAATCGCGAGTATGAAGCGCTGGCCGGATTCGTGATCGGCGTCGCAGCGCTGTGCTGGAAAGTGGTGCGATGACGGCCCCGGCCGTGCCCGGCAAACTCCTGCGCGTCCTCGGCGCCGGATTCGGCCTCGCGGTGATCGTCGGCGCGGTGATCGGTGTCGGCATCCTGCGAACCCCGGGTGAAGTGGCCCGCCACGCCGGAAATGTCTGGCTGATTCTGGGGTTGTGGCTGGCGGGCGGTATTTACGCGCTGGTCGCCGCGGCGTCCGTTACGGAGCTAGGCACCATGCTGCCCGAAGCCGGCGGCTATTTCATCTTTTCGCGGCGCGCGTTCGGCGACGCGGTTGGATTCACGGTGGGCTGGACCGACTGGATCGGCCAATGCTCGGTGATCGCCTACGCCTCGATCGCCCTGGGCGAATTCTTCACCGCTCTCGTGCCACAGCTCACCGGACGTGAGTCATGGATCGGCATCTCGGTGATCCTTCTCTTCGGCGCCTTGCAGACCACCGGCATTCGCACCAGCAGCAGCGTGCAGCAAATCACCAGCTTGATCAAGGCCATCGCGTTTCTGGCATTGGTGGTCGCGTGCTTCTGGAAAGGCGGCGGCGTGCCGATAACGGCCGCGGCGGCACCCGTGCGAACCGAGCCGCTGCTGGTCGCAATGGTGCTGGCGTTCGCCTCGGTCGTGTTGACCTACGACGGCTGGTATGAGGCCCTGTATTTCACGGAAGAGATTCGCGATCCGGCGCGCGACCTGCCGCGCTCGATGATCGGTGGAGTGGCGCTGGTGATCGTGATCTACATGTTGGTGAACGCGGCGCTGGTATACGTGCTGCCGCTGAACGAATTGGCCGCGTCGAAACTTCCCGCGGCAGATGCGGCACAGCGGTTGTTCGGCGCCTCCAGCAGCCGGCTGATCGTCGCGCTCTCCCTCATTTCCCTGCCCCCATTGATCAACGCGGTAATGCTGTGCGCGTCGCGAATTCTCTACGCCATGAGCCGAGCGTCGCTACTTCCGGCACGACTCGGCGGAGTCAGCGATCGCGGCACGCCGGAATGGGCGCTGCTTGCCAGTCTGATCCTGGCCTCAGCACTCGCTGCTACCGGGACCTTTCGCGAATTGATCGCCGTCGCGAGTTTCATCTTCGTGGTGAACCACTGTTTCGCCTTCGTAGCAATGTTCGTGTTACGGCGCCGCGAGCCCGGATTAGCCCGGCCATTTCGCGTGTGGGGTTATCCGTGGGCGACCGCGGTGGTGCTGATCGCGGCCGTGGGATTCCTCGGCGGATCGCTCGTCAGCGACAGAAAACACAGCCTTTATGCCCTGGGATTGATCGCTGTAAGCTTCCCGTTGTATGCGTTGATGCGGCGTGCTAGACTTAACGCTGTTAACTGACATGGGAGTCCAGGAACGGCGCGAGCGCGAGAAAAAGGAGCTGCGCCAGGAGATTCTTGACGCCGCGCGCGATCTGTTTGTGCGCGAGGGATTTGAGAATGTCTCCATGCGCAAGATCGCCGAGAAGATCGAGTATTCCCCCACCACCATCTACCTGTATTTCCGCGACAAAGCGGACTTGATGGACTGCATCGTCGAGGAAACCTTCGCTCGTCTGATGCGCAAGAGCTCACTTCTCGACCAGACCGTTCCCGATCCGATGGAACGGTTGCAGCGTGGTCTCCGCGCCTACATTGAGTTCGGGCTGAAGCATCCGAATCACTATCGCGTGACGTTCATGATGCAGCATGGCTTGACCGATCCGGACCAGTGTCCGCGCTCGCGCGGCATGGGTGAACAGGCGTTCCAGAGCCTGCGTGGCGCGGTGGAGCGTTGTGCCGAACGCGGCCTGATCGAGACCCCCGACACCAATTGCACCGCGCAGGTATTGTGGGCGATGATTCACGGCTTGACGTCGCTCCTGATCACCAAGCCGCACTACCCATGGGCGGAGCGGAACGTACTGATCGATGCGTTGATCGACAATGCATTGCAGGGGTTACGCGCGGCGAAGCCGGTTCTGGCCAATTAACAGCCAAGTCACACCGGGGACGCCGGCTGAAGCCGACGCTGGAGGCTGAAGCCCGCGCCACAATCAGCCCCTACCTGCCAGCTACAGGTCGCGGTAGTTGACTAACTTCACTTGTGTTTCGCGAATTGCCTCGCGTACCTCGGGCGCCGTGAGCGCGCGCAATTCCTGCTCCCGGCTTTCCTTCAAGCGCGTTCGCATCGCGCGCAACTCATCCGTGCAGTGGCCCGGGTGGCACATGAACTCAGTCGATCCTTCGGGCAGCGCCCGGATCAATGCCACCAGGCTCGGTGCGTCGTAATGCCCGGTGAGCTGGAAGCCCGCGAAGTGATCGGTCGAGCGGCACCCATGGCTCGCCAGCACGCGCGCGAATCGCCCGCGCACCATTCCGAATGCCCGACTGACGGTTCGTTTGGCGAAGGAGATGCCGCCCGGCTGCAACGGAAAATCGAAGGGGCGACGCACCCACGGAATCTGAAACTCCTCGGAAAGTCGAGCGACCGAGTCGAGCACCGGGGGAAGCAAGTGGGTGTGCTTGTGCGTGTCGAGATGCGTCGGTTTCAGCCCTGCGTCGGCGATGCGCGCGATTTGGCGGCGCAGTTCGTCGTACACGTTTATCCGCTTGAGCGCCACGGCTTGCGTGAGCTTCGCGACGGTAGCTGGAAACGGATTCGATCCAACCAGCACCAGGTGACAGCCGATATCGAGCGACGGATTCTCGCGCGCGAGCGATACCGCGTCATCGAACGCCGCGCCGGTGGCCATCAGTGTGGTCGCCGTTAGAATCCCTTGTTGGTGCGCTTCGACGATACCGCGGTTGACGTCGTGAGTGAAGCCGAAGTCGTCGGCGTTGACGACGAGTTGCCGGACCCGGAGGTTGGGGGCGGACCGGGACCCGTTTACGGGCCGAGGCGTCCGCCCCACATCATCCGCCTTCATCACACTAAAAGATCGCCAGTTTAATACGCAGGAACTTCTTGGGATTGCTGCGGAAGTCCTTCATCAGGCCGTGCACCTCGCGCATGGTGCTGTCCAGCGTTTCATACATCCCCGGATTCACCAGTAACTGGCCCAGTGTGCCTTGACCGCTGTTGAGCTTATCGAGAATCGTATCGATGCGCGTCATGGACGCCTTCAACTGATCGTGCAGCTCGTCGCTCTTGAGCAGCTTGCCGACCGTACCCTTGCCGTTGTTGATATCGCCGATCAACAAGCGCACGTCGGCGATGGTCTTGCGTAGATCGTCGTACAGCGCAGGATCTTTCAGGAGTTTCCCGGCGGTGCCCTCGCCGTGCTCGATGCCATCGACGATCGTATTCAGACGCGCGATGGTGCCGCGTACGTCGTTGTAGAGTGCATCGTCTGTGAAGACCTTGGCGAAGGTACCGTTCGGGGAATTCACGGTCTTCATCAACTTTTGCGCGTCGTCGGCGATAGCCAGCGCCTTGTTGTAAAGCCTATCGTCATGCAGCAGCAAGCCCAGGTTGCCCTTGCCTTGTTCCACCTGGCCCAGGATCGAATCCACGCGATTGAGCAGCGCCTGCATGGTATCGAACATGGGTGCACTGCGCTTCAGCAGGTCCCCGATTTCAGTGGAATTTATGCTGGGGAGTTCGTCACCGGGCTTGACGTGCGTCGGACTTTTTCCCTTGGTGATGTTGATGTACTTGGTGCTGAGCAGATTTTCGGTAGAGGGCTCGACCAGCGAGTCGATCGGAATCGCGGGAAGGACCTCCTCCGCCACTTCCAAGTCCAAGCGAACCTCCCGGCCCGGCACATTCGATCCGGAGAGCGCCACCTTGGCGACCTTTCCGACGTAGATGCCGTTCAGGCGCACCGGTGAGCCATCAGCGATCGCGCTCGAAGAACTGAAATAGGTGTACAGCGTCGCCTTGCTTTTGAACAAACCCTTGGAGCCGGTCATCAGAAAGATCAGCACGCCGAGGATCGACAACGCGATGATGGTCATGATCCCTACGCGCAACTGCGCCCAGCGTGCTCTGGTCTCGATCGGCATGGTTTATCGGACGAATTTCCTCACGTAAGGATCCTTACAGGCGCGCAACTCCGGCTCGGTCCCTTCGAAGACCAATTGGCCTGCCTGCATCACGAAGAATCTGGTCTTCAAGTCTTCATCCCGGTTACCGGAGCGCTTGACACGCTCGATGCGTCCGCTGTCAGGATTGTAGCGAAAGTTGGCCATGATGTGCCCGTCCTGGTAGCGATGCGTGACCATAATGGCCGCCGTGTTCCTGGAATCGCGCTCCTTCACCAGCAACGCGATGATGGTGTTGGCGGTGATTCCGGCGGTGGGCGAATCGTACAGCACCATCTTCGGCTGGGTGACGATGGCGCGCGCGATGCCTACGCGCCGCCGCATGCCACCGGAAAGCTCGCTGGGATACTTGTCGAGCGTGTGTTCCAGCTCGACGAAGCGCAGCGTTTCCCGCACCCGCCCCTCCACCGACGCGGCCGTAGGTCGGTCGCCATTGCGATGCAGCGCCGGCTGGTTCAGCAACGGGTAGGCCACGTTCTCCGCGATGGTCAGCGAATCGAACAGGCCGCCCTCCTGGAACAGGATGCCGACGCGACTGCGGATGGCGAACAGGTCCTGCTCCCGCAGGCGGGTCATCTCCTGGCCGAACAGCCACACGCGCCCCGAGTCCGGTTTCACCAGTCCCGCGGCGGTCTTCACCAACATGGTCTTGCCGCTGCCGGCGGCGCCGAACACGACGATGGTTTCGCCCGGGCGCAGATCGAAACACACCTGGTCTAGCGCGCGCTCGTCGCCGAATCGCAGGTTCACGCCGGAGAAGTAAGATACCGCTGGCTCTGCCATTTAGAACTCTACACAAACAGTTTGCCGATGAAAGTGGTCAACACAAAGATCCAAACCGAGGCCACCACCACCGCCTTAGTAGTCGAGCGGCCGACGCCCTCCGTTCCACCAGTGGTACGCATCCCGTAGAAGCAGCCCACCAGCGCGATGACAATCGCGAACGCGAACGGCTTGAGCAAACCCTGCGTCAGATCGTTGTACTCCAGCGCCTGCCAGGCGCCGGTCCAATACTGCGACGTGCTGATATTGAGCAGGAAACGGGCAATGAGCCAGCCACCGAACATGCCTACGAAATCGGAAATGACGGTCAGCAGCGGGAGTACGAATGCGGTAGCGATCAGCCGAGGCGTCACCAGTTTTTGAATCGGATCGGTGCCCAGCGCCCGCATGGCGTCGATCTGTTCGGTGACCTTCATCGATCCGAGTTCGCTGGCCATGCCACTGGCGTTGCGCCCGGCCACCAGGACCGCGGTGAGCACCGGACCGAGCTCGCGCACCAAAGTGATGGACACGATTTCGCCGATTTTCCCCTGCGCGCCGTAGGAGGCCAGCGCCCGCGACATTTGCAAAGCCATCACCACTCCGCTGAAGAATCCGATCATCATCACGATCGGCAGGCTGCCCACGCCGATCACGTCCATCTGAATGAAAATGTCGTTGGAGTAGTGTGGGGTGCGAAAAATGTTGCGGAACGCCGTCGCCCCTAAAACGATGAAATCCTGAAACGCCTTTACTGGCGGCTTAAGGAAATCGAGCAATCAGTTCTCCGTCTTGTGATGCTAACATGAGCGCGACGGCAGTCATGAAGGGTCTCACCGATATTCCGGGCATTCTGGTAGGCCACGCCTCGGATTTCGACGCCCTGACCGGCTGCACGGTGGTCCTGTGCGAGGCGGGAGCCGTGGCGGGCGGCGATATTCGAGGGTCGGCTACCGGGACCGAAGAGTGGGATGTGCTTTCGCCGAGGCACGTCACGGACAAGATCCATGCCGTTGTATTCGCGGGACGTAGCGTGTTCGGCCTCGAGGCCGCGAGCGGCGTGCGGCGCTATCTTGAGCACAAGGGAGTCGGGTTCGTTTTCGGTTCGGCGCACGTGCCGATCGTGCCCTGCGCGATCCTTTTCGACCTCGGAATGGGAAGGGTCGGCGTCCGTCCTACACGGGAGATGGGTGAGGCGGCGGCGGCTGCGGCGACCGACAAGGCCGTGGTCGAGGGGGCGGTTGGCGCGGGTACCGGCGCGACGGTCGGGAAGCTGCTTGGGATGCGTAATGCGATGAAGTCGGGGATCGGATCGTGGACGGTCGAGCTGGGCGGGGCGCATGCGGGGGTCAAAGTGTCGGCCCTGGCGGCGGTGAATGCGTTGGGTGACGTTCGCGATCCGGCGACGCGGAAGATCGTGGCCGGAGCACGGAAGACAGCCGATGGAATGGAGTTTGCCGACAGCGCGCTCGTGATGAAGACCGGCGCAGGTGCGCGCCCTTCGCGCCAGAACACGACGTTGGTGGTGGTCGCGACGAATGCGAAGTTGACCAAGCTCGAGGCGACTAAGCTCGCTGAGTTAGGTTCACTCGGGATGGCCCGAGCGATCGATCCGGTCAATACGATGTCGGATGGCGATGTAGTGGTCGCGCTGTCGCTTGGCGAGGGTCGTGCGCCAATTGACGCGCTTGGTGTCGCGGCGGCGGAGGCAGTGGCGGAGTCGATCGTGCGGGCGGTGCGCGAGTCGAGGTCGCTAGGGGGCCTCCCGGGGTTGAAGAAGTAGGAACTTCACACACGAAAGCGGTGTCCATCAGAACGCGTGAAAAGAATCAAGCCACGCTGGCTCTTTCCGATCTTGCACTGTTGCATTTATCTCGTTCTCGTGGCGATGCTCTTGCACTACGACGCCACGCACCCTGGTTTGCGCCGAAACACGTCCGTTGTCTTTAAAGTGCATGCGCAAGAAGCTGCTCCGGCCATTAGCTTCGATCCGCGCTACATTGACCGACCGCTCCCTCCTGGTCTCACCCAGTTGCTCGTGGGCTGCGTGCCAGCAGCGATTGTTGCGACTCTAAACATGCCGGAAGCCGCCGACAGACGAGCGCTTCGCTGGTTTCTCCTACTTGAAATTCTGTCGCTTCCAGTCTGGTTTTGGCTGGGCCTCAGGGCGGAAAAGGACCGATTGCTTGCTTGGGCGTTGGCGACCTTTTGGCTTGGGCGAGTCTTGGCTCTCTTTTGGACCAGCGTGGAGCTTGCATCGACACCTCTCGCATTGTTTTGGCTGCTGCTGACGGCGTATTTGCTTGTCGGAGCAGTTTTGACAGCGGTAACGAAGCTGCGCCGAGATCCTAGCGCGCTTCTTGGAACAAAAGCCCGACCAGCGCACCCCCTGGTCGGCGACAAGCGGTACGGGGAGTCCCGATCGGACGAGGGCGTCCGCCCTCCATGGGAGCCGGATTAGAATCGACCTATGCGACTTGTTGCGTTCCTTCTGTCCGCATTCTGCGCTCTCGCGCAGGAAAACGTCTCGACCTTTTCGATCGTCGCTTACGATCCTGCGGCTGGCGACTGGGGAGTTGCTGTCGCTTCGCGCTACTTCTCCGTCGGCTCGGTCGTGCCATGGGCGGAAGCCGGAACCGGAGCGGTCGCGACGCAGGCCACCGTCAACGTCGGTTACGGAGCCAAGGCACTCGTGCTCCTTCGCGAGGGTCTCAGCGCCAAGGAAGTTCTCAAACGACTGCTGGATGAAGACACCTTCCCTGGCAAGGACGGCCGCCAGGTCGCGATCATCGACGCCAAAGGCAACCTCGCGACCTTCACGGGCCCCAACGCGCCCACTTGGGCGGGCGATCGGCAGGGCAAGGCCGATTCAAAGATGCCATGGTCCGCGCAGGGCAATATTCTCGCCGGTCCGCAGGTGCCGGAATCGATGGGCAAAGCGTTCGAAGCGACGCAAGGCGAGCTCGCTGAGAGAATGTGGGCTGCGCTCAAGGCTGGTGACGACGCCGGCGGTGACACCCGCGGCCGCCAATCGGCGTCCATGCTGGTGGTCCGCAAGGGCGGCGGCCGGAATATTAATAATGACCGCTACATTTACATCAATGTCGACGACGCGCCGAATCCGTTCCCCGAACTGCGCCGATTGTTGGACATCAACTTAGGGTTACTGTATTCGGAAAAGGTCGGGCGTTTTTTAGGCGCCGGCGATATGGCGGGCGCGCGCGACGCGACACAGAAGGTCACGCATTATCAGCCGCAGAACGCGCAAGCTCCTCTGACTCTCGGTTTTCTGGCGTACGCGGCCGGCGATAAGGCGGCGGCGCTGGAGGCTTTCAGGAAGGCGCGCACGCTAGATACTGAGAATTTCAAGCGGCGTTTCGATCAAGCGGCGCAGCGTCCGGCTTTCAAGTCCATCCTCGACGACCAGGACTTCCTTAAACAGGTATTTCCGGGCGATTGATCGGCAGCCCGCGGCTGGCGAGTACGGCGTCGACGTCGGCCAGCATCATGCGCGACGCGTCATAATCCACCGTCAGCTTGTCGAGCGTCGGCGCCACTCGGATGTGCGCGATGCCGTAGTGACTGTGAGCGCTGGCCACATTTTCCATGTCGGCCTCATTCAGCGGGCGCGTCAGGTCGTAATGCAGGGTCACCTTCGTCATCAGACAGCAGCATACCATCCGCGGACTTGAGCTTCCACTGCATTTGCCTCAGCATGCCCAGCCACACCTCGGCATCGTGCGCATTGAGATCCATGCGGCGGACCAGGCGGCGGATCTTCATGCGCGTCGACCCTTCCACGCGCGCGTGAACGTAACCCGAACGCGCGAGCACGTCCTCAAGCCGTTCCGCGATTCGTTCCAGATCCGCGGCATGAGCCCCGCGCTTCGCTTCGGGCTTCGCGCGCACTGCCGCACTGCTACGGACGATTTCGTAGAGACACACCGCCACCGCCTGGCCCAGATTCATCGATCCGTGCTCCTCGCGCGAGGGGATTCGCATCAACCAATGGCAATGACTCAGGTCGTCGTTCGAAAGTCCGAACTTCTCCGAGCCGAACAACAGCGCGACGGGAGCGCTCGCAAGCGCCTTCTTGATCTGCCGGGCGCCGAGCTCCAGGCGGCGCAGCGGATGTTCCAGCGCACGCGGACCCTTCGCGGTGGTGCCGACGACCAGCGCACAATCCGCGACAGCTTCGGCCAGCGTCGGAAATTCGCGCGCTTGCTCCATCACGCGCTGAGCTTTGACCGCGGATTTCGCTTCGCGAAATGCTACCTCGTAGGGATTCACCAGGCGCAGATCGAAGAATCCGAAATTGCTCATGGCGCGCGCGGCCGCACCGATGTTCAAGGGATTGCGCGGCGACACGAGCACCACTTTGAGCTGCTTCACGGCGGCGGGTTCACGGCTGGGCTGGGGATGAGCCGCGATGCACGGCATCCAGCACGCCGTTGATGAAGGCGACCGATTCGTCACCCGAAAACTGGCGCGCCAGCTCCAGTGCTTCGTCGATCACGACCGGCGCGGGTGTTTTCAGCTCGGCCAGCTCATAGATCGCCAGGCGTAGGATGTTGCGATCCACCGCGGGCATGCGTTCCAATCGCCAGTGCTCAGACTTGGCGGAGATCCGCAGGTCGATCTCAGCCGATTTTTTGGAGGCGCCGCGCACCAGTTCTTCCATGAACTGATCGGGCGGAGTGGGCTTCGGATTCTCCTCGTCCGATCCCAGCGTTTCGTAAAACGACGAAATCGCTTCGTCGATCTCCTGCTTTCGCAGATCCCATAGAAACAGAACTTGGAGGGCGCGTTGCCGGGAACGATGGCGTGCCGGCATCCTAGCTCTGGGCCTTCAAAGCCGGGCGGGCTGCCTTCGAAGCCACGCCGAAGCGCGCCATTTCGATGGCGGTCATGGCCGCGTCGTAGCCTTTATTTCCGTGCGCTCCGCCGGCGCGCGCGGCCGCCTGTTCATGTGTGTCCGTGGTCAGCACGCCGAAGGCGACTGCGATATCGTTATCCAGCGAAACTTGCTGAAGCCCACGGGCGGCCTCGCCCGCGACGTACTCGAAGTGCGGCGTTTCGCCGCGGATCACGCAACCCAGCGCCACGATTCCGTCATAGTGTTGCGCCAGGCGTTTCGCGGCCAGCGGCAATTCGAACGCTCCCGGGACGTAAAAAACGTCAAAAGCTTCGGCCCGCGAACGGGTCAGCGCTTCCTTGGCGCCCTCCAGAAGCTTGGTCGTAATGTCAGCGTTGAAGCGGGCTACCACGATCGCGAAACGCAGACCGGTCGCATTTAAATCGTGCCAAGTGAGTGAATCCGCTGACATCGTGGGATAATTGAGAATCCGTTCCGATCATACCGCATGGATCCCGCTTTCATTCGCAACTTCAGCATCATTGCGCACATCGATCACGGCAAGTCGACGCTTGCCGACCGGTTGCTGGAGACCACCGGTGCGTTGTCGCAGCGCGAGATGCAGGCGCAGGTGCTGGACACGATGGATCTGGAGCGTGAGCGCGGAATCACGATTAAAGCCCATGCCGTCCGTTTGAATTATCCCGCCGACGACGGCAACATGTATCAGTTGAATTTGATCGACACGCCGGGTCACGTGGATTTCAGCTACGAAGTTTCACGCAGCCTGCAGGCGTGCGAGGGCGCGCTGCTGGTGGTGGACGCGTCGCAGGGAGTGGAAGCGCAAACGCTGGCCAACACCTATCTCGCGCTGCACCACAACCTGGAAATCATACCGGTGATCAATAAAATCGATCTGCCGTCGGCGGAGCCGGAGCGCGTGCGCGAGCAGATCGAGACGTTGATTGGCTTGGATGCGAGCGATGCGATTCTCGCCAGCGCGAAGAACGGCGTCGGTATTCACGAGGTGCTGGAAGCGGTGGTGCACCTTGTGCCGCAGCCGAAGGGATCGCCCGACCTGCCCTTGCGCGCGCTGATTTTCGATTCGTGGTTCGACCCGTACCGCGGCGTGATTATTCTTACGCGCGTACTGGATGGCCGGCTCCGTAAAGGAATGAAGATCCGGCTGTGGTCGAACAACAGCGTGCATGAGGTCGACGGGCTGGGATATCAATCGCCGAAGGCAATTCCCTGCGATGAGCTGGCGGCGGGTGAGGTCGGGTTCCTATTCGCGAATATCAAGACCGTTTCCGACGCGCAGATCGGCGACACGATTGTCGACCATAACAATCCGGCGTCCGAACCGCTGCCCGGATTCGAGCCGCTCAAGGCGATGGTCTTCGCGGGCCTGTATCCGATCGAGTCGCACGAGCACGGGTTGCTGCGGGATGCGCTCGAAAAACTCCGGCTCAACGACAGCGCGTTTAGTTTCGAGCCGGAAAACTCGGTGGCGCT
>WNFL01033426.1_pt3 | contig 29747 bp, 34 predicted proteins | sample 5400361 | NCBI WGS metagenome assembly WNFL01 (sample SAMN13153351, study PRJNA577476) | soil metagenome | isolation source: 40 cm soil on Douglas fir-dominated hillslope | place: USA:California | collected 2013-09-17
TCGTCCTCGTCGTGCCAGTGTTCGGAACTGAATTTCGCGAGCATCGCGTCAAGGCCCGGCGTCGACGCCGTGACATCGATGACGTCGGCGGTGACGTAGCCGCCGCGCTTTTTCAGCGCCGTGATCTTGCCGTCGTATGCCGCGAGAATGTCGTTGGTCGTTGCACCTTGCGGCACGCCAACGGCCGGCGTCCACCGTTCGAATTCAATTCCGCGCCCCGCCAGATACGCCGCTATTGCCGGCTCGTCGTTCAGCGTTCGGTTCTCTTCGGGAATTCTGACTACTGCCATGACGGGCCTCCTTGCATTCGCCCTGGATCGGACGAGCGGGCCGTGCGGCCGACAACTTCGAACAGGAACTCCAGGATTTCGACGTGGCGCTCGGCTTCAGCCAGCGTCTCGCCCCACGTGTAAAGACCATGCCGGCGCAGCAAAAACGCGTGGGCGTCGGGATACCGCTCGAGCGCCTCCCCAACACGGCCGGCGAGCCGCGGGATGTCCTGGTCGTTGTCGAGAATCGGTACGACCTCGCGGTGATCGTGCGACTCGACGCCTGCCAGCCCCTTCAACATCTCATAGCCTTCGATGGCCAGCCCTCCATCGTCGCTGCCGGCCCACGACTCGGAAAGCATCGTGCTCCAAACCGAGTGCGTATGCAACACGGCACCGGCGCCCCGCTGGCGGACAACCTCGACGTGCAGGAGCGTTTCCGCCGACGGCTTGCCACGCCGCCCGACAACGCGACCGCGCTCGTCACACTGCAGGATGTCGCTGCGGCTGAGCGCCCCTTTGGCAAGAGAGCTCGCCGTGATCGCAATCCGAAGCGGCTTGCGGGCGAGGACGGCGCTGAAGTTGCCGCTCGTACCCAGCGCCCAGCCGCGCGAGTAGAATCGCTGCCCGATCGCGGCCAGCTGGCGAGCCGTCTGATCGAAGGAGCCGCGCGTCATCAGTCGCCGAACGTGACGCCGAGCGCTCTCGCCGTCAGCAGCAGGTCGATGTCCATCGGCACCGTCTTCGTCTTGCCGACGACGTCTTCCAGACGGCGGGCAACGATGTCTGGCGGGTCGAATGCGACCATCGTTCCGAACTGCCCTTGCCGGATCAGTTCCACAGCTTTGCCGCCAAACCGCGTCGCGAGCACACGATCGAAACTCGTCGGCGCGCCGCCCCGCTGCAGATGCCCAAGCACCACCGACCGCGTTTCCTTCCCGGTCAGGTGCGCAAGTGCGGCACAGAGCTGGGCGCCGATGCCCCCCAATCGCTCGACGTGGCCGTTGTTCGCCGCTTCAATCAGCGAGGCCTCGCCCCCTTTCGGGAACGCACCTTCAGCGACGACGACGATGCTGAACTTGGCGCCCCATTTGTCGCGGGCGCGGAGCCGCTCGGCAACGATATCGAGTTCGAAGGGGATTTCCGGAATCAGGATGGCATCCGCCCCGCCGGCGACGCCGGCATACAGAGCGATCCAGCCCGAATACCGGCCCATCACCTCGACCACCATCACGCGATGATGGGCCTCCGCCGTCGTGTGCAGGCGATCGATGGCGTCGGTGGCAAACGCCACCGCCGTGTCGAAGCCGAAACAGTTCGTCGTGCCGACGATGTCGTTGTCGATTGTCTTGGGGACGCCAACCAGGGGAATCCCACGCAGGTAGAACTGGTGGCCGATGGCGAGCGTCCCGTCTCCGCCGATGACGACGAGGGCGTCCAGCGCCATCTTGTGGAACATGTCGATGACGCGCTCGGCGTAAATACAAGGGCCGTCGGACGTGGTTATGACCGACTCGAACGGATTCCCGGTATTAATCGTGCCCAGGACGGTGCCGCCGAGGCGGAGGATGCCGGTGACGTCGCGCGGCGCCAGAATCCGCGAGCGATCGAACTCCAGCAGGCCGTCGAAGCTGTCTTCAAGGCCGACGCAGCCGATGCCGCTGTTCCACGCGGCCTTCACGACGGCACGAATCACGGCGTTCAAGCCCGGCGCATCACCGCCGCCGGTGAGGATGCCAAGGCGTTTAATTGGGCTCATTCGCTCCGCACTATAACAAAGAGAGATGCGGCCTCGCGTTGCTGGCCGTAAATTCGGCGTGTTAGACTTCGTGTTTCACTGGTGTGGGCGGCTAGCTCAGCTGGGAGAGCGCCGCGTTCGCAACGCGGAGGCCGGGAGTTCGATCCTCCTGCCGTCCACCAACTTTCGCGCTCATTCACACGCGAAGGTTGCCCTCCGATTCCCCTTCCCTCTCAATCCGCACGAAGGTCTCCGATGGTGGCACATTTGGTGCTTTCTTCCCCCCGGATCGACGAACGTAGGAAATCTCTTTCCATGACCGGATTGATCGGCGGCGCCCTCGGAGTTCGCATCCTCAATACGATCAACTCCACGGGCCAGCTGGCCGCGATGCCGGATGGCGTGCCCCCCGCCTACCAGAACACCAGCAAGCTCGAACAACTGCTCGGCCGGCAGCTTTGGGACGAAGTGCGCGGCAAGGTCGTCGTCGATTTCGGCTGTGGCGAAGGCCACGAGGTGATCGAGCTCGCGCAACATGGGGCCAGGCGTGTAATCGGACTCGAGACGTGGCCCCGGTGGATTGCCAGTGCCACCGAACGTGTGGCCGCTGCGGGGCTGACGGAGCAATGCGCGATCGCCGAGCGATGGAACGCACGCGAGCCCGGCGCCGACGTCATCATCTCGCTCGACTCGTTTGAACACTACGAGGACCCCGCCGCCATTCTGAACGCGATGCATTCCATGTTGAAACCCGGCGGCTCCGTGCTCGTGGCCTTTGGTCCACCGTGGTACCACCCGTATGGCGGCCATCTCTTCTCGGTGTTCCCGTGGGCGCACCTCGTCTTTTCAGAGCACGCCATGGTGACGTGGCGTACAGGCCTGCCGGGAAAAGAGCCGAAGACTTCGCTGCTCGATGCGGGCATCAACCAGATGACCGTCGCGCGGTTCGAGCGGCTGGTCGCGGAGAGCCCGCTGCAGTTTCGATCCTTCGAAGCCGTTCCCATCTGGCGCCGCCGATGGCCGGCATGGTCGCGCGAGTTCACGACGTCGATCGTTCGCTGCCGGCTCGAAGCGCGTCGCTAGAAGCGTTCTGCCTTTCCCGCCCGTCCCGCCCGTCCTGCCCATCCTGCCCATCCTGCCCATGTACACTAGTCGCATGTCCGCCGGTCGCCACCGGAAGCTCGTGCTGGCGTTTCTCCTGGCCGCGCTCGTCGCGGGTGTCGCCAGCGCGCAGTTCCGACGCGGCTTCGGCTATCGCGCCAAGATGATGACCCCGGAGGATTACAACGGCGCGTTCCTCTTTTGCCGCATCGTCTTCCGCAATTCGCCATACGGCGATGGCGGTGGCTGGGGCGTCGACTATCCCAGGGCCGACATCAACCTGACGTTTCGATTGTCCGAGTTGACCAAGACTCCCGTTAGCCGCCATCCGCAGGAGGAGTTCAACCACGTGGTCCTGCGGTTAACGGACCCACTCCTCTATCGCTGTCCGTTCATCATGATGACGGAGCCAGGCGGCGCGTTCCTTGACGAAGCCGAGGCCGCGCAACTTCACGACTACGGGTTGAAAGGCGGATTCCTCTGGGCCGACGACTTCTGGGGCGACCGCGCGTTCGACTGGTGGGCCGGCCAGGTCGGGAAAGCCTTTCCTCCTGAACGCTATCCGATCGTGGATCTGCCGCTGGAGCACCAGCTCTTTCACATCCTGTACGACGTCCGGCACATCCCGCAAATCCCGTCAATCGGCGTGTGGCAACGCTGGCGCACCACCTCCGAGCGTGGCGCCGAGAGCGCGACGCCGCACGTGCGCGCGATTCTCGACGAAGACGGCCGGATCATGGTGCTGATGACCCATAACACCGATTTCGGCGACGCCTTCGAGCGCGAGGGCGAAGACCACGACTACTTCCTGCACTTCGCGCCCGACGGATACGCTTTCGGCGTCAACGCCCTCGTCTACTCGATGACGCACTGAATTCCTCGCCGGCCCTTCCAGCCCTTCCAGCCCATCCTGCCCAATAAGGCTCTTACACTTTCTGCATCAGGAACCAGTTGCGGTGTTCCAAGGCGAGACATCCGCTCGTGCCCAGGTGCGAATGCGTCGCGCCGAAAATCGTCGTCAAATACCAGAAGTTTCCGGTCGTCGTGCCGATAATTCCACTGCGGCCAGATACAGGCACTCCTCTTGCTATGCCCCGGTTGCGCTCCCAGTGAAAGCTGGACGGAAACTCATGATCTGGAACTTGTTCTCTTGCTATCTGTCCGGCCAGCATGACTTCGGAGTGCGATGCGAACCGGGCGAAATTTACCTTCGCTGCATACATTGCGGCAGGCGGTCGCCAGGCTGGGCGCTGAACGGAGCCGAACAGCACTCGCGTGCTCACGCGACCAACAACGCAACGAATCATCACCTCGCCGCGACCAAGCCGACGACTCGAGCCGCAGCACCGGCCGTCGCGAGCGCATGAGCCGACCCCCGGCCCCTGACCTCTAACCTCTAACCCCTGACCTCTAACCCCTGATCATTGACACTACGCGCGCGGGCCGTGGACAATAGCTGCTCGTGCCCGCTCCACGCATCACTAAAGAAGATCTGAAGCAACAGATCGACGGTGGCGCCGCTCCGGTGTTCGTCGACGCACGCCTGAAGTATCCGTACGAGCACAGTTCCGTGCGGCTGCCCGGCGCGATCCGCTACCTGGGGGACGGCCCTGCGCCCGCTCTCCCTCGCGACCGCACGATCGTCGTCTACGACTCCGATCCGCATGAGCTCGCGAGTTCTCGCGTGGCCGCCGCTCTGATCCGTCTGGGCTATCGCGCGATGGCGCTCAAGGGCGGCATCGTCGAGTGGCTGGCCGCGAACCTCCCGACGGAAACGAAGGACGCTCCCAAGCAGGCGACACCCGAACCCGGCGCACTGAAAGGCTAGCCTTCCGATTCCTGTCGATTCAGGCGTCCCCCTGCATCAGACCCTCGACGGCCTCGCGATTGTCGCGACAATTCGCGGCGACGCCGCGGAGGCCGCCATGCTCTCGCGCGGCGCGGTCATGGTGCGCGAGCGCGGGATCGAATCGGATCTCGACCTCGGGCCGATCGTCGATCCCGCCGTGCCGTTTGACGGCGATCCGCTGCTGCTCCAGCGACTCCGCCACATGTATGAAGCCGGCGCGTGGGTGCTGATGGAATCGGCGCTCGCCGATCTGCCGTCCGACCTGCGGTGGCTGTTCGAGTCAGGCGCGGTGACGCTTCCGCAGCTTGGCGCGCTCCACAACGCGCTCGGCGCGACGTCGGCGGCGGACCTGGCAGCCGCCCTCGAGACTCAGTCGATTCGATCGATTCCCGGCCTGGACGAAGCGACAGAACAAGCGATCGCCGCGGCCTTGCCGACGCTGCGCGCGGGATTGCCGCGCATTCCGCTGGGCCGCGCTATTGCGCTCGTCGATCCGATGATCGCGCGCCTCGCGAACCATCCAGCGGTCGCGTGGGCGACACCTGCGGGATCCCTCAGACGCGGTAACGACACGATCGGCGATCTCGAAATCGTCGCGCCGTCTGACGACCCTCAGGCCGTCATCGACGAACTGATACGGCTGCCGGACGCCGGCCGCATCCTGCACCGCAGCGATCGGCGTCTCTATCTCCTCTTCGACCGCGCACAACTCGGCCTGCGGTTTCCCCCTCCCGCCGAGGCCGGCTCCGCGTTGTGGCGTTTGACGGGATCGGCTGCGCACATCGGTGCGATCCGCACGCTCGCGGCTGAACGCCAGGCCGATCTGTCGGCGCCGGCGGCGACCGAAGAGGAACTCTACGCCCGGCTCAACCTGCCGTTTATCCCTCCTGAAGTCCGGGACGATGGCGAAGAGGTTCGCGCGGCGAGCGAAGGCAGGCTGCCGGCGTTGGTTGCCCGCGCAGACATCCGCGGTGATCTGCACATGCACACCTCCTGGAGCGACGGTCGCGATTCGACCGAAGCCATGGTGCAGGCGTGCCGTGCGCTGGGCTACGAGTACCTGGCGATCACCGATCATTCGACGCGATCGGCGGCCTCGAGAACGCTGACGACCGACGCCATCAAGCGGCAGGCCGACGAGATTGCGGCACTGCGGGAACAGCATCCGGAGATCGCGATTCTTCACGGATGCGAAGTCGACATCCTGCCCGACGGCCGCCTCGATTTTTCCGACAAGGTCCTCGAGCCGTTCGACATCGTCCTCGCGTCGCTGCACGAGCAGGCCGGCCACGACGCCGCGGCGCTCGAGAAGCGCTACATCGGAGCGATGAAGCATCCGCTCGTCACTCTTATCACGCACCCGAGCAATCGTCTGCCGCCGCACCGCAAGGGCTACGACCTTGATTACGACCGCCTCTTTGGCGTCGCGCTCGAAACGGGTACGTGCCTCGAGATCGACGGTTCGCCATCGCACCTCGATCTGGACGGCGTGCTGGCACGACGCGCCGCTGCCGCCGGCGTGATGCTGGCCATCGACAGCGACTCGCATCGCGCCGACATGGCAGGCCGGCAGATGGAGCTCGGCGTCATGATCGCCCGCCGTGGATGGGTCGAAGCGCGCCAGGTCCTGAATACCCGCCCGTTGGCCGAGCTTCGCTCGCTCATCGGCGCCAAGCGCCAGCGCTGAAGCTCCACCGACCACCGACCACCGACCAGTGGTATCGTGGGCTGATGAGCCTGCTGCGGTCATGTCTTCTGGTTGCCGCAACCGTCGCAGCCTCGTCCGCATTGAGCGCGCCGCGCGCGGCCGAACTGTCGGCGGCTCAACTGACGCAGTCGCTCCAGCTCAAGTACGATTCGATCAAGGACTTCTCCGCCGACTTCGTCCACACCTATCAAGGCGGCGTGCTGCGCAAACAGCTGACGGAGCGCGGTCACGTGCTGATCAAGAAACCCGGCAAGATGCGGTGGGAATACATGTCGCCGGAAAAGAAGCTCTTCGTGTCGGATGGCGTCAGGATTTATTCGTACGTGCCCGAAGACAATCAGGTGGTCGTCAGCCCCGTGCCTGAAGGCGATCAGGCGGGGGCGCCGGTTCTGTTTCTTGCCGGCAAAGGCAATCTGCTGCGGGATTTCACTCCCTCGAACACCGACGTTCCGGCGGGTTTTCCGCCTATGACTCGCGCGGTGAAACTAGTGCCGAAATCGCCTCAGCCGGACTACGATTCGCTGGTCCTGGTAGTCGACCAGCCTTCGTTCACACTGCGCGGCCTGGTCACGCTGGACGCCCAGGGCGGCCGATCGGCCATTTCGTTTGGGAATCTGAAGGAAAACGTGGGAACACCCGATAAGATGTTCGCGTTCCGCATTCCTCCGGGCGCCGAGGTCATCACCGATGCGAGGTAAACCCGAGCTCCTCACCGCCGTTCTCGTCGCCGCGCTCGGCGCCGGCTGCGCAGCCGCAACGGCGTCCAAGCAGGCCCGCGACGCCGAATTCCGCCGCGACTACGACCGGGCGGTCGTCGAGTACACGAAAGCGCTTCGGCTGAAGCCGGGTAACCCGGACATTCGCGACGGCCTCACGCGGGCCAAGGCGCGGGCTGCCGACGATCACCTGCAGCGCGCCCGACGTCTGGCGGCCGTCGGAAAGTTCGACGAGGCCGTCGTCGAGTACGGCGTCGCGGCCGAACTGGTCCCGGCCAACATGACGGTTGATGAGGAGCTGCGAGCTACGCGCAACAAGCTGCGCGCCAGGGTCGCTGTCTCCCGCGAGGGCAAGACAGAGCTTCAAAGCCTGATCGAGCGGACGCGCAACATGGCGCCGCCCGGGCTCGACCTGCCGCAGAACGTCAAGATGCCCGCGTCGCTGACCTTCCGCGAAGCCAGCAGCCGGGACGTGTTCACCGCGATCGCGCGGTTCGCCGGCATCAGCGTCGTGTTCGATTCGCAATTCCGCGATGCGCCGGTCACCGTCGACCTGCGCAACGCCACGCTCGATGATGCGCTGGCCGCTGTCACCGGCGCGACCCGGACGTTTTTTCGCGTCAACACTCCACAGACCGTCATGGTCGTCCCCGATACGCCGGCCAAGCGCCGTGAATACGAAGAGGAAATCGTCCGTACGTTCTACTTGAGCAATGCCGACCTCAAGGAAACGATGGACATGCTCAGGCTCGTGCTCGATGCGCGCCGCCTGTCCTTCGTGACGGCCAACAACGCGATTGTCATCAAGGACACGCCCGAGCGAATCGCGGCCGCGTCTCGCGTTCTCGCGGCTATCGACAAAGCGCGGCCGGAAGTCATCATCGATGTCCAGCTGCTCGAAGTCGATCGCACGAAGCTGCTCGAATATGGCCTTCAGGTGGCGTCAGCCGGGTCGCCAGGCATCGCCGGCGGTGTGGCGGTCGCGACCGACGCCAATCAGGCGCTCACGCTTCAAACCCTCAAGAACCTCTCTGCCTCGGACATTCTGCTCGCGAATCTGCCGGCAGCTCCGCGCCTCGGAAGGCGTCGCGGCCTCCGCCAAGTTCGGCGACCGTGTCCCGATTCCCGTGACGCAGTTCCTGCCGTTCGCCACAGGCGGCACGCCGCAGCAGCCCATCACGTCCTTGAACTACGAGAACATCGGCGTGAACATCGACATCACGCCACGGACGCACCACGACGACGACGTGACGCTGATGCTGAATGTGTCGGTGTCGAGCATCTCCGGGACGGGGTTCGGCGGAGCGCCGATAATCGGCAATCGCGAGATCAGGACGCAGATTCGACTGCGCGACGGCGAAACCAACATGCTGGCGGGGCTCATTCGAGATGACGAGCGCCGGACGCTCGAGGGCGTGCCGGGCCTCAGCGATCTCCCGCTGGTCGGCCACATTTTCGCCCACTCGACGAGGAGCGCGCAGCAGACCGACATCGTGATGACGCTGACGCCTCACATCGTCCGCGTACTCGATTTGTCGGAATCCGATCTGCGGCCGTTCCGAGTTTCGCGCGACTCGTTGTCTTCAGGTGGTGGCTTCGACTTGCCGGTGCTGCCCGCGGTCCTGCCGCCGCCGGCGCCAGGGCCGGCGGCCCAACCGACACCCGCGCCGACACAAACCGCACCGCCAGGTCCTGCCTCCCCCCGCGCCGCGCTAGGCCTGCTTCTCGACGCGCGCCCCGAGGGCTTTCAACCGTTCCACCAGCCGGCCGTAGCCGCGCTCCACTGTTTCGAGGGGAGCCAGCCGGCTTTCACCATCAGCCGCAAGGGCTGCGGCGATCAGCGCCATGCCCGATCGGAGGTCGCGGCTGTCGAGCGGTCGTCCGCGCAGTTTCTTTGGTCCGGTGACGATGACCCGATGCGGATCGCACAGGAAGAGATCCGCGCCCATGCCGCTCATTTGTTCGAGCGCGAACAAGCGCAATTCGTACAACCAGTCGTGTACGAGCGTCGGCCCTTCGCACTGAGTCGCCAGCACCGTCAGCAGGCTGACGAGGTCGCTCGGAAATCCCGGCCACAACCCCGTCGTGATACGACCCGCGGCACGCAACCGTGACTGGCCGACGCGAAACGCGGCGGCCTCCATTGAATGCTCGATGTTCATTCGCCGAAGCACGGCCGCTACGGGTTCGAGGTCGATCGCTCTCGCCCCGCGAACCTCGATCTCGCCGCCCGTAATCGCCGCCACCACTGCCCAACTGCCGGCTTCGATGTAGTCGCCCCACAGCTCATGCTGGGCGCCACCGAGCTTCGCCCGCCCCTCGACGCGAATCGTCGGCGTGCCCTCGCCGACGACGGCCGCGCCGAGCTTGCGGAGAAACTGGCACAGCTCGACGACATGCGGCTCGCACGCGGCATGGCGGATTTCTGAAACGCCATTCGCGGCCGCTGCCGCGAGCAGCGCCGTCTCGGTGCCGGTGACCGACGCCTCGTAGAGGTACAGGGAGGCCGGTTTCAGGCCGTTCGGCACTTCGACCTGATGGCCCGGTCCTGGCAGCAGGCGCGCGCCCATGGCGATCAGCGCCTCGAGATGCGTGGCAATCGAGCGCCGCGCGGGAAAGTCGCCGCCGGGAAGCGCAAGACGTGCACTGCCCCGCCGCGCGAGCAGCGGTCCGATGAGCAGGACCGACCCGCGCAGACGGCCGACGAGCACGGGATCGGGCTCGTCCTTGACGATCGTCGCGCATCGAATGCGAAGCGTCGTGGTGCCGATACCGTCGACGGACGCGCCAAGGTCGAGCAGCAGTTGCGCCATCGCGTCGACGTCCTTGATCCGAGGCACGTTCGTCAGGACGCACTCTTCCGTCGTCAGCAGACACGCCGCGAGCAACGGCAACGCAGCATTCTTGTTGCCTTCGACGTCGACGGATCCGCTCAGGCGATGGCCGCCCTCAATCAACAGGGTGGACACTTAGTAGTCTCCAGTCCGCCAGTCACCAGTCCGCCAGTCTCCAGTCCGCCAGTCACCAAGGTAGACGATCTCTTCCCTGAGCTCGACGCCGAAGCGATCGCGCACGGCGGCGCGGCATCGCTCGACCAGCGCGCGAATGTCGCGTGCGGTGGCTTGCCCGTCGTTGACGATGAAATTGCCATGAGCCGGCGAGACGCGGGCGCCGCCGATCGACGCGCCCTTCAGCCCGGCGCGATCGACGAGAGCGCCGGCCGACCACGGAATGCCAGGCGGCACGATGTCGCGGCCGGCCTCGGGATTCCTGAAAACGCACCCGGCGCTCGGCGTCTCGAGCGGCTGCGTGCGTTTTCGAAATGCCAGTGATTCGCGCGCCGTCTTTCGGAGCTCCACCGGATCGCCCTGGCCGACCTCGAAATCCGCTGACAGCAGAACCTCGCTTGTTTTCTGCAAACGGCTCTCATCGTAACCGAAGGCCATCTCGTCGCGCGCGGCGTCCAGCACCGATCCGTCGCGTTTCGCCAGGCGGACGAGGGTTACGCATTCGCCGATCGTTCGACTGCTGAAATGCGCGTTGCCGAAGATGGCGCCGCCCACAGTCCCCGGCGTCCCGGCCCACGCCTCGAGCCCGGCGCATCCGCGCATGATCGTCCAGCGAACCAGACCGTTGATCGTGACGGCCGCATCGGCGCGCACATGATGGGTATCGACGCGCTCAATGTGTCCGCCGCGGGTCCGGATCACGAGCCCGCGAACGCCTGCGTCGGAGACGAGCACGTTCGACCCCCCGCCGAGCAGCGTCACGGGCACGCCGGCGGAGTGCGCGAGCTTCAAGATGGCGACGATCTCCGCACTCGACCGTGTCTCGATCAGCCAGTCGGCCGGGCCGCCGACACGAAACGTCGTCAGCGGGGCCAGCGGTGCCTGACGAATTACGCGCTCGGGGCCGCACGCGGCGGTCAATGCGCGGTCGAATTCCTGAAACGTCACGACCGGCCGGACGCGGCCAGCAGGCTGCGCTCCTGAGCGATCAAGGCGGCCAGCGCCTCTCGCGGCGAGCACGCGACAAATGCGACCGTGTCACCCGGTCCCAACTGCCCCGCCACGCTGACATCCGCCGAGATGACCGCGGCGATCTTCGGGTACCCGCCGGTTGTCTGACGATCCGCCATCAACAGAATCGGCTGGCCGGACGCCGGCACTTGCAGCACCCCGGTTGGCGTCGCGTCGGAAATGACGTCTCCCCTTAGAGCGGATTCGATAACCGGTCCGACAAGGCGGTAGCCCATGCGGTTCGAGTCGGCGCCGATCTGGTACGGGCTCGATTGCAGAGCGTCAAGAGCGCCGGGAACAAACCGGTCGATCTGCGGTCCCGGCAGCACACGCAGGGTCGCGCGGCCGTCCGGCAGCGTCCATGCCTGGCTGCTCGGCGCGATCGACAGTTGCCGCGAGGCGTGCGCGGTTCGGGTCGACTGCCCGAGAGGAAGACGGTCGCCGGCCTTCAGCGCCCGCCCTTCGAACCCGCCCATGCCGCTCGGCAGATGCGTCGCGCGACTTCCAAGAGTGCTGGGCGTCTCGATACCACCCGAGATGGCGACGTAGGCGCGCGAACCGCGGAGCCGTCTGCCAAATCGCAAGACTGAACCTGCTGCCACTTCCACTGCCGACCGCACGGCGATCAGGCGATCGTCGACCGTCACCTCGAACAGGGCACCAGTCACTGCCACGGTCCGGGCGTCGTGGAACTCCAGCTCAGGGCCGGCCATCGTCACTTCCAGTGTGGCCGCCCTGGCGTCGTTGCCGGCGATGGCATTCGCGAGCCGGTGGGAATACAGGTCCATCGGGCCTGACACCGACACGCCAAACGACTGAGAGCCCCATCGGCCTCGATCCTGAACTGTCGTCAACAGGCCTGGTTTCACGACAAAGACCGATGTCATCTCAGGATGTGGCGTGCTGCCTGGGCGTCGAGCCGATCGAATTCGTCGCGCTCGATCGAATAGAACTGCACCTGGTCGGCGGGCTTCATCAGAAACGGATCGTCGCGAGACGGATCGAAGGGCCTGACAGGTGTTCGTCCGATGAGATGCCACCCGCTCGGCGCCTCGACCGGGTGAATACTCGTCTGCACACCGGCCAGGCAGACCGATCCTCGCGGGACGCGCACCCTCGGTGTCTCTCGTCGAGGTACCGCAATGCGGGAGTCGACCACGCCCATATACGCAAAGCCCGGCATGAATCCAAGCATGAACACCCGGTACGGCGCACGCGTGTGAATGTCGATGACTTCGGCCTCGGTCGCATGCGCGAGCCTGGCGATCTCCGGCAAATCAGGACCGAGCTCTCTCCCGTAACAGACCGGCACGCGAATGAGAGCGCGATCTTCCGTCTGCTTGATGTCTGGATGGGCTGCGGCGTCTTCGAGCCGGCGGACGAGGCCGTCGTGATCCGTCAGCAGCGGGTCGAAGTACACGGCGACCGATCGGTACGTCGGGACGACATCGCGAACGCCGGCAATCCCGGCAGACCGAAGGGTTTCAGCCGTTGCGATGGCTCGCGCGTTCACGGCCGGATCGATTCGTTCCTCGAACTCGATGACGAGCGTCGAGTCGCCAACGGGAACGAGCCGCAACGCGCTCATGCCAGCGCCTGAAGCAGCCTGCGGTGAATGCCGCCGAACCCGCCATTGGACATCATGACGACCAGATCGCCTTCGCGCCGCTCGCGAACCAGCGTATCGATGATTTCTTCGAGCGAGGCGGTTTCCCGCGCGGATTGCCCACGGTCCCTGAGGTCGCGCACCAGCTGTGGCAGCGATAAACGCTCAGGCTCTGGGAGCGTCGACCGAAAGACGGGAGCGAGCAGCACTTCGTCGGCCGCCGCAAACGCTCTGGCAAAGTCGTCCTGAAACACCCGGCGGCAGGACGAGGCCGACCGGGGCTCGAAGACGGCCCAGATGCGCGACGACTCGTGCGCGGCGCGAAGTCCGGCGAGTGTTTCGGCGACGGCTGTCGGATGATGGGCGAAGTCGTCGTACACGGTCACACCGCCCGCCCTGCCGACAACTTCGAGCCGCCGCTTGATGCCGGCAAAGGTCCGCAGTGCTTCGCCGATACGATCCGCGCTGACCCCCACTTCCGTGCCGACGGCAATCGCGGCCAGCGCGTTGCGGACGTTGTACGCGCCAACCAGCGCCACTTCGAATTCGGCGAACGGCGACTTATTTCGTCTGACCCGAAATCGCGTCCCGGCCGCTGTCGGCGCGATGTCGTGCGCCTGCCAGTCGACGTCGTCCTGCAGTCCGAACGTCTGCACGCGTGAATGCGCGGCGGCCGCCACGGTCCGGGCGCCTGGATTGTCCGCGCCGACGAGCAGCAGGCCGCGCCGCGGGACCAGATTCACCAGCCGGCGGAACGCCAGCAGGACGGCATCGAAATCCGCGTAGATGTCCGCGTGGTCGAACTCGATGTTGTTGATGACAGCGATGTCGGGCAGGTACTTCAGGAACTTGGCCGTCCTGTCGAAAAAAGCGCTGTCGTACTCGTCGCCTTCGATGACGAAATCGCGTCCTTGTCCAAGGCGGTAGCTCGAGCCGTGTTCGCCGAAGTTCAGCGCGACACCGCCGACGAGCACGCTCGGATCGGCTCCCCCGTGGGTCAGTACCCATCCCGTCAGCGACGTCGTTGTCGTTTTGCCGTGCGTGCCGGCAATGACAATCGACCGCGCCGCCCACAGAAAATGATCGCGAATCGCTTCGGGAAGCGACCCGTAGTGAATCTTTCGATCGAGCACTTCCTCGAGCTCGGGGTTGCCGCGTGAAATCGCGTTGCCCACCACGACGAAGTCGATGCCGCTCGTGATATGACCGGCGTCGTAGCCGCTTTCGACGGCAATCCCTTCCGATGCGAGGAAATCGCTCATCGGCGGATAGACACTCTGGTCGGAGCCGCGCACCTCGAAGCCGCGCCGCTTCAGCATGGCCGCCAGCGTGGCCATCGCGGTGCCGCAGATCCCGATGAGGTAGATCACTCGACCGCCGCTTCCTCGATCACGAGGCGCGGCGTCGCGCCGGCGATGACCCGGCATTGGACACCGACCGGGAGCGTCAGCGCCGGCGCTTTGGTGTGGCCTATCGGGAAGCCGAAAACAACAGGACCCGGAAAGTCGGCGAAGACATGCTGCATCACGGATCGAGCTGTCGGTGCGCCTGAAGGCTCGTCGCAACCAGGCAGATCCCCAATCACGACTGCTGCGGCCCTGGCCAGCAGACCCGTTTGCCTCAACTGCGTGACCATCCTGTCGAGCCGGTAGGGCCGCTCGCCCACTTCCTCGAAGATCAGGACATATCCTTGCGGCGGATCGAACGCGTACGGCGTGCCGAGCATCGCCAGCAGTTGCGTGACGGTCCCGCCGAGAAGCATGCCGCGAGCCTCGCCGGAACGGATAACCTCGACACCGGCAGGCGCCAGCTCGCCGAGCGGCTGACGATTACAGAGCGCGGCCAGGAATGACGTCCGATCGTACCCGGCCTCGTGGTGCCCCAGCCGGTCGATCGTCGGGCCATGAAACGCCGTCAGGCCGGCCTGAAGCGTGACCACCGTGAGCAGGGCGGTAAGGTCGCTGTACCCGATGAACGGCTTACCCGCGTCGCGGAACTCGCTCGCGTCAAGCAACGGCAGCACCTGAGCGCTGCCATATCCGCCGCGGACGCCGATGATGCCGCGAATCGACGGATCCGTGAGCGCTGCGCGGATAGCCGTCGCCCTGATCTCCGGCGAACCCGCAACGTAACCCGGCGCGGCCCGCGCGAACACCGACTCGTCGTAAACCGGCTCGAACCCGAGCCGCCTGATCTCGTCGATGCCCTGGTCGAACTCCCCTCGAGAGAGCGGGCTGGCCGGAGCTACGACGGCGAGACGGTCGCCGGACGCGAGCGCGCGAGGCTTTCGCATCACAGGTACTGCGCCATCTCGTCGGCGATCAATCTGTGCTCTTCCCGGCCAATCGTCTGCCGAAGCGCCTGCCATTTCGCCGGACGCGACGTCATGGCCGCGCCCAGAAACCGCTCCTTCACGCGCTGCTGGCGCTGCAGCGCGTCTTCCACTCTGGCGTAAGACAGCCGCTCGCTCTCGACGGCGTGCACCAGCGTCTCGAGGGTGCCAGCCAGCGTTTCATAATCGCCGCTGCAGATCAGGACGCCGTCGCAGCCTGCGTCGATGGCCATCACGCCGGCCTCCGGCACCTCGTAGGTGTTCGCGATGGCCTTCATCTCGAGGTCGTCGCTCAGAATCACCCCGCCGTAACCCAGTTCCTTGCGCAGCAGTTCGCCGACGACACGGCGCGAGAGCGTCGCCGGCCGATCCTCGTCGAGCGATGGCACCAGGACGTGCGCCGTCATGATCGTCGCCACGTCGGCCTGCACCGCTGCGCGGAACGGGACGAACTCGACCCGGCGCAAACGATCGGGAGGGTGCTCGACGAGCGGCAGCTCGAGGTGGGAATCGACGCTCGTATCGCCGTGGCCGGGAAAGTGCTTGCCGCAAGCGGCCACGCCTTCACCCTGAAGCGTTCTGATGATGGTGGCGCCGAGCCGCGCCACTTCGTCGGCCGTCGTGGCCAGCGCGCGATCGCCGATGATCGGGTTCTTCGCGTTCGTCATGACGTCGAGCACGGGGGCATAATCCAGCGTCACGCCGACGGCCTTCAGCTCGGCGGCCAGCGCCCGAGCGAACCGCTCGGCGAGCCGTGGATCGCCGCTGCGTCCGAGAGTCGCCATCGGCGGCCATTCCGTGAACGGCGCTTTCAGCCGCGCCACGCGTCCGCCTTCCTGATCGACGCTGACCCACAACGGGAGATCCGGCACCAGCCGCCCGGCGTCGTAACACAACTCTGCGACTTGTTCGGGCGCCTCGATGTTGCGGCTGAAGAGAATGACGCCGCCCAGGCCGAACTCGCGGGCGATCGACCTCAATTCGACCGGTATCTGGCTGCCATTGAATCCCGCGATCAGCAGGCGGCCGATCTGGCGGCGAAGGGAAACGGGCATGCGCGAACGATTCTATAATTTCCCGGTGCCGAATCGCATTGCAGCTTCCGCGCCCACTCGCATCGACCTCGCGGGCGGCACGATCGACATCTGGCCGCTCTACCTGTTTCACGACGGCGCGTGTACGGTCAACGCCGCCATCAGCCTGCGCGCCCACGTCGAGATCGAGCCCCGGACGGACGGCCAGGTCGAGCTCCGATCCATTGACACCGGCAAGCAGGTGGTGGCCGCCGGCTGGCGCGACCTGGACCCTGCCGGCGAATTGCCGCTGCTCGCGCGCGCGGCCCGGCAGTTTTCGCTGTCGAACGCGACGCTCGTCACGCGCGGCGAGTCGCCGGCCGGCGCGGGTATCGCCGGCTCGTCGGCGCTGACCATCGCCACCTGCGGCGCGCTGGCGCGCTGGTCCGGTGCGGCTCTGGTCGACGACCGCCTGCTGCAGACAGCGATGAACGTGGAGTGCCAGACAATCCTGGTTCCGACTGGCGTCCAGGACTATCGTCCGGCTCTGTACGGCGGAATCGCGGCCATCGAGCTGCGGGTCGATCGAATCGCGCGCGTCAGCCTGAAAGTCGAGCCACGCGCGCTGGAGGATCGCATCGTCCTGGCGTACACAGGCGCGCCGAGGAACTCGGGCACGAACAACTGGGAGATCACGAAGCGCCACATCGACGGCGATCGCCACATCTTCGACTGCTTCGAACGGATCCGTGATACCGCCGTGGCGATGAAAACGGCCCTCGAGCGCGGCGACTGGGACGAAGTCGGCAGGCAGATCGCGACGGAGTGGGACAACCGGAAACGGCTCGCGCCTGGCGTCTCGACGCCCGCCATCGACGACTTGATGGCCCGCGCTATGGCGGCCGGCGCGACCGCGGCCAAGGTTTGCGGCGCCGGTGGCGGCGGATGCCTCTTCTGCTACGGGCCACCCTACGCACGCGCGGCTATCGCCGATGCGCTGACCCGCGGCGGGGCGGAGCTCCTCGACTACCGGATCGAGATGGAAGGGCTCCGGTTCGAGTAGCTGATGAAGCTGCCGATGCTCAGCGCCGACGACAAGCTGGCCGAGATCAGGCGCCTGTACTACGCGACGACGGCGAAGACGATCCAGCAGGACCTCGCGCGCGCCCTCGATTTGCTCAAGACGATGAACGGAGAGGACGAGCGGGAGCGCGCAGCTGTCTACATGGATGGGCTCGCCCAGATGCGCGCCGACTGGAACAGAAAGGTGCGGAAGACCCGTACGTAGCCCAGGCGCTGTAAGAAAATACCCGCCGGCACGACTACCTTTCCCACATGGGTCTTCCGCCAGACACGGACTCACGGCAGGACGGCCTGTACACGGAGGCGGCGGCGACGTTCGGGCCGGCGCTCCAGCGGCTCGCGCGCGCGTACGAGCCGGACGCCGATCGGCGGCTCGACCTCCTCCAGGAAATACACGTGGCCGTGTGGCGGAGCTTTGCCTCATTCGACGGACGATGCTCGCTACGGACGTGGGTGTACCGCGTGGCGCACAACGTTGCCGTATCGCAGGTGATCCGCCGGAGAAACAAAGCACACACGCTGGTCGGGCTCGACGAGCTGGAGCCGATGCCCGTTGCGGTCGACCACGAACAGGTGCTCGACGACCGGCGGGCGCTGGACCGGATGATGGCGTTGGTTCACCAATTGGAACCGTTAGACCGGCAGGTGATTCTCCTGTACCTCGAAGGGCTCGATGCCGCCTCGATCGGAGAAATTACCGGGATTTCGGCCGGGAACGTCGCCACCAAAGTGCATCGTGTCAAGAAGGTGCTGGCGCAGCGATTTCAGAGAGGTACGCCATGACCGGCCCGCTAGATGAACGCGATCTCCAGGCGCTGTGGCAGTCGCAGCCGCAGGACGGGAACGCCATCGCACTGAACTTGATCCGCCAAATGGCCGAAGGCCTCGAGCACAGGGTCGCTCGACGAAATCGCCGCGAATACGTCGCGGCGGCAGTCGTCGTGGCCTTCTTTGGGTGGCAGATGTTCACGTCGCCGTCGATCCTGCTCCGCATCGGCGCCGGTATGAGCATCGCGGCGGCGATCGCCGTCTCGTACATGATTCACCTGTGGGGCACGGCTCGGACGCTGCCGTCCGATCTGGCATTGACGAGCGCGCTCGAATTCCATCGCGTGCAACTCGAGAAGCAGCGCGATCTTCTACGCGGCGTGTGGTGGTGGTACTTGCTGCCGTTCACGCCGGGACTGCTCGTGCTGGAAATCGGCCAGGCTCTGGCTCAACCCGAGCGCACGTCGGGAATCATCGCTTTGAGTGTGGCGATGCTGCTACTCATGGTCGGCATCTACGCGCTGAACTGGCGCGCAGCCGCACGGATCCAGCGACAAATCGATCGCCTGAAGGAGAATCAATGAAACGGGCCATCACGTGCGCAGCTCTCATCGCTCTCGCGACCCTGGACACATCGCCTCTCCACGCGCAGTCTCCAACCGTGCCGTCTGACGCCGAGATCCGTCAGATCCTCGCCGATCGGATCGATCGCGACCGCCAAAGCGTCGGGATTGTGGTCGGTGTCATCGACCCCATGGACGCCAGCGGCGCCAGAGCCCGTCGTGTCATCACGTATGGATCGCTCGAGAAGGGCGATTCACGGCCGATTGGCGGTGACACGGTCTTCGAGATCGGCTCCGTGACAAAAGTCTTCACGTCGTTGCTCCTGGCCGACATGGTGCGGCGGGGCGAGGTGGCCCTGACGGATCCTGTGGCGAAATACCTCCCGGCGGACGTCAAGGTGCCCGAGCGAAACGGTCGCACGATTACGCTGCTGGACCTCGCCACACACACATCAGGGCTGGGGCGGTTGCCGACGAACTTCATGCCCAGGGATCCGGCCAACCCATACGCCGACTATTCAGCCGCGCAGCTGTACCAGTTTCTCTCGACGTACACGCTGCCACGCGACATCGGGTCGAAATACGAATACTCCAACCTGGGTGGGGGCCTCCTCGGACACGTCCTTGCCCGGCGCGCGGGGATGGAGTACGAAGCGCTGGTTCGATCTCGCATCACCGGTCCCCTCGCGATGACCAGCACCAGCATCACCCTGTCGGCCGACCAGCAGCGGCGGCTCGCTGTGGGCCACAACGATCGGTTGGCTTCGGTCCCCAACTGGGATTTGCCGACGCTGGCCGGAGCTGGCGCGCTTCGATCGACGGCGAACGACATGCTGACGTTCGTGGCCGCCAATCTCGGGGCGGCGCCGTCACCGCTCATGTCGGCGATGTCGGCCATGCTCACCGATCGGAGGCCGACTGGTATGCCAGGTGTGGACGTGGCGCTCGCGTGGCACATTTTCACGCGGAATGGCGACGAAATCATCTGGCACAACGGCGGCACCGGAGGATACCGCTCCTTCATCGGATTCAGTCCCAGGACGAAGGTCGGCGTCGTTGTGCTCTCGAATACGACCACGACAGCAGGCGTTGACGACATCGGACTGCACGTCCTGGACGCGCGGCTTCCGACGCTGCAGCCGCCGAAGCCGCACACCGAGGTCACCGTCGATCCAAGCCTGTTCGATGGCTATGTGGGCGCGTATCAGCTCGCGCCGAATTTCGTGCTGACCATTACACGGGATGGGAGTCGCCTGTTCGCTCAGGCAACGGGCCAACCGAAGTTCGAGATCTTTGCGGAAGCGGCCAAGGAGTACTTCCTCAAAGTCGTCGATGCACAACTCACGTTCGTCACGAATGCCGACGGGCGGGCAACTGCCGTCGTTCTCCACCAGGGCGGGGCGAATGTTACCGGGCGGCGAATCAACTGATGCCCGCGCCCGCCTCTACGTCCGGTTGGTGAGCACCTTCTTCTTCGCCGCGATCCGAAGCGGCTCGGGGATGTTCCGATCGGTCGCCAGCTGCGCCAGTTCCTTCTGCTGGATGCGCTGCAGGAGGTTCATGCTGATGGCAATCGGCGTCTTCGGATTTTTCGCGAGCCCCAGCAGAATCTTGTAGCTCTTCATCCACTTCCGGTTGTGGGAGATGATCCGGAGGATGTCTTCGGACACGCTGCCCATTCGTGAGAACGTCTCGATTTCCTGTTCCGTCAGCTTCGGACTGCTCATGACCGCCGCCGCGATCATCTTGTTGGTGTCGCGGACGAGGATCGCCCGCATCTCGGAAGTGCCTTTCGTCGCGGCCTTCAAGCGCTGCGTGAAGCTCATCTTCGAGAGCTTCGTCTGGACGCTGTCCCGATCGAGTGTTTCGTCGAGCAGATCCTCATCGCCTTCCTGTGGAGTCTCGATGAGCGGCTGATCGAACACCTCGCCCGTATCGTCGGGGAAAATGCCTCGGTCGGCGAAGAACTCGCGCAGGTCGAGCGAGACATCGGCGCCCGCGAGAAAACGCGACAGCGCCTCGACGGGAATGCGGTTCAGCGTATCGTCCGCCGTCCGGCGGATTTCTGGATCAGGATCGTCCAGCAGGAGGACGAGGATATTCAGCTGCTCGCTGGCCCGTGGCGCCAGGCCGCCCTGAGCTGCCAGCAACCTGACGTCACGCGCCGCCTCGCCGCGCCTGAAAAAATCGTAGAGCGGGCTCGGTTCCATTATGGGGCGAGCAGGTAATCTTTGAAGTTGGTCAGATTCAATCGCGCCGTGGCTGTCTGGCCGGTGGGGCCGATCGGTTTTGCGGCCGCGCCGTTCAGCGTCACGGTGATGGCGCCGCCGTCGCCGGCGGTGAGCACAATGTCGCGGTAGACATCCAGCGTCTGCTCGTCGCCGGGTTGAAACACGCGCTGCACGGAGCGCTTGCCGTCGACGATCGCGGACACCCAGCTGCGCTGAACGGCCTTCAATTGGACCACCAGGCGGTCGCTGGCCTGCGCCTCGGGCGCGGCGGCACTGGCGGCAACCTGCGGAGAGACGTCCTGCGCTGGCTCGGAAACCGCCGGCTCCGGGGCGACCGACGGCTTGGAAGGCGCCGCCGGCTCCGATGCCTGCAGGCTGAGCGCCTCACGAACCGAGGCGCGGCGTCCCGCTATTCCGAAATACAAGACAACGGCCGCGACCGGAACGCTGACGAAGATCAACCGCAGAAACGTCGACGCCGTGCGGCGTTCGCTCTCGACCGCTTCATGGTCCTCAATCTGCCTCGTCGTGGGATGTCCCGCCGTGACCGAGTCCTGTGGAAACTGCCCCATGAATTCCTGGATCATTTCTTCGGCGTCGAGCCCGACCTCCAGGGAGTAGGACCGGACGAACGCGCGGCTGAAGATTCCGCCGGGCAGCCGGGCGATGTCGTTTCGCTCGAGCGCTTCGAGCGTGATCATCGAAATCTTGGTCGCATTGGCAATCTGACGAAGAGAGAGGCCGCGGCGCTCGCGCGCCTCCCGCAGCCTTCGTCCGAAATCGCCTGGTGCTTTCTGTGCGGCCATCAGCTGGAGGAATCGCCCTATGTTAGGAAGCCAGTTTCATGCTGTCAAACCTTCGTGCCATGCCCGGCGCGCGTCCCGGACGACCCCGACCAGCGGGCGCCCGGCCCTGGCGAACAGCCCGATGGCCGCCACACCCGAGGCGCCCGACGTGGCGACTGCCCGCAGGAGGCCGGGAGTGATGCCGCCGATGGCCAGCACCGGCACCGAAACGGCGGCGCAAATCCGTCCGAGGCCTTCGACGCCGAGCCATTCGGTCAACCCGGCCTTCGACGGGGTTGGAAAGACCGTCCCCGCGACCAGGTAATCCACGCCCGGCGCCACGGCGATCGCCTCGTCCGCGTTGTGAACCGATCGGCTGATCAGGAATCCAGGCGGCGCCATCGACCGTGCCGAGGCCGGCGGAATCGAGTCAGCGCGCAGATGCACGCCGTCGGCTCCACACGCAACGGCCACGTCAAGCCGATCGTTCACGACGACTCGGGTTGATGTGCCGCGCGTCAACCGCACCAGTTCGTGGACGAGTGACGCCAGCGGTCCGCCGTCGAGATCCCGTTCGCGGACCTGGATGATGTCGATGCCTGCGTGAACAGCTTCTTCGCCCTGTTCGACGACAGATCGCGCGCGGCGGTCGGTGACCAGGCAGAGCGTCATGCCAGCGGGCCGTTCGACACATCACGTTGCTGCCGCATGTCGAACACCAGCAGCAGGTCGGCGATGCCTGCGACGAGATTGACCGCGCCCAGGCCCGTGACGCCGCCGCGCACGAAGTTGTTCGTCAGAAAAGGCCCGAGCGCAGGCCATGCGAGCACGAAGTAGTTATGGTCCCAGAACGCGGACCACGGCAGGACGAGAAGCAGCAGGCCGACTTCGAAGAAGAAGGCGACGTAGACAAGGCGCCGGAAGAGCGTCACCCTTCGGTCTGCACTTTGGCGAGCCGATCGACGCGCGCCGCGACGTCGCGAAACTCGCCCGCGTTGGCCTGCAACTCCATGCACACGGCCAGAGCCCGCGACACCTCACCGGCCGCCTCGAGCGCGTCGGCAAGCTCATACATCAGAAGATACCCGTCGTGGGAGGTCGCGGCGGGGGCCTGCGCCGCCCGCTCGAACCACTCAATCGCTTCGGCCAACTGATCCCGTTCACGATAAATGCGGCCGATGAGAGACGAGGCCTGGAAGCGATGACGCGGCGAACGTGACGCCATCGCGAAGGCCTCGATGCTTTCATCGATGCGGCCCTCGCGCCGGAGCACGAGGCCCCGCTTGAGCTGCTCCTCGGCTCCATCGCCCGTTGAGCGCCGGGATGCATCGGTCCGCATCTGGGCGAAGATGCTGTCGATATCGTTGCTGGGCGCCTCTGGAGGCGCTTCCGCCTCCGCCGGAGCGGGCCCGGGCACGACGGCATCCTGCGGCTTCATGTCGGCGAGCTCGACGCTCAAGTCGACTTCCACGCTCTGCTGACTGCCGTATGCTTTCGGTTTGGGGCGCCGCGATGCCTTCTTGGGCTGTACCGGCGCCGGTGCCGCAGTTTCGGCCTCGAGCTCTCCGAAGAGGCCCTCGAGATCGATCGCGTTTGAGCTCAGCTCGAAGTGGGTCGACTGTTCAGCACGCGGGGCCGCGCGCGAAACGACCGGCGGTGGCGGCTCGACGTGCTCCTCTTCCTCGACGTGTTCGTGCTCGTGGTCTTCGTCACCTTCGACTTCGGCCAGCATGGCGAGCGTTCGCGCCATCAGCTCGGCCTCGGCTTCGGCCTGCTGTCGCGCCTGCTCCGCCGCGGCGGCGGCCGCCGCCGCGTCCTCCGCCATGAGGTCGGTGCTGGTGAACGGCGTCTGGCCGCTCAGGCGTTCGGCAATGATGCCATCCGGATCGGCCTCGCCCGACAGTTCCAGCGTCCGCCGGAACCGCTCGATGTGGGAGGCCTCCCATGGCTCGCGTGCCACGAGATCCTCGGCAATGAAGCGGGCATCGGCAACGGCTCCGGCCGCCAGGTACGCGTCGGCGAGCTGCGCCTGCGCCCCGTACATCGCGAGCTCGAGTCCGCCGTCCACGCAGATTTCGACGAGTCGCATGAGCGCCGGAATGTAGTTCGGGACCTGCATGACGTAGCTGCCGCGGCCGATTCCCAATCCGATCCCGCCAGCGACGCTTCCGCCGCGACTTCCACCATCAGAAAACCCGCTTCCGGCGACGATGCAGCGACCTTCGCGGCCAGCGCGACGATCTCGTCGCGATGGGCAGGATCCCCGGCGACCAGCTGCCGCAGCACCGCCATGCCGTCGTCCGTCTTGCCGATGCGGAACTGAATCTCGGCGAACATCATCAGCAGCGCCGCATCGCTGCCGGCGATCTCGGCTGTCAAGTGCTCCCCGGCGCCCTGCAGGTCCCCGCGTTCCAGGAGCGTTCGCGCCAGCGCCTTGCGCAGCTCGCTGTCGGCCGGATCGAGCAGCACGGCGCGGCGCTGCATTTCGATCGCCTGGTGGTGTCGCTCCCGAAGCGCCAGCGATTCGGCGAGCGACTTGAACTGCGCGGCGGTTGTCGCGCACTCGGCTGCGTGGTCGAAGTCGTCGGAAGAGGAATAGATGTCGAAGAGCTGGGCGCGCACGGTCTCGTCGTCAGGCTGAAGAGCCTCGGCCTGGCGCAGCGCGTCGATGGCGTCCTGGTAACGGGCTGCCTCGGCGAGCTCGGACGCAATCGCGCAGATGTCGCGCACGGCTCCCGCCACGTCGTTGATGTCGATGCGCGCCTTCGCGCCTTCAATTCTCGCGGGGATGTCGGATGCGTCGATGCCGCCGAGGATGATGCGGGCCTGCGCCGCGCCGCGTTGATCGCCGGCGGCGCGCCGTTTCTCGATGACGATATTGAGGTAGGCGCGCGCGTCCGCGAAGAGCTTCTGGCCCGCCACGAGATCCGCAGCCTGCATCAGCGCGTGCTCGTGATCCGGCTTGAGCTTGATGATCTTCTTGTAGACCGCCGCGGCTTTCACGCGCTGTCCTTCTTCGTTCAGCGTGTCGGCGATCTCGACGAACCGCTCGATCGCTTTGTCGACCTGACCGGCGCGCGTGTACAGATCGCCCAGCGTATTGGCGGTGCTCCAGTCGGTGGGCTGGTCTGCGAGGACGCGCAGGTACTCTGCAATGGCAGCTTCGACCTTCCCTTGTCGAAGCTGTTTTTCAGCGTTTCGGAGGGTTCCGTTGCGATCGAATGACGCCAAGGAGTTCAGCCAATGGTATCAAACAGCGTCGGGGGCCGGAACGACCGGCGGTGGGCGTCCGAGTAGCCGTACCGTGCAACGGCGTCAAGATGATCCGCCGTCGCATAGCCTTTGTGTCGATCGAAGCCGTACCGCGGATCGCGCCCGTGAAGCTCGAGCATCTGCCGGTCGCGCGTCACCTTCGCGACAATCGAGGCCGCCGCGATCGCCGAACACCGGCGGTCGCCGTGCAGGACGCCCCGCTGCGCCATGGGCAGCCCGGGGACGCGAAATGCATCCACGAGCACGATGTCCGGGAGCGGTGCGAGCTGGAGGATCGCGCGCTGCATCGCCCGCAGCGACGCCTGGTGGATATTGATGCGGTCGATTTCGTTCGGGTCGGCCTCAGCCGTGGCCCACGCGACGGCGTCGCGAATGATCTGCTGGTACAGAATTTCCCGTTCAAGCGCTGGGACGGCCTTCGAGTCGGCAACGCCGGGCACATGCCGGTCCGGGTGGAGGACGACGGCGGCCGCCACCACGGGGCCCGCCAGGCAGCCGCGGCCGACTTCGTCCGTGCCGGCCACGTACACGAAGCCGACCCGACGCAGCGCGTTCTCGAGCGTGCGGGTGGCGGGAACGCGGACCAACGGTCAGTCCGCTTTTGCGTTTTCCTTCATGCGCGCCGCCTTGCCCTTGAGATCGCGCAGGTAGTAAAGCTTGGCGCGACGCACCCTCGCCGAGCGCGTGACCTCGACCTTCTGAATCGTCGGCGAGTGCAGCGGGAAGATTCGCTCGACACCCTGCCCGAACGACACCTTGCGGACCGTGAAGGATGCACGCGTGCCGCCGCGGTGCAGGCCGATGACCACGCCTTCGAAGATCTGAATGCGCTCTTTGTCGCCTTCGCGGACCTTGACGTGCACGCGAACGGTGTCGCCCGACTTCATCGCCGGACGTTCCGTCAGCTGCCCCTTCTCCACCAGTTCAATCGCGCCCATGACTGCCTCCAGCTGTACGTAGTGTCCGCCTTTCAGGCGGACTGACGGCCGGCTAAAGCCGGCCGCTACGTATTTTGTCGAGCATCGCGCGCTCTTCTTCGTCGAGCACCGCGTTCTCCAATAAGTCCGGCCGCCGCTCCAGCGTCCGTCCCAACGACTCCTGCTTCCGCCACCGACGGATATCCTGGTGGTTGCCCGACAACAGGACGTCGGGTACTCGCAGGTCTCCGACGACGGCCGGCCGCGTGTAGTGCGGGAAATCGAGCAGCCCGCGGCTGAACGAATCCTCGGCCACCGATTGATCGTCGCCGACGACGCCCGGTACGAGCCGGGCGACGGCGTCCAGCACGACAAGTGCCGGCAGCTCGCCGCCGCTCAGGACGTAGTCGCCGATCGAAACCTCTTCGTCCACTCGCGATCGGACCCGTTCGTCCACGCCCTCGTATCGGCCGCACAGCAGCACGACATGCTCCTGCGACCCCAGCCGCTCCGCGTCGGGCTGCGTGAAGCGCCTGCCCTGCGGCGACGTCAACAGGACCAGAACCGGCTTCCCGCGCCGCGCTTCAATCGCGTCGAGCGCCCTGAAAATCGGCTCGGGCTTCATCACCATCCCGGGCCCGCCGCCGTACGGCACATCGTCCACGCTGCGATGGCGATCCGTCGTGAAATCACGCAAGTCGTGAATGCCGACCTCGATCGTCCCGCGTTCTATCGCCCGGCCGACGACACCAGCCGTCAACGCCGCCTCGACCATCGCCGGGAAAATCGTGACGATGTCGAAAGTCACGCGTTCAGATCCAGCAGCCCTTCCGGCGGCTCGATCACAATCCGCTTCCCCGGCACGTCGATCGTCCGGCAGATGTCCGTTACGAGAGGAATCAGAATCTCTCCTCTCGGTCCGGCCACCACGAGCCGGCTGCCGCCCGCTGTTCCTTCGACGCCTTCAACCGTCCCGATGGCGTCGCCGCGCTCGGTCACGACCTGGCAGCCCACGAGATCGTGACGGTAAAACGTCCCTTCGGGCAGCGGCGCGAGATCCTCAGTGGGCACTCGCAGTTCGAGCCCCGCCAGTCCCTCGGCATCGTTCATCGTCTCCACGCCTTCGAGGCCAATCACCGGACGGCCATTCTGCAACCGCGCCGTCGTCACGATCAGCGACGCGAGGCCGCCGCCTGCCCCGTCCCGCATCGCGAAGACCTTCGCACCGGGCTTGAATCGTCGCTCCGGAAAATCCGTTTCCGGATTCACGATGACCTGTCCCCGGATTCCGTGCGCGCGCGCGATGCGACCGACAACGGCCATCGCGTCCCAATTCAACGTCACCCCTTATATGGCGTATCGCGGATTTCCAGTGTCACCGTCTTGCCTTCCTTCTCTCCGGCTGTCGACGCCAGCGTGCGAAGGGCCGCGACGGTCCGGCCCTGTCGTCCGATCATCTTCCCGGCGTCGGACGGGGCGACGTAGAGCTCCACGAGCGTTGTCCCCTTGTGCTCCGTCTCGACAACGTGCACGTCGTTGGGGCGATCGGCGAGTGCCCTGGCGACCACCTCGACAACGGCCCTGATGCCGGTGGCGTCACTCACAGGGCTACGCCTTGGCAGCGGCCGCTTCGGCGGGCGCCGGCTTCGGTGTCAGGTGGCGCGCCATCAACGTCCGCACGGAATCGGAAGGCTGCGCGCCCTTGCCCAGCCAGTAGTCGACACGTTCCTTGTCGACTTCGACAATGGCCGGCCTGGTGCGCGGATTGTAGTGACCGAGAATCTCGACGAAGGAACTGTCGCGCGCGGCTCGTGAATCGGCGACGACGACACGGAAGAACGGACGCTTCTTGGAACCTGCCCGGCGGAGACGGATAGCTAGCATTGATCACTCCTGCATTGGCGCTCGAGGCTCGTTCTCGACTGCCTGTTTCGCTGGCGCGTTGTTTCGAGCGCCGCGGGTTATCCGCGGCCGCGCAGCATCTGCATTGCCCGGCGGCGCGCATTCTTCCCGCCGCCACCGGACAGCCCGGCCATGCCGCCGAGCTGCTTCAACATCTTCTGCATCTGCACGAACTGCTTCAGCAGACGATTCACTTCTTCGACCGAGGTCCCGCTGCCTTTCGCGATGCGCTTGCGGGGGCTGCCGTTGATGATGTGCTGCTTCCGCCGCTCGACCGGAGTCATCGAGCTGATGATGGCTTCGATCTGCTTCTCGTCCGGCTTGTTCTGCGCCAGCTGCTTGATATTGCCAAGGCCTGGCAGCATCCCCACGATCTGCTCGAGGGGCCCCATCTTCTTGAGCGTCTTCAGCTGATCGCGAAAATCCTCGAGCGTGAACTCGTTCGACCGGATCTTCGCTTCCAGCTTCGCGGCGTCGTCGACATCGATGGCCGCCTCGGCCTTCTCGATGAGCGACAGCACGTCGCCCATGCCCAGCACGCGCGAAACCACGCGATCCGGATGAAACGGCTCCAGATCCTCGAGACGCTCGCCGCTTCCCGCAAACGCAATCGGGACGCCGACGACCGACACGACGGAAAGCGCCGCGCCGCCGCGCGCGTCGCCGTCCATCTTCGTGAGCACGACGCCCGTCACGCCGACGCGCCGGTTGAACTCGCCGGCGCTCTTGATCGCGTCCTGCCCCGTCATCGCGTCGGCGACGTAGAGCTTGTCGGACGCGTCCGTCACGTCGCGAATCGCGACGAGCTCGTCCATCAGCTCGTCGTCGATATGAAGCCGGCCCGCCGAGTCGATGATGACGGTATCGAAGCCGAGATTGCCTGCCTCGGCTAGCGCGCCCTTTGCGCGCTCCACCGGATCCATCTGGCCCGGCGGATCGAAAACTCGAACTTCCGCTTTCTGCCCGACGACGTTCAGCTGCGCGATTGCCGCAGGTCGCTTGACGTCGGTCGAGACCAGCAGCGGGTGGCGACCCTGTTTCGTCAGCCACTTCCCCAGCTTGCCGGCCGTCGTGGTCTTCCCGGCGCCCTGCAGGCCAAGCAGCAGGATCACCCGCGGCCGGCGGCTCGTCGCCGGCAACCCGCCTTGCGAGTCGCCGAACAGCGCCAGCATCTCGTCACGGACGATCTTGACGACCTGCTGCGAAGGCGAGAGGCTGCGGAACACGTCCTGCCCCATCGCCGCGTCGCGCACGCGGTCGATGAAGGCCTTGACGACCTTGAAATTGACGTCTGCCTCGAGCAGCGCGAGACGAATCTCGCGCAGAGCGGCCTCGATGTTCTCCGGCGTCAGCCGCGCTTCCCCGCGGAGCGTTTTGAAGACGTCCTGCAGGCGCGTGCTGAGTGAATCGAACATGGTCCGCGTTGCCCCGGGCAGTCGGGCAGCTTCGTCCCGCTAAGCTGCTCTAGTGCAAACCCTTATCGTAGTTGAGCGATCAGCAGACTGTCAATGAGGCGGGGCTACTTCGCGGCGGCCAGCTCGCGGCGCAGCTCCTGCAGACAACGGGCGGCGCCCTGGATCGACGACACAAACGCGCTCGTCCCGGAGGTTTCGTCGTCGATCTCGGTCATCGACTTGTGCAGGACGTTCAGCGTGGTCTCGAGATCCATGATCGTCAGGTTCCCGGCCGGCTGGCGCTCGAGCGTCTCAATCAAATCGAGGCAGCCTCGGAGAATTTTCGTGGCGTTCGGATTCTGGGTCTGCACGCGGGCGGCGGCGCGCATGCCCGTGAGGATGAAGTCACGGCTGGCATTGAGCTGGCTTTTGACGCTCATAACGAAAGTAACAACCTCGCTAGACGCTCGATAGTTTGTG
>WNFL01203650.1_pt1 | contig 29725 bp, 25 predicted proteins | sample 5400361 | NCBI WGS metagenome assembly WNFL01 (sample SAMN13153351, study PRJNA577476) | soil metagenome | isolation source: 40 cm soil on Douglas fir-dominated hillslope | place: USA:California | collected 2013-09-17
TCAGAGACCGGCACGCCATAGAAATCGGCGAGTTCGGCCAGCTTCTGGACGGTCACTGACCGGTCGCCGCGCTCGTAGGAGCCCACCACCACGGCCTTCCAGCGACCCCGGGACTTCTCTTCCACGCCATGCAGGGATAGGCCTTGCTGGGTGCGAATGGCGCGGAGCCGGGCGCCGAGGGTCTTCGCGTAGTCAGATGGCATGGTTAGGGATCCCTGGCGTTATGAACGAATGTTCTGATGGTTACGGACAGTGACGGTAGGCCGAGAGCACGACAAGGTCAAGCCGATTGGCAAAAAGTGGTCTAACTTACGCGTCACAGCTCAACATAGGGGCAGGCGCGCAAGTCGATTACAGCCTAGCTTGGATCGGCTTGTCACCGATGTCCTCTCCGGCCAAGGGGTGTGCCGGCTGGCAGCGACTCCGAGCTGCGGGCAGGGACGTTCCGGCCGGACGCTGCGAACAGGCTGGCGACGCCAGCGTAATGCTGGCAGGGATAGATGTGACTTGCTGGTAGGTTGGTGGCGTTCGACGTCCTTTAAAGCCCGTCCCGTGAGGCGGGGAAGGAGGTCCGTTGGTGGCTGGCATCACGAGTTCGGCTGGCCCCGCCGCTACCGCCGGGGCTGCGGCCGCTGACGCGCGTGCGGGCGCCGCTCGCGCAGGCAAGTCGGTGTTGGGACCCGACGAGATCCGCCGCGCGCTTACCCGTATCGGGCACGAGATCTTGGAGCGCACGGACGGCGCCGGTGACGTGGTGCTGCTCGGCATACCCACCAGGGGAGTCCCGCTGGCGCGGCGCCTGGCTGAGCGGCTCGCCGAGACCGAGGGCGTTCGCGTTCCTGTCGGCTCGCTTGACATCACCTTGTACCGCGACGACCTGCGGCTGCGGCCGGCCAGGACGCTGGGGCACACCGAGGTGCCAGGTTCTGGCATCGATGGGATGGTTGTCGTCCTCGTCGACGACGTCCTGTTTTCTGGCCGGACGGTGCGGGCGGCGCTCGACGCGCTCGGCGACATCGGCCGGCCACGGGCCGTCCAGCTTGCCGTGCTGGTCGACCGGGGCCACAGGGAGTTGCCGATCAGGCCTGACTACGTCGGCAAGAATCTCCCGACCGCCAAGCGCGAGGTGGTCCGCGTGCTGCTGACCGAGACCGATGGCGAGGATTCCGTCACACTCGCGCAGCTTCCGGCGGAGGAGGAGGGCCGGTGAACAGGCACCTCATCTCAGCCGCCGACCTTAGCCTGGACGACGCCGTCGCGATACTCGACACCGCCGAAGAACTCGCGCGCCTGGCGGAACGGCCCATACCCAAGCTGCCCACCCTGCGCGGCCGGACCGTCGTCAACCTGTTCTACGAGGACTCGACCAGGACGAGGATCTCGTTCGAGGCTGCGGCGAAGCGGCTGTCCGCCGACGTGATCAACTTCTCGGCCAAGGGGTCGAGCGTTGCGAAGGGTGAGAGCCTGAAGGACACCGCGCTGACCTTGCAGGCCATGGGTGCCGACGCCGTTGTGATCAGGCACGGCGCCTCCGGTGCGCCGCACCGGCTGGCCCGCTGGGTCAGGGGCAGCGTGGTCAACGCCGGCGACGGAACCCACGAGCATCCGACGCAGGCGCTGCTCGACGCGTTCACGATGCGGCGCAGGCTGGGCAGGCTCGAAGGCCTGCGCGTGTCGATCGTCGGCGACATCCTGCACAGCCGGGTCGCCCGCTCGAACGTCTGGCTGCTGCGGACGCTCGGCGCGCAGGTGACGCTGGTCGCGCCGCCTACGCTGCTGCCGATAGCCGTGGACGGATGGCCGTGCTCGGTGAGCTACGACCTTTCCTCGGTCCTGCCGGGCAGCGACGTAGTGATGATGCTGCGGGTGCAGCATGAGCGGATGTCAGACGCTTACTTCCCGAGCGTGCGCGAGTACCGGCGCAGGTACGGCCTCGACGGTGACCGGATGGCGCTGTTGCCCGACCACGCGATCGTGATGCACCCGGGCCCGATGAACCGGGGCATGGAGATCGCCGCCGAAGTCGCCGACTCGCCGAGATCGACGATCGTTGAGCAGGTGACCAACGGCGTCTCGGTCCGGATGGCCGTCCTTTACCTGCTGCTCAGCGGTTCGCGAGCGCCCGACGAACCCGCTGTCGCCGGCGACACAGAGCTGGTCACGGCCGCCGAGCTGACAGCTACCGCCGCAGGATCGCAGGTCAGGGTCGAGGTCCTGTGAGCGCCGCGAGCGGCAGCCACCGGTCTGCCGAGACGCCGGCCAAGCGCCGTTGGCTGATCAGGGGCGCCAGGCCGCTCGGCGGGCCGCCGGCCGACATCCTCATCGATGGCACGGTGATCACGGGCGTGGCAGCCTCCGGGCGCGACGGCCGCCAGCTCGCGGCGGGCGCCGACGTCACCGTGCTCGACGCCAGCGACCTGATTGCGCTTCCCGGCCTGGTCGATCTGCATACTCACCTGCGAGAGCCGGGCAGGGAAGACGCCGAGACGGTAGCGAGCGGCACCGCAGCCGCGGCGCTCGGCGGGTTCACGGCCGTCCACGCGATGGCGAACACCGAGCCCGCCGCCGACACTGCGGGCGTGGTCGAGCAGGTCTGGCGGCTCGGCAGGCAGGCCGGGTACTGCGACGTCTGCCCGGTGGGTGCCGTGACCGCTGGCCTGCACGGCAGCCAGCTCGCTGAGCTCGGCGCGATGGCGGACTCGGCGGCCAGGGTACGCGTGTTCTCTGACGATGGTCAGTGCGTGTCAGACGCGACGCTCATGCGCCGCGCCCTGGAATACGTCAAGGCGTTTGACGGTGTGATCGCGCAGCACGCACAGGAGCCCAGGCTCACCCAGGGAGCCCAGGTCAATGAGGGCGAGATGTCGGCAAGGCTGGGCCTGGCCGGATGGCCGGCCGTCGCGGAGGAGGCGATCATCGCCCGCGACTGCCTGCTGGCGGCGCACGTCGGCTCCGCGCTGCACATCTGCCATGTCTCGACCGCCGGCTCGGTCGAGATCATCCGCTGGGCTAAGTCCAAGGGCTGGCGGGTAACCGCGGAGGTCACCCCGCATCACCTGCTGCTGACCGACGAGCTCGCCGCTAACTATGACCCGGTCTTCAAGGTCAACCCGCCGCTTCGGACGGCTGCCGACGTCGCGGCGCTGCGGGCCGGTCTCGCGGACGGGACCATCGATTGCGTGGCCACCGATCATGCCCCGCACCCGGCCGAGTCGAAGGAGACCGAATGGTCGGAGGCCGCGTTCGGTATGACGGGCCTGGAAACGGCCCTGCGGGTAGTGCACGAGGCGATGGTGAGCACCGGCCTGCTTGACTGGTCGTCGGTGGCCGACCGGATGTCGGTCAGGCCAGCCGAAATCGGCCGGCTCAGCGACCGCGCGGCGGGCCAGCACGACATGCGGCACGGCTGCCCGATCGCGCCGGGCTCCCCGGCTAACCTGGTCCTGTACGACGCCGAGCCGATCCGGCACGTCGACCCAGCCGCGCATGCCTCGCGCAGCCGCAACTCCCCGTTCGCGGGCCTGAAGCTGCCAGGCCAGGTGATCGCGACGTTCCTGCGCGGGACGCCCACCGTGCTGGACGGGAGGCTGGCTTCGTGAACCCGACTGCCCCGCCCGCCCTGCTCGTGCTTGAGGACGGCACGACCTTCCGCGGCACGGCGTACGGTGCCGAGGGCGAGGCCTTCGGCGAGGTCGTTTTCAACACGGGCATGACCGGCTATCAGGAGACCCTGACCGACCCGTCCTACCGTCGCCAGATCGTCGCGATGACGGCTCCGCACATCGGCAACACCGGGATCAACGACGAAGACGACGAATCACGCCGGATCTGGGTCAGCGGCTTCGTGATCCGCAACCCGAGCCCGATGGTGTCAAGCTGGCGGGCGGCCCGTTCGCTGGACGACGAGCTGCGGGCCGCCGGCGTCACCGCGATCGCGATCAGCGGCACCAGGGCGCTGACCCTGCACTTGCGCGAGCGAGGCGCGATGCGGGCCGCGATCAGCTCGACCGGCGCTGAGCCGGAGACGGTGGCCGCCAGGGTCCAGGCGAGCCCGCCGATGATCGGCGCTGACCTGGCCCGCGAGGTCACCACGCCGGAGCCCTACGTTGTCACGCCGCCGCCCGGCGTCCCGGTACGGTTCCGGGTGGCGGCCGTCGATCTCGGCATCAAGGCGGCTACGCCGGCGGCCCTGGCCACGCGCGGGTGCGAGGTGCACGTCCTGCCGGCCACCAGCACGGCCGGGCAGATCCTTGCGCTTAACCCCGATGGCGTCTTCTTCTCCAACGGCCCTGGCGACCCGGCGGCGTGCGATTACGCGGTCGACGCGATGCGCGGCGTCCTCGCCGCGGGCGTGCCCATGTTCGGCATCTGCCTCGGCAGCCAGGTGCTCGGCCGTGCGCTCGGCCTTGGCACCTACAAGCTGCGGTTCGGCCACCGCGGCATCAACCAGCCGGTCAAGGACCTGCGGACCGGCAAGGTGCAGATCACCAGCCATAACCATGGCTTCGCCGTCGCCATGCCGGACGCTAGCGCGATCCGGTTCGATACCGAGTTCGGTGCCGCCGAGGTGACGCACGTGAACCTGAACGACGGCGTCGTGGAAGGGCTGCGGCTGCTGAGTACCCCGGCGTTCGCGGTTCAGTACCACCCGGAGGCGGGTCCCGGCCCGCACGACGCGGTCGGCCTGTTCGACGCCTTCTGCGACCAGATGGAGCGCGCCAGATGAGCCGGCCCGGTCCGAGGTCCGTGATCACGGACACTTTTCTACCTTCATCGCCGAAATCTGTCCGCGATCATGGAATTGGGTCCGGGAAACAGCAGTCGCGGGTGGCCCATGCCTAAGCGCGCGGACATTAACTCGGTGCTCGTCATCGGCTCGGGCCCGATCGTGATCGGGCAGGCGTGCGAGTTCGACTACTCCGGCACGCAGGCCTGCCGCGTGCTGCGGGAGGAGGGGATCAGGGTGAGCCTGGTCAACTCCAATCCGGCGACGATCATGACCGACCCTGAATTCGCCGACGCCACCTACATCGAGCCGATCACCCCGGACGTTCTCGAGAGGGTCATCGAGGCGGAGCGGCCGGACGCGATCCTGCCCACGCTGGGTGGCCAGACCGCGCTGAACGCTGCCGTCGCGCTGCACGAGGCTGGCACCCTCGCCACCTTCGGGGTTGAGCTGATCGGCGCCGACATTAACGCGATCCGGGCGGGGGAGGACCGCCGGGCGTTCAAGGAGATCGTGACCAGCATAGGCGGCGAGGTGCCCCGCAGCGTGGTCTGCCACTCTATGGCCGGCTGCGAATCCGCGGCTGCCGACCTCGGCTTCCCGGTGGTCGTCCGCCCATCGTTCACGCTCGGCGGCTCGGGCTCGGGCATCGCTTATGACCTGGCCGATCTGCGCAGGATCGCCGGCCACGGCCTGGACGCGAGCCCGGTCGCTGAAGTACTGCTCGAGGAGTCGATCCTCGGCTGGAAGGAGTTCGAGCTCGAGCTGATGCGCGACCGCAACGACAACGTCGTGGTGGTCTGCTCGATCGAGAACGTCGACCCGATGGGGGTACACACCGGCGACTCGGTGACCGTGGCGCCAGCCATGACGCTGACCGACCGGGAGTACCAGCGGATGCGTGACCTGGCGATCGCCGTCCTGCGTGCGGTCGGTGTCGACACCGGCGGCTGCAACATCCAGTTCGCCATCGAGCCGCGCACCGGCCGGATGGTCGTGATCGAGCTGAATCCTCGGGTGTCCCGGTCCAGCGCGCTGGCGTCGAAGGCGACGGGCTTCCCGATCGCCAAGATCGCGGCACGGCTGGCCATCGGCTACACGCTCGACGAGATCCGCAACGACATCACGGGCCAGACCCCGGCCAGCTTCGAGCCAGCCCTGGACTACGTGGTGGTCAAGGTTCCGCGCTTCGCGTTCGAGAAGTTCCCAGGTGCCGACCCGGTGCTGACCACGCACATGAAGTCGGTCGGCGAGGCGATGGCGATCGGGCGGTGTTTTGCCGAGGCGCTGCAGAAGGCGCTGCGTTCGCTCGAGCAGCCCGGCGCGCCGCTGAGCTGGCGCGAGCCGCCCGGCGACCGGGACGAGCTCGTGGCCCGCTGCGCCGTGCCGCACGACGGCCGGATCTCCACGCTGCATCAGGCGCTGCGGGCGGGCGCCACGGTGGCTGAGCTGGCCGCGGCCAGCGGCATCGATCCCTGGTTCATCGCCCAGGTCAAGACCATCGAAGATCAGGCGCAACAAATCGCACGGGCCGGCCCGCCCACCCCGGCCAGCCTGCGCGCCGCGAAGTCCGCCGGATTCTCTGACGCCCAGCTCGCCCAGCTGCTGCGGATGTCGGAGCAGCAGGTCAGGACGTTGCGGTGGGACCTGTGCGTGCGCCCGGTCTACTACATGGTGGATACCTGCGCCGCCGAGTTCGCGGCCCGCACGCCCTACCTGTACTCCAGCTACGACGAGTACACCGAGGTCCCGGCGTCGACTAAGCCGAAGGTGATCATCCTGGGTAGCGGGCCGAACCGGATCGGGCAGGGCATCGAGTTCGATTATGCCTGCGTGCACGCCTGCTTCGCGGCCGCCATGGCCGGCTACGAGACCGTGATGGTCAATTGCAACCCGGAGACTGTCTCCACCGACTACGACACCTCGGACCGGCTCTACTTCGAGCCGCTGACCTTGGAGGATGTCCTCGAGGTCGTGGCGGCCGAGCAGGCGACCGGCGACGTGGCCGGCGTCATCGTCTCGCTCGGCGGGCAGACGCCGCTCGGGCTGGCGCAGGCGCTCGCAGCCGAGGGCGTGCCGATTCTCGGCACCTCGCCCAAGGCGATTCACCTGGCAGAGGATCGGGCCGAGTTCAGCGCCGTGCTTGCGGCCGCCGAGCTGCTCGCTCCCAGGCACGGCACCGCGTACTCGGCAGCCGACGCGGCGGCAATCGCGGCCGAAATCGGATATCCGGTGCTGGTGCGGCCGTCCTACGTGCTCGGCGGTCGCGGCATGGAGATCGTCTACGACGAGGTGACTCTCGAGGGCTACGTGCAGCGGGCCACCCTGGCCAGCCCCGAGCATCCGGTGCTGATCGACCGCTTCCTCGACGACGCGATCGAGATCGACGTGGACGCCCTGTTCGACGGGCAGGAACTCTATCTCGGCGGTGTGATGGAGCACATCGAGGAGGCCGGGATCCACTCGGGCGACTCTGCCTGCGCGCTGCCCCCGATCACGCTCGGGCGCGAGTACATCACAGCGGTGCGCGAGTCGACCGAGGCGATCGCGCGGGGCGTCGGCGTGCGGGGCCTGCTGAACGTGCAGTATGCGCTGGCGGCCGGCTTGCTGTACGTGCTCGAGGCGAACCCGCGCGCGTCGCGTACCGTGCCGTTCGTTTCGAAGGCCACCGCTGTCCCGCTGGCGAAGGCAGCGACGAGGATCATGCTGGGCGCGACGATCGCCGACCTGCGCGGCGAGGGCATGCTCGAGTCGTCCGGCGACGGCGGCAACCTCCCGCTCGACGCCCCGATCGCGGTCAAGGAGGCTGTGCTGCCGTTCGGGCGGTTCAGGGATCAGAGCGGGGCCGGTGTCGACACCCTGCTGGGCCCGGAGATGCGCTCAACCGGCGAGGTAATGGGGATCGACGAGTTCTTCGGCACCGCGTTCGCCAAGTCGCAGGCCGCCGCCTACGGCGCGCTTCCGGTCAAAGGCCGGGCCTTCGTGTCCGTCGCCAGCAAGGACAAGCGGGCGATGATCTTCCCGGTCAAGCGCCTCGCCGACTTGGGGTTCGAGATCTGGGCGACCAGCGGTACCGCGGAGGTACTGCGGCGCAACGGGGTCCATGCCACGATCGTCCGTAAGCACAGCGACGGCCATGGACCAGGAGGCGAGCCGACGATCGTCGAGCGAATTCTGGCTGGCCAGGTCGATCTCGTGGTCAACACGCCGTTCGGCCGAGCCGGCCAGCCTGGTCCGCGCCGGGACGGTTACGAGATCAGGACCGCCGCCGTACGCCGCGGCCTGCCGTGCGTGACGACGATGGCCGGGCTCGCCGCGGTCGTGCAGGGAATCGAGGCCATCATCAGGAACGAGGTGGGAGTGCGGTCACTTCAGCAGCACGCCGAGCGGATCAGCCGGGACCGTGCAGGCCGCGTGGGTGAGCGCGGATGACGGCGGGCGAGCCCGAGTCAGAGTCCGGCCCGCTGCAGGTCCGCGGCACGGTGCTGAACGTGCGGAAGGTGGACGCGTACCACGCGATAACGATCGTCGCGCCGGGAATCGCCGCCCGGTTCAAGCCTGGCCAGTTCGTGGCGCTCGCCGTCGGCGGCCCCGACACCTCGATGGTGCTCCGCCGCACGTTCTCGATCTACGACGTCAGGCCCGACCACGGCGGGACGGTCGAATTTGTCTTCGCCGCCGGAGGACCTGGCACCCGTTGGCTGGCCGAGCGCCGCGCCAGGGACGTACTCGACCTGACCGGCCCGCTCGGACGGCCGTTCCCGGTTCCCAGAGACCCTGTGAGCTGCCTGCTGGTGGGCGGCGGGTACGGCAGCGCGCCGCTGTTCGCGCTTGCTGACCGGCTGCGGGAGCGGCGCTGCTCGGTAGACTTCCTGCTCGGCGCCGCGAGCGGTGACCGCGTCTTCGGAGCGCTGACCGCGCGGCGCACCGGCCGGTCGGCGACGATCACAACCGTCGACGGCTCGCTGGGCGTGCGCGGCATCGTGACGGACATGCTCGGCCAGGTGATCCACGAGGCCCGGACCGACGTGATCTACGCGTGCGGGCCGATGCCGATGCTTCGCCAGGTGACGGCGCTGGCCCGCAGGTATGACATTCCCGTGCAGGTGGCAGTCGAGGAATCGATGGCGTGCGGGGTCGGTGTCTGCATGACCTGCGTGCTGCCTGTGGTCGGATCCGACGGGATTACCAGGATGGTCAGGTCCTGTGTCGATGGGCCGGTCTTCCGCGGCGAGCAGGTGCGCTGGGATGACATCGGCACGATCCCGTTCGATGCATTCGGCGCGCCCGGCTGGGAATCCCGGGCCAGGCGCGGCCCGCGGCAGCCGGCCGGCCACAGCGGTGCTTCCCAGGCCGCTAGCCGGGCGGCCGGCCAGACCGGCCAGACCGCGGCGGCGCGGCTCCCTGGTCCGGTGCGGAGGCCTGGTCATGGCTCCTGACCTGCGGACCAGGCTCGGGAACGTAGAGCTGCCCAACCCGATCCTGACGGCCTCCGGCTGTGCCAGCTCCGGCCGTGAGCTGGCCCAGTTCATCGACGTCTCCAGGATCGGCGCGATCGTCACCAAGTCCGTGATGCTGGCGCCCAGGGCGGGCCGCCCGACGCCGCGGATGGCCGAGACGAGCAGCGGCATGCTCAACTCGATCGGCCTGCAGGGTCCGGGCATCGACGCCTTCTTGCAGCGGGACCTGCCGTGGCTGCTCTCCCGCGGAGCCAGAGCGGTCGTGTCGATCGCGGGCCACACGGTCGAGGAGTACGCCGAGCTCGCCGCCCGATTGTCCGACGCCGCCGGCGTGACCGCGCTTGAGGTCAACATCTCATGCCCGAATGTGGAGCACCGCGGCCAGGTGTTCGCCTGCGACGCGACTGACGCGGGCGCCGTGATCGCCGCGGTCAGGGCGCGGACCCGGTACGACATCCCGGTGTTCGCCAAGCTGTCCCCTGACGTCACCGACATCGTGGCGATCGCCCGCTCGTGCGTGTCCGCCGGAGCTGACGGCCTGTCGATGATCAACACGTTGCTCGGCATGGCGATCGACACGGAGACGATGCGGCCGGTGCTGGCCGGGCTCACGGGCGGCCTGTCCGGCCCGGCGATCAGGCCCGTGGCCGTGCGCTGCATCTGGCAGGTCCGCGAGGCGCTGCCGGACGTGCCGATTATCGGGATGGGCGGTGTGATGACGGGCCGGGACGCCCTCGAACTCATGCTGGCCGGGGCGTCCATGGTCAGCATCGGGACGGCGATTTTCCACGACCCGTCAGCGTGCGCCAGGATCCTGCGGGAACTCGATGACGAGCTCGCCAGGCGCGGCATCGAACGGCTCTCAGAGGTGGTCGGCCTGGCCCACGAGATGAAGACCTCAGGACGGGCCAAGGGAAACGTCTCCCGGCCTGCCTGACTTGGACAGAGCCATGAGGATGGAGAGAACATGACAAGCCGCGCCCCGATCGCTGTCGCGCTTGATGCGCCCGATCTGGACACCGCCGCGCATTGGGCTGACCTGGTGACCCCGCACGTCAGCACGCTCAAGGTCGGGCTTGAGCTGTACCTGCGGTTCGGGCCTGAGGCGGTCGCGTCGGTGCGCGGGCCCAGGGGCGTCGACGTCTTCCTCGACCTGAAGCTGCATGACATCCCCGCGACGGTTGGCGGCGCCGCGCGCGCGGTCGCGAAAGTCAGGCCGGACCTGCTCACCGTGCACGCGGCGGCCGGCGCCGCCGCCATCGAGGCGGCCGTGCAGGCCCTGCCTGACACCAGGATCCTGGGCGTGACGATCCTGACCTCGCTCAGCAATGGTGATCTCGGCGAGATCGGGATGGCTGGCCCGGTCAGCGACGCCGTGCTCAGGCTCGCTGTGCTGGCGGTCGCGGCCGGCGCCCGCGGTTTGGTCTGCTCGCCCCAGGAGGTCGCGGCCGTACGGTCAGAGGTCGGCCCAGGCATCACCCTTGTCACTCCCGGCGTGCGCCCGCCCGGCGAGGCGAGCCACGACCAGGCCAGGGTCGCGACGCCGCAGGAGGCCCTGAAATCCGGTGCCGACCTGCTCGTGATCGGGCGGCCGATTACCGGCGCTCCCGACCCAGGCGCTGCCGCGGCCGCGCTCGCAACCGCCCTCCGCCGCCGCCAGCCAGCGGCGGGGTGATCTCGCTGATCGATGCGCCCGAGCCAGCGGCAGCGATGTGGGTAAAAGTCGCATACCGCGCCGCGCCGCCGGCCACACCCAGGACCATTGTTTCCCGGTCAGCGCGACCTCTAACGATTACGCTAAGCACCCGAACGGACTCACAACGTGATTATGGACGAATTGTGACGCGTTAAACGGGGGTTCGCATTGCTCTATCGGGCTTAACTCGCTAGTTTCCCCTCGCGAACAGAGTTTTTCGATACGAAACCCGAGGTGACCACCAGTGGCTCTTCCTCCACTGACCCCCGACCAGCGGGCCGCCGCTCTTGAGAAGGCTGCTAAGGCTCGCAAAGAGCGTGCAGAGATCAAGAACAGGCTCAAGCACGCCTCGACGACGCTGCCTGAGGTTCTCAAGGACGGCCAGAGCGACGACGTCGTCGGGAAGATGAAGGTCTCGGCGTTGCTTGAGTCCATGCCCGGCGTGGGTAAGGTACGCGCCAAGCAGATCATGGAGCGGCTGGGCATCGCCGAGTCGCGCCGCGTCCGAGGGCTAGGCGCGAACCAGCGGATTGCGCTGGAGCAGGAATTCCGCGACGTCTGAGCACGCCGCCAGGCGGCACACGCGGGGACGGGGGAACGGCGGCATGGTTGATCTGGTCAACTCGACCCGATCGCTTGCCGGAGTCCCTGTCCCCGCGGGCCTGACGGTACTCTCCGGCCCATCGGGGGTCGGAAAGAGCACGGTCGTCCATGCGATCAGGCGTAACCGCCCGCAGATCTGGCTGTCTGTCTCGGTGACCACTCGTCGGCCCCGGCCAGGCGAGGTGCACGGCCGAGAGTATTTCTTCGTCGGCGTGCGCGAGTTCGACGAAATGGCTGCCGCGGGTCAGCTACTCGAGTGGGCGAGATTCGCCGGCAACTACTACGGAACCCCCCGTCGGCCTGTTGCAGAACGACTGGCGGCTGGCCTGCCGGGGCTGCTCGAGGTCGACGTCGTCGGTGCCATGCAGGTGCGCGCGGCAGTACCGGACGCGCTACTGGTCTTTCTGGCTCCGCCATCGTGGGACGAGCTCGTCCGCAGGCTCACCGCCAGGGAGACCGAGCCCGCGGAGGTGATCGAGCAGCGGCTGGAGGCGGCCCGCGCGGAACTGAGAGCGGAGAGTGAGTTCGATGTCACTCTTGTCAATACGTCCGTGCAGGATGTGTGCACTCAACTGGTAGCCTTGATGACGGCCCAGCCGGCGGATCAGCCGGCCGAGTAGGGCTACGACCTGGAAGGCAGATGGTGGCAGGGACTCCGGCTCTCGAGGGAATTATCAATCCGCCCATCGACGAACTGCTCGAAGTGGTGGACAGCAAGTACGGTCTGGTCATCATGGCATCGAAGCGTGCCAGGCAGATCAACGCGTACTATGCCCAGCTCGGCGAGGGCCTGCTCGAGTACGTCGGCCCGCTGGTCGAGACCCGGGTGCAGGAGAAGCCGCTGTCGATCGCGCTGCGCGAGATCGCCGAGGGCCTGCTGCGCGCCGAGCCGGCGGATGTCCCGGCCGCCTGACCGCTGACCGGCTGGCGCCGATGCGCATTGTCCTCGGGGTCGGTGCGGGCATCGCTGCCTACAAGGTCTGCGAGCTGCTCAGGCTGCTCACTGAGTCCGGGCATTCGGTTCGCGTGGTGCCGACGCCCGATGCCCTGCGGTTCGTCGGGGCCGCTACCTGGAGGGCGCTGTCTGGTCAGCCGGTGAGCACGAGCCCGTGGGACAACATCCACGAGGTGCCGCACGTCACGCTCGGGCAGCAGGCCGATATGGTGCTGGTCGCCCCGGCGACGGCTGACCTGATGGGGCGGGCCGCCGCGGGGCTGGCGCCAGACCTGCTGTGCAACGTGCTGCTGACAGCTCGCTGTCCCGTCGTATATGCCCCAGCCATGCACACCGAGATGTGGCAGCATCCGGCCACCCAGGCCAACGTCGCGACGCTGCGCGGCCGCGGCGCGCTGGTGCTCGAGCCGGCCTCGGGACGGCTCACCGGCAGCGACTCAGGCCCTGGCAGGCTGCCGGAGCCTGCCGAGCTCTACCAGGTGGCGTTGCGGGTGCTGGCCAGGGGATCGGCTTGCCTGGTGCCCGATCTGGCTGGCAGGCGTGTCGTGATCTCCGCCGGGGGCACGCGGGAGGAACTCGACCCCGTCCGCTTTATCGGAAACTGGTCATCAGGTCTGCAGGGTTACGCGCTGGCCAGAACGGCCGCTGCGCGAGGCGCCGAGGTCACGTTGCTCGCGGCCAATACCGGGCTGGCCGACCCGGCAGGCGTGCACGTGGTCCGGGTAACGTCAGCCTGCGAGCTGCGGGACGCGGCGGTCGAGGCAGCGGCTGACGCCGATGCCGTGGTCATGGCAGCGGCAGTGGCTGACTTCCGCCCGGTGACCAGGAGCGAGGTAAAGCTCAAGAAGGCGGGCCGTCCGCCAGCCCCGATCGAGCTGACGGAGAATCCCGACATTCTCCGCGAACTCTCGACCGCCCGCCGGCGGCCAGGCCAGATCGTCGTCGGGTTCGCGGCCGAAACTGAGAACCCAGTCGGCAACGGGCTGGCGAAGCTCGCGGCCAAGGGCTGCGATCTCATCGTCGTCAACAGGGTCGGCAATGGCCTGGCATTCGGCACTGCCGACAACGAGGCGGAGATCCTGGCTGCTGACGGGGAGCGGATATCGGTCCCCCGCGGGCCGAAGGATTCCCTGGCTGACGTCATCTGGGACAGCGTCGTGTCTAGGCTCGCCTGACCCCGGGCGCGGCTACACTCGGCGAGACCGCCGAACGAGAAAAGAGTGCGAAGTGGCTCGTCGCCTGTTCACATCTGAGTCAGTCACTGAGGGTCATCCGGACAAGATGGCTGATCAGATCAGTGACACCATCCTCGACGCCATGCTCAAGGGCGATCCGCACAGCCGCGTAGCGGTCGAGACACTGATCACTACCGGGCAAGTGCACGTCGCCGGTGAGGTGACGACTACGACGTATGTAGATATCCCCGGACTGATCAGGGACAAGATCCTGGAGATCGGTTACGACTCGTCGGCGAAGGGATACGACGGCGCATCCTGCGGCGTGTCGGTGTCCATCGGCTCGCAGTCGCCCGACATAGCTCAGGGCGTCATGCACGCGTTCGAGCACCGGGAAGGTGAAGGCGATGACGAGCTCGACCGTCAGGGCGCCGGCGACCAGGGGCTGATGTTCGGTTACGCTTGCCGCGAAACACCGGAGCTGATGCCGCTGCCGATCATGCTGGCGCACCGGCTGTCCAAGCGCCTGGCTGATGTGCGGCACAGCGGCGAGATCCCGTACGTCAGGCCGGACGGAAAGACCCAGGTCACCATCGAGTACTCAGGCAACGAGCCGGTGCGGCTCGATACCGTCGTGGTCTCGACTCAGCATGCGCCAGCGATCGACCTGAAGGCCCTGCTCATGCCGGACATCAGGGAACGAGTGGTCGAGCCTGTGCTGGCAGCACTCGAGCTTGACAAGGCGAACTACCGGCTGCTCGTCAATCCGACCGGGCGGTTCGAAATCGGCGGCCCGATGGGCGACGCCGGCCTGACCGGCCGCAAGATCATCATCGACACCTACGGCGGCATGGCCCGTCACGGCGGCGGGGCTTTTTCCGGGAAGGATCCGTCAAAGGTCGACAGGAGCGCGGCGTACGCGATGCGCTGGGCGGCCAAGAATGTCGTCGCTGCTGGCTTGGCGGATCGGTGCGAGACGCAGGTTGCCTATGCGATCGGCAAGGCGAAGCCGGTCGGCCTATTCGTCGAGTGTTTCGGCACCGAGCAGGTGCCGCTCGAGCGGATCCAGGATGCGGTCCTCGCGGTCTTCGACCTCCGGCCGGCCGCGATCATCAGGGACCTGGAGCTGCTGCGGCCGATCTACGCTCAGACGGCGAGTTACGGCCATTTCGGCCGGGAGGAACCCGACTTCGCGTGGGAGCGCACCGACAAGGCTGACGCGCTCCGGGCGGCCGCCGGGCTGTGACCCAGGCCGCGGCGACGGATGCCGCGCCCGGCGCACGCCGGGCAGGCAGGCGGCCGGCCCGGCAGCGGGCCAGCCAGGTGGCTGCGTCGGAGCTGCCGGTCGCGCGCATCGCCGTGGACGTCCCGCTGCCGCATCTGGACCGGCTGTTCGACTACCTGGTTCCGCAGCGCCTGTCGGAGTCGGCGGTCAGGGGATCGCGGGTCAGGGTCAGGTTCGCTGGCCGGCTGACCGGCGGCTTTGTCACCGAGCGAGCGGCCGACACCGAGCACCACGGCCGCCTGTCGTTCATAGAACGCGTGGTCTCGCCCGAGCCGGTGCTGACCGAGGAGATCGCCGGGCTGGCGCGCGTGGTGGCGGACCGCTATGGCGGGACCCTGGCCGATGTGCTGCGGCTGGCCATACCGCCACGGCACGCGGCTGCGGAGTCGGAACCGCGCGGACCGGCGGCACCGCAGGAAGCCAGGCCGGCCGGGCCGCCCATCACAACGCCGGCTGCCGGAAAGGCAGGTCCCTGGGACCGCTACCTGGCCGGGACCGCCTTCCTCACCGCGCTCGCTGACGGCCGCAGCCCGCGCGCCGTGTGGTCGGCGCTGCCCGGCCCGGCGTGGCCTGACGAGATCGCCCGCGCGGTGGCGGCAGCGGCGGCGAGCGGGCGCGGGGCGCTTGTCGTTGTTCCTGACGCCAGGGACCTTGACCTGGTCGATGCCGCCCTGACCGCCTTGCTCGGGCCGTCGGCCCACGTCAGCCTGTCCGCACAACTCGGGCCAGCTGAGCGGTACCGCCGCTGGCTCGCTGTGCTGCGCGGTGAGCGCAGGATCGTCACGGGTACGAGGTCGGCGATGTTCGCACCCGTCGCCGACCTTGGCTTGGTCGTCCTCTGGGACGAGGGAGACGACCTGCATGGCGAGCCGCGGGCGCCGTATCCGCACGCCAGGGATGTGCTGCTGCTCCGGGCGCACCGGTGCCGGGCCGCCGCGCTGGTCGGCGGCTTCGCCAGGACCGCTGAGGCCGCTCAACTGGTTGCGACCGGATGGGCCAAGGAACTGGCGGCGGACCGGCAGACCGAGCGCGAGTTCGCTCCGATGGTCAGGACAGCCGGCGAGGACGCCGAGCTGGCCCGTGACGAGGCCGCACGCACCGCGCGCATGCCCAGCCTGGCCCTGCATACGGTCAGGGCGGGCCTGGAATCAGGTCCCGTGCTGTTTCAGGTACCCAGGAGGGGCTACCTGGCCGCCGTCGCCTGCAAGGGCTGCGGCACGCGGGTTCGGTGCGCCGAATGCGCGGGACCGGTGGCCCTGCCAGGCCCGCATCAGCCGCTGCGCTGCTTGTGGTGCGGATCACGGGTGGGGCAGGCCTGCCCGGCCTGTGGCGGCACCGGAATCCGTGCCCTCGTTACCGGAGAGCGGCGGACGGCCGAGGAACTGAGCCGGGCATTCCCTGGCGTGCCCGTGCGGACGTCAAGCGGCCCCGACGTCGTAGCCACGGTGCCCGGATCGGCGGCGATCGTGATCGCCACGCCGGGGGCCGAGCCCCGCGCGGCTGGCGGCTATGCCGCGGCGATACTGCTTGACGGCTGGTCACTGCTTGCCAGGCCCGGCCTGCGGGCAGGCGAGGAAGCGCTGAGGCGCTGGATGAACGCCGCGGCCCTGGTGCGTCCAGGCCCGGCCGGCGGGAAGGTCATCATAATGGCCGACCCTGGCCTGCCTGCTGTCCAGGCGCTGATCCGCTGGGATGGGAGAACGCATGCCCGACGGGAGCTAGCCGAGCGGGAGGAGCTGCGCTTGCCGCCTGCGGTGCGGATGGCTGCGCTGACCGGCGCGGCCGAGGACATCGGCCAGTTTCTCGGCGCGGTGTCGCTGCCGCAGCGAGCCGACGTGCTTGGTCCTGTCCCGGCCGAGCAGGACGGTCCGGCTGGGCAGCAGGCCGCTGGCACCGCGCGATACCTGGTCAGGGCGCCCTTGGCGGACGGAACCGCGCTTGCGGTCGTTTTGCGGGCAGGACTGGCCGAACGTAGTGCTGCCAAGAGCCAAGGTCAGGTCAGACTGCAGCTCGACCCGACCGAGCTAATCTGACGTCGCGCCGATGAGGCCGTAAGGTGCTTGGGTGGCAACTTCACGGCAGAGGTCAGGCGAACCGCCCGGCGCCCGACAGCGCGAGGACGGGATCGTGGCTGCTGACGTGGCTGACCTAATGCGCGGTGAGGTCGAGACCGCGTCCCAGCCTCGGAGACTGCCTTCGGTCCGGCTGGCGCCCCGCGACGAGCTTGCCGGCCTCGCCAGGGTAGCGCCGCTGCTCAGGGCGGCCAGAGACCTCGGCCGGTGGGCTGAGCGGCGGGCCGGAGTGACGCAGGCTGCGGGCGGCGAACTGGATCCTGCCGCGGTGGATGCGGCAGCGTCCGCGCTCGATCTGGCGCCGAGGGAGGTCCGCGCGGCCTGGCGCGTGGTCATGGCGTCCGCGCAGCTTGGCGGCCCGGGGACGCAGGCTCCTGCGCTGGCGGCTGTCCTTGCCCACGGCGACACCGAAGTTGTCCTGAAAGTGTGGGATGCCGCTCTCGCCGTGCTGCTCGACTCCGAGGAACTCGACGGCATCGCCACGGCGCTCTACACCGTCGGCGGCCCCGTCGGCATGGACGGACTCTTCGACGCGTACGTGTCGGCCGCAGGGACCCGCCCCGTCCCGCTGGCCTCGTCGCAGCCCGTTCAGTCACTGCCAGCCCGGCCGGAGCTGGCCCAGTCGCCGCGTGTCCAGCCACCGTCGGCCCAGCCGAGGCGCCCGCAGCCGGCGCATCCCCGCACGTTCCCGCCTCGGCCCGATAGCGCCCGCCCCGCCGTGGTCGATCCCATGGCTGCCGATGGCCGCGCGGGCTCCGATCAGGGCGCAGCGCTTTCGCTCGCACTGGAGACGCTTGCCGATCTCGGCGCGGTCGAGCTTGGCACGGAGGACGGCGACGGTAGCCTGACCGTCGCGCTCTCGCCGCTGGGGACCTGGGGCATTCATCGCAGGCTCCGGGCACAGGGCTGGCATGTACCCGTGCGCGGGGCGGCCAGAAACGACGGAGCGCACGGCCTGCTCGCCGCGCTGGCCAGCTGCGATGCCGAGGACGGTGAAGCAGAGATCACCGCCTGGCTTGAGTCGCGCGACCCTCTCAAGGCCGCTGCCGAGCTGATCGAAGCGGCGGCCGGCGGCTCACCGGGACAGCGCGGCGCCGCGTTCGCCGTGCTCGACCGGATCGGGCTGTCCGCGCTCGATCAGGTCAGGAACGCGCTCGACCGCCCGCTGCTCCGGGCGCATGCGGCGGTCTGGCTGATCGAACACGGCGAGGAGGTGCGGCTCGATCCTTCCGACCGCACCTGGCTACTTGTCGACCTCGGAGCCGGGCTGCTCGAGGAGGCAAATGCAACCGATGTCGTCGCCGAGCTGCTGCCCGACCTGCCGGCCGAGGATCAGGCCGACATCGTGGCCAAGCTGTGGGCCGTCAGCCACCCCGGGGTCACTAGCTTCCTGACTGCGCTCAGCGACCACCATCCCGTTCCGGCGGTGGCCAGAGCGGCGAGGAAAGCCGCATTTAAGGCACGGTCGCCCGCGGCGACGGTTGACTAGACAAGCCAGCCACGTCCTCTTCTCCTGCCCATTCTCCTGCGCACTTGGTTTCTCCGCCCCGCTCGCCGGCGCAGGATTCGCCCTGTAACGGAAGCCGAGCCGACTTCGTAGACTGGATCAGCCGCAGCCGCGGGCCGGCACTGGACTCGAGACCTGGAGGACCAACCGGTGAGTATCAAGCCGATCCGCCTGTTCGGAGACCCAGTGCTCCGCACGCCTGCCGACCCGGTCACCGAGTTCGACGCCGAGTTGCGCAAGCTCGTCGCCGACCTGACCGACACCATGCAAGACGCGCCGGGGCTGGGCCTTGCCGCTCCGCAGATCGGGGTCGGCCTGCGGGTGTTCACGTATTACGTGGACGACGTCCTCGGACACCTGATTAATCCGGACCTAGATCTGTCCGCCGACGAGGAAACCGACGATGAGGGCTGCCTGTCGTTTCCCGGCTTGGCGTTCCCGACGAAGCGGTCTTACGGCGCTGTCGCCAAGGGGTTCAACATGTATGGCGAGCCAGTCACCGTCGAGGGGAGCGGGCTGCTCGCCCGGTGCGTCCAGCACGAAACCGATCATCTGGACGGCGTGCTCTTCATCGACCGGCTCGACCCTCCGCAGCGGAAGCTGGCGATGAAGGAGATCCGCGCGGCGGAGTGGTGGGGCGAGCAGGTGCCCGGCGTGAAGATCTCGCCGCATCTAACACACGGCAAGGCGCTGTAGCCGATGCGGCTTGTCTTCGCTGGCACGCCGCAGACGGCCGTGCCGTCGCTGGATGCGCTGCTCGCCTCACGGCATACCGTTGCCGCCGTCCTGACCAGGCCGGACGCGCCGGCTGGCCGCGGCAGGCGGGTGACAGCGAGCGCAGTCGCCGAGCGAGCGAGGCAAGCCGGAATCGAGGTGCTCGCGCCGAAGCGGCCGTCGGACCCTGCGTTCGGTGCCAGGCTGAGCGAGATCGCGCCCGACTGCTGTCCGGTAACCGCCTACGGCGCCCTGATACCCGACTCCGCTCTGCGCGTGCCCCGGCACGGGTGGGTCAACCTGCATTTCTCAGTCCTGCCAGCGTGGCGCGGCGCAGCGCCGGTGCAGCACGCGATCCTGCACGGTGACGAGATCACGGGTGCGACCACCTTCCGCCTGGTCGCGGAGCTGGATGCGGGGCCGGTGTTCGGTGTCCTGACCGAGCCAGTCAGAGCATCAGACACTGCCGGGGACCTGCTCAAAAGGCTGGCCGTCGCTGGCGCCGGGCTGCTGGTCGCGACCCTGGACGGAATCGAGTCTGGCGAGCTCGAACCGCGGCCGCAGCCGCACGACGGGGTCAGCTACGCGCCGAAGCTCGACCGGGCCGATGCCAGGGTGAACTGGAAACTGCCTGCTCAGGCGATCGACCGCCTGATCCGCGCATGCACTCCGGCTCCTGGGGCCTGGACAACCCTCAACGGAGCGACGCTCAAGCTCGGGCCGATCAGCCTGGCAGGCGTCGCGGCGGCCGACGGGACCGACCTGTTGCCGGGCGAGGTGCGCGTCGTCGGCCAGGCCGTGCTCGCCGGGACAGGAACGACGCCGGTCAGGCTGGGGGATGTGCAGGCTGAGGGGAAGCGGACGATGCCAGCTGAGGACTGGGCTCGCGGCGTCCGGGGCGCAGACCTGGTGCTTGACTGACATGAGTGGTGCGTCTGGACGACGTGGCGCCGGGAAGCGGCCAGGATCCGCAGCGACGCCGCCATCGGGCCGGCGCGGCGGAGCAGATCAGCGCAGTCCCTCCACGCCGGGCTCAAGAGCCCAGCGGCACGGCTCCGCCTGGCGTCCCGGGTCTGGGCGCCCTGGGACCGGGCGATCGGGGCCTGACCAGGTGCGGCGGACCGCGTGCGAGGTGCTGCTCGCGGTGAGCAGCAACGACGCCTATGCCAACCTGCTGTTGTCGGCCAGCTTGCGCGAACGTGGCCTGCGCGGCCAGGATGCCGCGCTCGCGACCGAGCTCGTTTACGGAACGCTGCGCAACCGCTCTTGCTATGACGCCGTCATCAGCATGTGCGCTGATCGCGATCTCGACCAGATTGACCCGCCGGTGCTAGCTGTGCTCAGACTGGGCACTCACCAGCTGCTCGGCATGCGGATCAAGGCGCACGCCGCCGTGGCGACGACGGTCGACCTGGCGGTCGCCATCGCCGGCCGCCGCCCGGCTGGATTCGTGAACGCCGTGCTGCGCAGGATCGCGCCCCGGGAGCTCGAGTCGTGGATTGAGCTCGTGGCGCCGGATCGGGCAACGGATTTGGCCGGCCACCTGTCGACCAGGTACAGCCACCCGCGCTGGATCGTCGAGGCGCTCGCGGCCGCTCTTGGCGAGAGTGCGCCCGGCATTCCGCAGACCGCTCCAGGCGACGCGCTCACGGCGCCAGGACAGACGCAGGCTGAGGCGGGACTGGCGCAACCCAAGCCGGGCCTGCCGCAAGCCGAGCGGGGCCTGCCGCAAGCCGAGCGGGGCCTGCCGCGGACTGAGGCCGCGCTCGCCGCCGATCAGGACCGGCCAGCGGTCACGCTGGCTGCCGTGCCCGGGCTGGCCAGCCGCGACGAGCTCGTCACCGCGGGCGCCGAGGCCGCCAGGTGGTCCCCGTTCGGCGCTTACCTGGATCATGGCGATCCGGGCGCAATCAGCGCCGTAGCCGAAGGCCGGGCGGCCGTTCAGGACGAGGCGAGTCAGCTCGCCGTCCTGGCCCTGACCCGGGCGGCTGCCGAAGGCCGGGACCGGTTCTGGCTTGACCTGTGCGCGGGCCCTGGCGGCAAGGCCAGGCTGCTCGCCGGAATCGCGGCCGAGCGCGGCGCATCGCTCGTCGCTGCCGACCTGCACGAGCACCGGGCCAGGCTCGCCGCGGGCGCCCTGAGCGGTACCGGCACGGCGCGCGTGATCAGCGCCGACGCGACGGCGCCTGCCTGGCGGCCAGGGGCGTTCGACCGGGTACTAGCCGACGTTCCGTGCTCCGGGCTCGGCAGCCTCAGGCGCAGGCCCGAGGCGCGGTGGCGGCGGGATCCGGCAGACATCGCCGCGCTCGGCGAGCTGCAGCGGGCGCTGCTTGACTCGGCGGTCGAGGCGACCAGGCCAGGCGGCGTCGTGGCTTACGTCACTTGCTCGCCGCATCTGGCCGAGACCAGGGACGTTCTCGATGACGTCCTGGGACGCCGGCAGGACATCGCTGTGCTGGATTGCCCTGCCCTGCTGGCCGAGGTGCCGGACCTCAGCTGCCGCCAGCCGTACTCCCGGTATGCCCAGTTCTGGCCGCACCGGCATGGCACCGACGCGATCTTCATAGCGCTGCTCCGCCGGACCGGCACCGACAGCCTCCCGGCCTGGCCGCGCCGCATCCCGGCGGCCGGCGGTATCGCGCCGCGTCGCTGACCGGCGGGACCGGGCGCCGCTGGTCAGCGCTGCCGGACGGGAGCGCGGGTGAGCGAGCCGCGGGCGCCGGACAGCCGGCTGGTGCCGATGTCTGCCCGCTGACCCTGGGCGTAGCCGTCGCGGTAGCCGCTGCCGCTGTAGGTGACCCTCGCCTTGCGGGTCACCGGGTAGGCGTCCTCGACCTGCCTGCGAATGATAAGAGAGCGATCAGCCAGGACGAGGGCAGCGCGCTCGCCGCCGCGGCTTCCCCGCTGGGTGGCCGCCAGCACCGCGCCGTGCTCAGCCTCCCTGACGCGCGCGATCACAGCAGTAGCGAACCCGAGCAGCCAGCTGCGCCGCCAGGCACGCGGGCTGCTGCTCCACTCTGGCACCTGGGCGCCTGCCAGGCCGTGCGCCATCTGGATAAGGATGGACGTATACAGAACGTCGGTCCGGTCGATGTCGGAGGTAAAGCCGAACAGGTGCACTTTGCTGCCAGGCCGGTTGCCGCCGAGCAGGATGCACTGGCACCGCAGGGCCGAGGCTAGCCCGCTGAGCAGGTGGGCCTTCTCCCGTGCCCACGGATTGTCGATGTTCAGGATCCGGTCAGCCGGCTGATCGGTCTCAGGCCTGTCCGCGGCGAGCAGCGCGCGGTCAATGCCGTACTTGGCCATCAGCTCGGCGGCCTTACCGGTGAATGCCTGCGCCTCGGCAGGAGTGACCGAGTCGTCCTCGGCCTGCGCCAGTAGCTTGCGTACCCGGTCGAGCAGCCGCTCCGGTGCTTCGGTCAGTTGCACATGCCCTCCTTAGATTGGCATTCGAATACGCGAGCGAAGGTAGCGGAGGGGTACGACAGTATGCCGCCCGCGGCAGCGTTCGTAGACTGCGCTCGTAGACTCCGCTCGTAGACTGCGCATGTCATGACCCTGAAGATTGCCCCCAGCATGCTGGCCGCCGATTTCGCCCGGCTGGCCGACGAGGCAGCACTCGTCGCCGAAACCGCTGACTGGCTGCACGTCGATGTCATGGATGGCCATTTCGTGCCGAATCTCACGATCGGGCTGCCCGTCGTGGCCGCCTTGCTGAAGCACGCCGCGCTGCCGCTTGACTGCCATCTGATGATCGCAGACCCGGATCGCTGGGCGCCGGATTACGCGTCGGCCGGCGCGCGGAATGTCACGATCCACGCCGAGGCAGCCACCGCGCCGGTCAGAACCTTGCGGGCGATCAAGGCGGCCGGCGCGCGGGCTGGCCTCGCGGTGAACCCGGGCACGGCAGTGGAGCCCTACGCGGACCTGCTGCCCGAACTCGACATGCTCCTGGTGATGACCGTCGAACCAGGATTCGGCGGCCAGCGCTTCCTCGATCTGGTCCTGCCAAAGGTGCGGCGGGCGAGTGACCTCATAGCCCGGCACGGCGGCGAGATCTGGCTGCAGGTCGACGGCGGAGTGACGGAGGAGACGATCGGACGCTGCGCCGAGGCCGGCGCGGACGTCTTCGTGGCCGGCACTGCCGTGTTCGGCGCGCAGGACCCCGGCGCTGCGGTTGAGCGCCTGCGCGCGGTAGCGACCGCAGCCTCGCGCCGGTGCGGCAGCGGTTCTGGTGGCTGAGCCCGCAACCTGAGCCCGCAACCTGAGCCCCTCTCGCGGGCAGAGTCCTGGGCAGGATTGTGTAACGAAAATTGGGGGCGGATCCTTGTCGAATCGAGGCTCTGCCGTTCGTCGGAAGCAGCGGGGGATCAGATACAACTCGAAGGAGACTGACCATGGCCCAGTACGCGATCTTGATTTACGAGGCTGAGAGCGGCTACGCCGCGGGCGGGCAGGAGTCGTTCCAGCAGGCGATGGAGGCGCACGGCCGGTTCGCCGGGCAGGTCGGCGAGCGGGGCGGCAAGATACTCGGCGGCGACGCGCTCGAGCCCACGAGCACCGCCACGTCGATCCGCGGCGACATTGTCACCGACGGGCCGTTCGCCGAGACGAAGGAGGCGCTCGGTGGTTTCTACCTGGTCGAGGCACGCGACCTCGACCACGCCATCGAGATCGCCAAGCTCTGCCCGGCACCGTTCGGCGGCGTCGAGGTGCGTCCGATCATGGACACCTCGGGCGGCTGAACCGACCGTGACCGTGTCCGCGGAGAGCGAGACGCACGCGATGCGCGACGGCAACGGCGGACCGCGCAGGAATGGCCAGGCGACCGCGGCGGCGCCGCCTGGCCAGGGCAGGGAAACCGCCAGGAACGCGATCGCGGCGGCGGTGGCCGAGGCGCACCGGCGCGAGTGGGCGCTCGTGCTCGCGGCCACTGCTCGGGTGACCAGGGACCTGGATGCGGCGGAAGAGTGCGTCCAGGACGCCTATGTCGCGGCTCTCGACGCGTGGGCACGGCAGGGCGTGCCGCGCAACCCCGGTGCCTGGCTGACCACGGCGGCCAGGCACCGGGCGCTGGACACCTTGCGCCGGGACCGGACGCTTCGTACCAAGCTGCCGATGCTGATCGTCCCTGATCAGGGTTCCGAGGATGATGCCGAGGCGGCCGACGGCAGCGGGGTGATCGCGGACGACCGGCTGCGGTTGATCTTCACGTGCTGCCATCCGGCGCTCGCCAGGGAAGCCCAGGTCGCGCTGACCCTGCGCCTGGTCTGCGGGCTAAGCACCGCGGAGATCGCCAAGGCGTTCGTCGTCTCAGAACCGACGATGGCCGCTCGAGTGACGAGGGCCAAGAAGAAGATCTCGACGGCCAGGATCGCCTACCGGGTGCCGGAAGCGGCCGAGCTGCCGGACCGGCTCGACGCCGTCCTGACCGTGCTGCACCTGCTGTACACCACCGGTCATACCGACCCGCATGGCTGCGGCCTGGTCCGGCCTGAGCTGGTTGAGCGCGCGATCGAGCTGGGTCGGCTGCTCCGCCAGCTGATGCCGGACGAGCCGGAGGTCTGCGGGCTGCTGGCGTTGCTGCTGATCACCGATGCGCGGCGGCCAACGAGGACGGACGCGAACGGGGCATTGCAGCTGCTCGAGAACCAGGACAGGTCGCTATGGGACGCCGCCGCGATCGCCGAGGGCGGCGCGCTAGTTGTCGAAGCGCTCCGGGGCGGGCGGCCTGGCAGGTTCGGGCTGCAGGCGGCGATCGCCGCCGTGCACGCTGAGGCGCCAAGTTACGCGGCGACTGACTGGCCGCAGCTGCTCGCGCTGTACGACCGGTTGCTCCGTGCCTGGCCGTCGCCGGTCGTCGCGCTCAACCGCGCCGTCGTGACGTCGATGGTCGAGGGGCCGGCGGCTGCGCTCGGGGAGGTCGCACGGCTTGAGCAGGACGGCAGGCTCGACGGCTACCCGTACCTGCCGGCGACCAAAGCGGACCTGCTGCGCCGGCTCGGCCGCCGGGCCGAGGCGCTCCGCTCGTATCAGGACGCGCTGGAACTGACCGACAATGCGGCCGAGCGGACGTTCCTCGCTGGCCGGATCGCGGAGATGTCGGACATATCTGAAGTGCTGTAGCGATCGGCTCTGGCCCTCCCATCGTGACGGGATTGCTGCCGCAAGTTGGCCGTGTATGGGTGTCACACCCATTGCGTGTCGCGGTATGGGTGGCACCCCCATACACGTGCGACCCTGCTGCCGGCCAGAAACTGCCCGGTTCTACCCGGGCGAGCTAAAAACCAGCCCCGGGACAGCCGCATGGGATCGGATCGTCCATGATCACGGACATTTTTCGCTGTCCTGGGCCGAAAAGTGTCCGTGGTAACGCCTCGCGACGGCGGTCGCAGCGCATCGGCCAGAACATCAGCCCAGGTACAGCGTGCGCCGGCCGGAAACCGGTCCTGGTCGGTGATCGGCATGCGGGCGATCGGGATGCCGGGAACCGATCGGAGCGTTACAGTCGGATTCCGTGACGCGCAGGCCGCTCGAGGAGATCATCGATCCTGGCTGGGCCAAGGCGCTCGCGCCGGTCGCCGACCGGATCGCCGCGGCAGGTGACTTCCTGCGGGCGGAGGTCGCGGCCGGGCGTACCTACCTGCCGGCCGGGGATCTGGTGCTGCGCGCGTTCAAGCAACCGTTTGAGGACGTCAGGGTGCTGATCGTGGGCCAGGACCCGTACCCGACGCCGGGACATCCTGTCGGGCTGAGCTTCTCTGTCGCTCCTGCGGTCAGGCCGCTGCCGCGCAGCCTGGTCAACATCTTCCGCGAATACACCGCCGATCTCGGCTATGCGCCGCCCGCCACCGGTGACCTGGCGCCCTGGACCGAGCGCGGTGTGCTGCTGCTGAACAGGGTGCTGACAGTGCAGCCTGGCAAGCCAGGTTCGCACCGCGGCAAGGGCTGGGAGGCGGTGACCGAGCAGGCGATCAGCGCGCTGGCGACGCGACAGGTTCCGATGGTGGCCATCTTGTGGGGCAGGGACGCGCGCAACCTTGCGCCGATGCTGGCCGGGATCCCGCTGGTCGAGTCCGCGCACCCGAGTCCGATGTCCGCAGACCAGGGCTTCTTCGGCTCGCGCCCGTTCAGCCGGGCGAGCGCGCTCCTCGTGGAGCAGGGCGGCCAGGAGATCGACTGGAAGCTGCCGTAGCCTGCACCGGAGCTTGCGACCGATCGTTTTGCCTGGTCACTGTCAATTTCAGAGCACAATGTTAGGTATGACTGCGCTGCCTGACACCTCCGTGGCCACCGGGGCTGGCCCTGATGGGCTTGCCCAGGCTCGTGGGCCTGCTGTCGTCAGTGTCTCTGGCCTGACCGTCAGCTTCGGCGCCGTGCGCGCGCTCGACGGTATCGACCTGGAGATCCGGCGTGGTGAGGTCGTGGCCCTGGCGGGGGAGAACGGTGCAGGCAAGACCACACTGGTCCGCTGCCTGGCCGGAGATATCGCGCCGACCAGCGGGGATGTACTGATGGCCGGCCGGCCGCTGCCCGCCGATCCGCTGACGGCGGCCAGGCGCGGCGTCGGCGTGGTCTGGCAGGAGGCGTCGCTCTGCGACAACCTGGACATCGCGTCGAACCTTCTGCTCGGCCGGGAGCGGCGCCGCCACCTGCTGTCGGACATCAAGATGCACGCAGATGCGTCGGCAGCGCTGGCCAGGCTCGGCATACCGCTGACCGACACGACGCGCAGCATCCGCTCGCTGTCGGGTGGCGAGCGGCAGTTGATCGCCATCGCCAGGGCGATGGCCGGCGAGCCGGAGCTGCTGCTGCTCGACGAGCCCACCTCATCGCTCAGCATCCGCTACGCGGCCCAGATCGAGGAGCTAATCGCGGCGCTGCGGGACAAGTCAACGACCATCGTGATCGCGTGTCATGAGCTCGACCTGATGTTCCGCCTGGCCGACAGGATCGTGGTGCTGCGGCATGGCCGGATCACCGCCGACCTGGATCCGGCCGCCGTCAGGCCTGACGACGTGGCCGCGCTGCTGTCCGGCCAGGAGATCGACTCCTCGGCCAGGCGCCAGCTGACCAGGCTGCATGGCCTGACAGGTCGCCTGGTGGCCGCCGATCCGTCGTCCAGCCTGTCGCTGATCCTGTCCGCGCTCGGCGCGGCACTCGGGTCACAGCGGCTCTGCATCCATCTCGCGGCAGGGCCCGAACTGGCGTGCACCGCCTCGCTTGGCCTGCCCGACGCCCTGCTCAACCAGTGGGCCACGCTGCCGGTCGGCACCGGAGGCGGCCCGGCCGGCCAGTCGGCGGCGACGGGTAGGCCGGTCATCGTTCCTGACGCGAGGGTCGGCTGGGCGCCTTTCACCGGACTGGCCGCCGAGACCGGGGTCGCGAGCTCCTGGTCCGTGCCTGTGCTGGCCAGGGACGGCCTGACGGGCGTGATCACGGTCTTCCGTGACAGCCCGGGCGAGCCAGAGCGCGATCAGCTCGAACTCGTCACCGTCTACGCCGGGTACGCGGCGAGCGCGATCGAACGGGACAGGCTCCTTGACGAGGTAACCGAGCGCAACCGCGTACTCGAGACCATCAGGGAAGTCCTCGAGGTGCTGGCCGGCCCGATCCCGGTCGGGGAAGGGCTGGGCACGGCGCTCCAGTCCCTGTGCCATGGGCTGCAGGCCGACGAGGTAACGCTGCTGACCGCAGCCGATGGGAGCGAGCCGCAGCTACGCGGCCGTGCATCGAGCGGCGGTTCTCAGCAAGCCAGCAGCCGCGCGCCCGGACAGGCCCCCGGAAAGGCCGCCGCGGTCGCGGTCGCGATGCTCGCCGCCCACGGGCCGGGCGGGGCGGCGCGGCAACTGCTCGGCACTGACGGGCAGTGGCATCTCGCGGTAACTTTCTCGGCGCCTGGCGGGCCAAGCGTGCTGCTCGCCAGCTGGCGTGCTGGGCCCCCGTCGTCGGAGGCGACCGTCCTGGTCGAGGATGCCGCGCACTCGTTCCGGCTCGCGCTCGAACGGGAGCAGGCCGGAATCGCCCTGCAGGAGGCCACCGCGCTGCGCCGGTCGCAAGAGCTTCAGCGGGACTTCCTGTCCAGGCTCAGCCATGAGCTGCGAACCCCGCTGACTGCCATCCGCGGCTACGCCACCAGCCTGCTTCAGCCCGACGTTACCTGGGACGATGAGTCCCAGCACAGGTTCCTGACCAGGATCGCCGCCGAGTCGACCAGGCTCGGCAGGCTGGTCGATGACCTCCTTGACTTCTCGGTGATCGAGCTCGGCATCCTGCGGCTGCAGCCGGACTGGTGCGACATCGAGCTGGTCGTGGAGGCGGCCGCAGCGCTGCTGCCGCCGGAGGGCGCGCAGATGGTCGACGTCTGGTGTGCTCCGGATCTGCCCCCTGTCTGGGCCGATCATGACCGGCTCGAGCAGGTCTTCGTGAACCTGCTGGCCAACGCCGTCGGTCACAATCCGCCAGGGACGACGGTCCGGGTGCGGGCCGAGCCTGCGGGGGCCGGGTGGGTCGTGGTCACCGTGACTGACGACGGAATCGGCTTGCCGCCAGAGGTTGCGGCCGCGCCGTTCGAGCCACGGCGGCGGAGCCGGGCAAGGACAGCGGGCCCCGGCCTCGGGCTGTCGATCGCTCGCGGCATCGTGGCCGCCCACGGCGGCCTGCTCGCGGTGACGCCCGCGCCGTCCGGCGCCAGCTTCGGTGTCCGCCTGCCCGTTGAGGATAGCTCCGGGCTGCGCACCCACGACGGCGCGCTAGGGAAGACCGGCCAGCCGGCCCGCGGGCCGCGGCCGCTATCGCGGAAGGAGGCCGTCGCGCGTGACCGAGCAAGCCGGTAAGACCCGTGCGCTCGTGGTCGAGGACGACCCGAACATCGTCGACCTGATCAGGTCCAACCTGGCCGTCCGCGGCTTCGACACCGTTGTCTCGGCTGATGGCGCCCGTGCCCTGCAGCTGCTCGACACCGAGGAACCCGACATCGTGCTGCTCGACCTGATGCTGCCCGAAGCCGACGGCTTCGAGCTGTGCAGGCTCATGCGGGAGAGGTCAGGCGTAGCGATCATCGTCGTCTCGGCACGGGGCGGCGAGCGCGACAAGGTAACCGCCCTGAACATGGGCGCCGACGACTACATGACCAAGCCATTCAGCATCGAGGAGCTGCTCGCCAGGATCACCGCCACGCTGCGCCGCACCAGGCCGCAGGCGCCAAGCGACATGGTGCCGCAGCTGATCGTGATCGGCGAGCTGCGGATCGACCTGGCCAAGGAGGAAGTGTTCAGACAGGGCGATCGGGTGCACCTGACGCCGACCGAGTTCGCGCTGCTGAGGGAGCTCGTCACGAACCGCGGCAAGCTGCTGACCCACGCACAGCTGTTGCGCCGCGTGTGGGGTCACGGATACGAGACGGAGACCGAGTACGTTCGCGTCTACGTGCGCAGGCTGCGCGCCAAGCTCGAAGATGACGGAGGTCCGCCGTTGATCCTGACTCAGCCAAGAGCTGGCTACCGGCTGGCATCTGACTAGCTGTGCGCACC